>Ga0222629_1000698_pt1 | contig 9423 bp, 18 predicted proteins | sample AntAcemetagenom1_FD_179847 | JGI IMG/M metagenome (GOLD analysis project Ga0222629, IMG submission 179847) | Saline water microbial communities from Ace Lake, Antarctica - #1 | ecosystem: Environmental > Aquatic > Non-marine Saline and Alkaline > Saline | place: Antarctica: Ace Lake | collected... | reverse complement strand
TGAGAAAGATTGCAGCCCTTTATGTCGAGACGAACGGCAGCTATTTCGGCCTGCCTGGCGTTGATCCGTGGGACTCGGATCGTGACGCTCGCCTGTATGCCGGACTGCATCCGGTTGTTGCTCACCCGCCCTGCCAACGCTGGGGAAAACTATGGGCTGGGCAGCCTCTCTGGATCAAGCGCACAGGTGAACGCAAGGTCAAAGGCGACGATGCTGGGTGTTTCAAAGCTGCGCTCGCTGCCGTTCGGAAGTGGGGTGGTGTTCTGGAACATCCCTGGGGCAGCCACGCATGGCCGCACTTCAATCTGAACACACCCCCGCGCGATGGCGGCTGGATCACTGCGGACTTCCACGGTGGCTGGACATGCTGCGTGGAGCAGGGCCGCTATGGTCACTATGCCCGCAAGCCCACTTTGCTGCTGGCCTATGGCTGCGATCTGCCAGACCTCGATTGGGGCGTCAGCAAGCCGAGTTTCCCACAGTGGGCCATCGACAAGCACGGCGTCCAATACTGCAAGCGGGCAGGTGAACTGGCCTTTAAGGGCGGCGGGACAGATAGTTCCCCCCGCATCGGCACACCTGACCAGTTTCGCACCATCCTGCTGGATATGGCCCGCAGCGTCTCCAGAGCGGAGGCCGTGGCATGACCGCCCAATTAGACTGGCTGGACCTACTCGAAGAGCACCGCGCACCTTACCTGGACCGCGCCCGCGAAGCAGCCCTGAAGCTGCTGGAACGCCGCGACCAGATCCATATCAACCACGTCCGCGAAGTCTGCCCCCCGCCTGCCCACATCGATCCCCGCGTCATGGGTGCAGTGCTGAAGGGCTGGCAGTTTGAGGCGACAGGCCAGTTCCTGCTGTCCAACCGCGACACTTGTCACCGCCGCCCGATCCAGTGGTTCAGGCTGAGCCGCAAATATCTGGTGAATCGGGGGCTGGTATGACGTGCGACCGCTGCACCCCGTCCAGCCTCTGCCTAAATCACGAGGCAGAAGCCAAGTCCGCCGCCTTCCTCCGCGCCCACGACGAACGCGAGGCAATAGCCCGTGGATCGATCCGCTACGCGCGCAACGCCAATGCTGTGAGGGGATGGACATGACGTGGCCATTCGGAAGCCTCAAAACATTTGGCTATGATCTTATCATGGCCGATCCGCCTTGGTCTTTCGACAATTGGTCAAGGGCTGGCGAGGCAAAGAACGCCAAGGCGCAATATGATTGCACGTCTTTGGATTGGATAAAATCCCTTCCTGTTGGGGATCTTGCTTCACCTGATTGTCTTCTATGGCTGTGGTGCACCAATCCCCTCCTGCCTGAAGGGATTGAGACATTGCGGGCATGGGGCTTCCAGTACAAAACAGCGGGTCATTGGAGCAAAAAGACCGTAAACAATTTACAGGCATTCGGCACAGGCTATATTCTGCGCTGCGCTGGTGAGCCGTTTTTGATTGGAACCATTGGGTCTCCCAAGACAGCGCGAAACGTCCGGTCAGTCATTGAAGGTCCAATCCGAGAGCATTCCCGAAAGCCCGACGAAGCGTTTGCTGCAGCGGAGGCGTTAATCCCCAGCGCGCGCAGGCTAGAGCTGTTCAGCCGCCAAGCACGGCAGGGGTGGAAAACATGGGGTAATGAGGCAGATAAATTTGATGAGGTGATCGCATGAAACACTCACTAGCCCAGATCGCCCGCGTCATGATGACCAGCCGCAAGGAACTGCGCTCGCGTCCACATCCTGGCGATGGCGCGAACACCTACGCGTTTTTCGACGACCGCATCCGCAATTTCATTCGCCTAGCATTCACTGAGGGCCACTCGGTCGAATCCATCATGGACTACATCGACCGCTCTGAAACGATGGTAACACACGCTCTGCGGATGACCTGCATGGACATGTATGGGGGCGAATACGGGCGGTCACTGGTGCAAATCCATCACCAAATGGTAGGGCTGAAGCCTTGCTAGTTCCCCTGATACGTGTAGAGTAGGCGGACCGGGAGACGCGCAAACGTCTCAACCGGTCCATATCAAGCGCCAACTGGAAAGGAACGCGCCCAATGATTAAACCATACACCAGTTTCACCGGACACTGCAACACTAAGTGTGGCGTGGCGTCATGAGTATTGAGGCGACAAATTGGGCCTATCGCACATTCAAGATTGTGGACCTGCCAACGGCTGATCGTATTGTCCTGCTTGTTTTGTGCCACTCTCACAACAAGAAAGACAATAAGTGTTTCCCCTCGCATGACACGATTGCGGAGGCAACGGGGCTTTCCAGAACGCGCGTTAAATATGCCATCAGAACGCTAAGCGCGCTGAACCTTATAAGTGTCGAAAGGCGGATGCCGAATGGTCGCCAGTCAAGCAATCAGTATGTTCTTTTTGGTAAACTGAAGGTCAAGATTGACGTTGCGTCAGGGGGGCACCTCAGCCCCCCCCATAGGGGGGCACGTCCTGACCCCCTAAAAAGTCGTGAGGTGACCCCTATAAGGAAGGTACTTATAGATATAGGCAGAAGCTCTTGCGGAAATATCGTAAAATTCCCTGTCCAGAAAAGTGATGGTGGTGATGTCTAACACAGCGACCATTCATAACCTGTTCACTGGTCAGGCTCTTTCTTCAGACAAGCGCGTAGCAAGAGATTATCAGGCGAAGGCTATCCAGTCCGTCCGGCAAGCGTTCATGGCTGGCAAGCGTCGCGTTGTGTTGATGCTGCCAACCGGCGCAGGGAAGTCATTCATTGCTGCGAAAATCATTGAAGCGGCCTTGGCCAGGGGTTCGTCAGTGATGTTCACGGTCCCGCGCATCGCGCTGATTGATCAAACGATTGAGCAGTTTGAGCGTGAGGAAATCAAGCACATTGGCGTCATTCAGGCCACGCACCCGCGTACCGATTGGACAGCGCCCGTGCAAATCGCATCCGTTCAATCTCTGGACAAGCGACTGCTTCGCCAGCAGCCACCAGCGTTAGTGATAATCGACGAATGTCACATCAACTCCAAAGTCATTCCGAAAATGATGGAGCTTTGGCCTGACGCCAGGTTCATCGGGCTTTCGGCTACGCCCTGGGCGAAAGGCATGGGGCTGCTGTGGGATGACCTGCAAATCGGATCCACGTTAACTGAACTGATTGATGCTGGCACCCTGTCGAAGTTCGTCGCTTACGCGCCATCAAACCCGGATCTGAGCACCGTCAAAACTGTGCGGGGTGATTATGCTGAAGGCGATCTAGAGCGCGAAATGAGCAAGCCCGCGATTGTAGGTTCTGTTGTTGGCACATGGCTGGAGCGTGGAGAGAACCGCCCGACGCTGTGCTTTGCGGTCAACATCGCTCATTCGCAGGTGTTGCGGGAGCAGTTCGAGCGCGCTGGCGTCTCGGCTGAGCACGTTGACCACCAGGTGGACAGTGTTGAGCGCAGGCTGATCGAGCGCCGGTTTAGGTCTGGTGCGGTCAAGATCGTGTGTTCCGTTCGGACCATGACCACGGGCATTGACTGGCCTGTTAGCTGTATCATCGATGCCGCTCCTACTCGATCTGAGATGTTGCACTGCCAGAAAATCGGGAGGGGATTGCGGGTTAATCCTGGAACCGAAGATTGCGTTATTCTGGATCATGCAGGCAACTCGCTTCGCCTTGGCCTGGTCACTGACATTCACCACGCAGAGCTTGACGAAACACCAGCAAATGAGAAGCAGCCAGCTAAGGCGACCGAGAAACTACCAAAGCCATGCAGTGTCTGCGAAGTGCTGTTCCTTGGCCTGATCTGCCCTGCCTGTGGGCATGAGCGTAAACCGATACCCGGCATTGAAAACGTGGACGGCGAACTGGTGGAGATTGGCAAGAAGCGCACCCACACGATGGCTGAGAAGCAGGAGTTCTGGTCAATGGCGCTTTGGCTTGACGATGACCGCGCCAAGGGCGGCAGGCTGGCGAAGGGGCTTTACAAAGGCAAGTTTGGCGTCTGGCCGCAGGGCCTCACCCACTTCCGGAAATATCCCGATGCGGCGTTCTGGAATTACGAAAAATCATCACGCATCCGGTACGCAAAACGTATGGCAAAACAACAGAAAATGTAGTAGTATCAAACTAAGGGCAGCACAAAATGAACACACAACATCACGAACGAACGACTGACGCGGCCAAAGGTCAATGGCGCGGCATCCTGATGAGTTTGGGGGTTCCGGGAAAATCACTCGCAAACCGCCACGGTCCTTGCCCTATGTGCGAGGGCCAGGACCGATTCCGATTTGATAATCAGGAAGGCTCAGGCAGCTATATCTGCAATCAATGCGGTGCAGGCCGGGGCATGGATCTGGCGATGCGGTTCACTGGCAGGCCATTTGTTGAGGTGGCGTCTGAGATTGATTCGCTGTTGGGCAACAAGAAATTTGATCAGGACGAGGTGAAGCCCGCGATGACGGATGCCGAGCGATTGAGCGCGTTGCGGGGTGTTGCAGCCCTGACCACAAAACTGGAACCGGGTTCAATTGGGGATGTGTATTTCGCAACCCGAGGCTTGTCAGAGCGTGTTTACCCCCGCTCGCTACGGTTTGCGGCCAGCCTGCGTGATGGTGAGGGCGGTGTCCGGCCCGCGATCGTGGCAACGATCCAGGATGCAGAGGGCAAAAACGTCACGCTTCATCGTACGTTTTTGATGCCAGACGGAAGCGCAAAGGCCCGCATGGCTGCGCCTCGTAAGCTGATGCCGGGGTGCATCCCTGATGGCTCTGCGGTTCGCCTGAGTGACTGGAATGGTGGTGCGCTTGGGATTGCGGAGGGCATTGAGACCGCTATGAGCGCGTCACGGCTGTATGACCTGCCGGTATGGGCGGCGATCAATGCGACCATGCTGGAGAAGTGGACGCCTCCAGAGGGGTGCGATGAGGTCACGGTTTTCTCTGACAATGACGCCAACTTCACTGGTCAGGCTGCGGCCTACCGTTTGGCAAACAAGCTGGCGATCAAGGGCATGAATACCGCTGTCCTGATCCCTGACCGCATTGGAACCGATTGGAATGATGCGCTGTTGCTGGCCCGTCCTGTGAATGGGAGCGCGTCATGAGACTGCCACTAACAACACGCATGAGAGAAATCCTTATCGAGACAGCCCGCGCTAAGGGGGTGCCAGCGCACAGGCTGGTATCTCCCGGCAAGGAAAAGCCGATCACCCGCGCTCGCCGCGCATGGTTTCACGCCATGACGATGGCCGGATACTCGTACAGCGAGATAGGCCAGCGCGCCGGGTTTGATCACACGTCAGTGCTTTACGGCGTTCGTGAGCATTCGATGGCCATTTACGGAACCGCCAAGCGGGCAGGCCGTGCGGAGATTGAAGCGGCCTATGCTGCGTCACAGATCGAGGTGGCAGCATGACCCAGCGCAAAGCAGGCCGCAAGGGCGGCCCCTCCATGACCCCAGACATTATCGCCCTGAACGCTAAGGGCATGTTCGGCAAGGACATCGCTGCCCAGCTGGGCTGCTCAGGCGCACACGTCTCAAAGGTTCTCTACCGTCACCGCAACGAGGCCAAGCCCATGCACCGGATGACTGAGCACTGGCAGGCTAAGCCCAGCCCGAAGCATTGCCGCGAATGGGTCCAGACCCCCGAAGGCCTTCAGCCGTGCGGACAGCCCAAGCACAAGATTGACGGCGAAAGCATGGGTCAGTGCAAAGTCCACTACGAGAAGCAGCGCCCATACGCGGGCAAGACAATCACCAAAGCAGCCTAACGAAAGCAACCACCATGAAAGACACACTCGAACAGCTCGCAGCAGAGGTTACTGCCGCAAACGACGACCTGAATCTAGGCAACCACGACAACGACCTCCAGCGCCTGAGAGAACTGGAATCTGACCGGGAGGATTTGATCGAGCGGATAAATGCCCGTGAAGAGCGTTTGCATGTGGCCAGAACCGCGTTGCTGTCATTTATGTCACCGGAGACCCAGCCAGAGCAAAGCGCGCCTGTGGCGGCTCCTGAGAGCGCAGCAGAGGCATTCAACACTGCGTTCCACCAGACGGAAGCAGCAGACGCATGGACGCCAGAGACGCGCGAAATGCTCGCTGAGATTGCTGGCCCCACTGATCCCAATGCGCCGATGTCAGGCGTGGAAACAATGTTGCGGGGGGATTGGGCCGTCAAACCCGCCCCCGACGACCAGCCCGACACTGAACCCGACCACATTCACCGAATCGATGCGACTGACTGAGCCGCGTCCCAATGAACGCTGCGGAATACGTCCTTCGTGCCGCAGTTACTTTCCCAGCCGGTTTCCCATCCCCATCGTGACCGGCTGGGGCTTTTTTTGGAGAGACCCATGAACCTGATCTGCCGCCTTGGATGGCACCACTACCAGCCCGCCTACAGGGACGGCCGCGTTGACGTATGCACAAGGTGCGGTCGTGAGAAGCGGATCAACTGGAAACCCATTCCCAACCCCGACACATACGGTCGCCAACTGGCGCGGCCACGTACACGAGGAGAGAAAGCATGAACGTTTATGCCTTTTATGCGCCCCGCCCGGATCTTGCCGCACGAGCCTTACGAGACAAGAAATTCGACGCATTTTCCGTAATGCAACTGAGCCGGCGCAAACAGTCTCGCCACGTCCGCAAGGAGACAGCGAGCACGCAGGAGGCCATTGTTGCAATTAACGGCTATGTTTTTGTGCGCGGAGACGTGGACTTTTTCGCCATCAGCCGGATCCGCCTGGTTGGCCGTCCATTTCAGTTTGCCCCGTTTCCCCGCTCAGCCGCACGATGGCTAACCACAGACCTGCCGCGTGACCTGTTCCCGGACACTGAAACAGCAGAGCGCATTGCGGCCAAGGTATCCCGAAAACTGAGCCTTGGTGATGAGGTTATGATGCTGGATAAAAAAGCGCAGGTTCGGGCTATTGAAGGCGAGCGGATTCTGTTGGACATGGGGATATTGGGTGCAAGCAAGGTTTGGCTGGCGGCATAGTTGACGCGGGCTGCGAATTAGCCACATATAACAACGGCTAGCACCCGATCCGCAGGCAACCCACAATATGGGCCGAGCAGCGGGGTGCTACCAAGGGGGCAGCATTACCGCGACGCGGGTGACTGCTCCTCAAGTTGAAATCTATTGCCTACACGTCATCGGTAAGAGTTGCGGTTGGTCCGGCTTTTCCAGAGTGCTATACCAGAACGATGACAGCGCGTTGACTCAGATGCTTCCGGCCCCACTGGTCGGCTTCATTACATAGGAGGCCATCATGGCTCAGATCAAAACACCTGACATTTCACTCACCGGCATTGGCAACGTCCTCGCTGGCCTCGCTGGCGCATTTCTGGTTGACAATATTGCCCTTGATGGCGCCGTCACGCAGATGCTTCCTGCCTCAATCGTCGGCTTTGTTGGCCTTCTGATCTTTGCGGGCGTTGCGGTCTACGTGTACAAGCAGGCCAAGAAGCTGAACTGATGACGCCTGAGCGCCAGAAGACCATAGTCCGCATCCTGGCGCTGCTCTTCGGGGCGGCGCTTTTCGGCATGTGGTTCTGGGGGACTTATGGGTAGGTACTTCACCAAGTCGGCTATTGTCGGAACACCATCGCCAGACAGTTCTCGCTACCTGATGGACCCAAACAATGAGGGTGCCAGCATCACGGTTCACGAGGACGAACTCGAAACATGGACCGGCTTGCTCAACGCATCAGGCGAAGAGATACACAGGACCGAGCGCATCTCGCTTGGCTTCAAGGTGCGCAAATGACCAAGCCTGACCGTTCCCCAACATCCGGACGCTTCATCAAGCGCGGCCTGCTAGCCAAGCTGGCTGGCATGTTCTCCCGTAAAGACAAGTCTGAACAGCCCCTCCTGCTCACTCACAAGGTGGGCGAAGCTGAGAAGAACACCACGAGGTCCAAGCGTTGAGCCTAGTTCGTTCCCCTGTCCGGTCTCCAGTCCGCTCGCCTGTGCGTTCAGTGCTGGGCGGAGTGTCTGGCTCCCTGCTAAGCCGTGCCAAGTCAGCCCTTGGCGGACTTGCGCCCTATCACTACCTCGACTTTGCAAACGACGAGGCATTGCAGGCATCTGCGGACGTTGGCGGAGTTGCTGATTTCAGCGGGTACAGCTTCGCCCGCGCCAGTTCGGGCTACTACACGAATAGCGACGGCACGCTGACGAGCTTTGCCTCTGGCGCACTTCGCACAGGTGACCGGGGTGTGCTGATTGAGCCAGCGGCGACCAACTTACTATTGCGGTCACAGGAGTTTGACAATGCGAGCTGGGCGAAGGTCCGAGCTAGCGTTACAGCGAACGCCATCTCGGCGCCTGACGGCACGTTGACAGCGGACAAGATCGTTGAAGATACTTCGTCGGACAATTCCCACGTGGTTTATAGAGGCTATGCATTAGTAAGCAGCACCGCGTATACAAAAACAGTATATGTTAAAGCGGCGGGACGGACACAATTTAAGATTGTAAATATTGGAACCTACGCCGCAAGTTTTGGGGTCCTGTTCAACCTAGAAACAGGCACCATTACGTCAGGCACCGGCGGCACCATAGAGGCGTTGGCAAACGACTGGTATAAAGTCTCCGTATCGTTTTCAGCGACCGGCACCGGCTCTGAAGTGATTTATTATCAGTTGGCTGTTGATGGGTCAGTTGTTTACACAGGAGACGGCACGTCCGGCATCTACCTCTGGGGCGCACAACTCGAAGCCACGGCTTACGCCACCTCTTACATCCCCACCACCTCTACCAGCGTAACACGAGCTGCTGACGTACTGACATATTCACTGGCCGCCACTGACTATCCACTCTCGCTGTTCGCAGAGTTTGAGCGGGCGGGGGATACGGGGGCAATCGAGGTGATTTCGACGGCGTTTGCATCATCCGCGCATTTTGCAGCGTTGAGAATAGATGCGTCTGATCGCCTCGATGCGCAGGTGAGGGCCACGACTGACCAAGCGATTCCAGTTGTCACAGGCGCGATGGCTGCGGGAACGGTGTATAAAGGTGCCGTTCGTATCGCGACAGATAGTGTGCAGGCTACGCGCGGTGGCGTACTGGCGACCGAGGACATATCTGCAACCATGCCTAACGCGCCTGTGAGCTGGTATCTCGGGCACTTTCAGGACGGTTCGCAGCCCATCGGCTACATCAAGCGTGTCGCAATCTTCAACAGCGCCCTAAGCGACGCAGACCTGCAGACGGTCACAACATGACCGACCGCACCGGCACGCAATCTGGATAGCCCTGATCGCCATCGTGCTGGCGCTGGGCCTGTCGGCCTGCCAGTCGGCTGCTAATTTCGATGCCTACATTGCAGGCAAGCCCGCTGAGCCACTGCAATCTGGACAGCTATACATGACCCAAGCGTTCGACAGGCCAACTGTCATGGCTAAGTGCTTGAAAGAAATCGGCAAACTCGGACATGCCTGCACTTACCGTAG
>Ga0222629_1000694_pt1 | contig 9502 bp, 8 predicted proteins | sample AntAcemetagenom1_FD_179847 | JGI IMG/M metagenome (GOLD analysis project Ga0222629, IMG submission 179847) | Saline water microbial communities from Ace Lake, Antarctica - #1 | ecosystem: Environmental > Aquatic > Non-marine Saline and Alkaline > Saline | place: Antarctica: Ace Lake | collected... | reverse complement strand
CAATATACCGACAGAACAGAGAGCCTTGCGGCTGGTTCGCGCGTTTGAACAAGACGGGCGCAAAGTAACGAGCGTTACAGTCAAAGGACGTAACATCGAAATTGGTCTTGGTGGCAGCACCACTGATAAAAGAGCCAACTCTTTTGACCACATAGATTTCAGGGCAAAACGATGAGACCAAAAAAATCTAATGCACTTCCGAAATATGTGACGTGGAAGAAAAAAACGAAATTACTGCCAAAAGGTACGCTCTATTTTGAGAAGCGTGGCTGGCCAGCTGTTAAGTTTGAAACTCAGGATGCTACAGCGCCAGAGTTTTGGCTGGAATATGCAGCCTTTATGTCAGACGGCTACCGCCCTGCTGAAAAGAAGGTCATACAGCAGAACTTTTCTGGCTTGGTGGATAGCTATGTGCGCTCTCAGCGTTACAGAAAGCTGGCCCCATCAACTGCGCAAGACTACGACAAGGCGTTATCGTATTTCAAAACATCGTTTGGCAGTTTGAAACCTAAAGCGATGAAGCGCAGTCACATCATTCAAATGCGTGACAGCAATACCCATAGGTTTCGTTTTGCCAATTATACAATTCAAGTCATCCGCATTCTATTTGAACATGCGATGGATTTGGATTGGGTCGAGTACAACCCCGCCAAGGGTGTTGATTTATTGGTCTCTGATGGTCCTGACCGTCAGCCATGGCCACAACATCTAATCGAAGCCTTCAGAGACGCTGCTGACCACCGCACTCTGCTAATGTTTGAATTGGCATTGAGTTCTGGGCAGCGGATACAAGACGTGCTGGACTTTAGATGGTCTGACCTCTCCTCTGACGGTGGCATCAGCCTCGTTCAGAATAAAACAGGCAAGACATTATGGGTTCCGCTGAGTTCACAAGCGATAACGTTATTAAGCCGCACCGAAAAGAAAGGCATGACAATTATAACTACATCCGCCAGATATGGCTACCGCGCGATGACCTATAGGAGCGCACAACAGCAAATTCAGCTTGTGAGAGAAAAGATTGGAGCAATGGACTATGACATCCATTCGCTGCGCTACAGTGCCGCCTGTGAGTTAGCGATAGCTGGATGTACCGACGAGGAGATTGGCGCAATTACAGGCCAAACGGTTCAGACAGTGAAGCACTACACCAAATCTGTTCGTCAAAAAGCGAACGCTTTAGTGGCCATGAAAGCCCGTGAGCGGATGCTAAAACAGAACACAAAATGAACAGAGTTACGAGAGAAGTTACGAGAGATGCGCTATCAGGCAAAAAGAGTAAAACCAACGCATCAAAATAAACCTAGCTAAATAGTTGATTTTGAAGAGATAAAAAGTGGTACCCAAGGCCGGACTCGAACCGGCACATCCGTTAGGACGGGGGATTTTGAATCTCTATCAGAATACTGTTTTTAAATGATAATCTTACGCGGACAACCCTCTAATATGAGGTAAATACGAGGGTAATCCGCAGTCAAACCCTTAAAAACATAAGAACAGAAGATGCAGCCCTGCTTGTGCAGCGGCACGTCTTTCTGTTGCCAAATTCTGATTGGAATATGAATGACAGTTGACCTTTATGCAGTGCAAGAAACTATCGAAAAGCAGAGCCGAGCGGAAACCGCTCTGAAATTTCACAATGACCTGACGACAAAAATACAGGACGGAGAACAGTCCAAAACGTATTTTGGCTCGCCCTTACTTAAACGCGCAATTGAACCGCTGGCAGATTCAATAATGGAAAAGCAGAAGGCTTTGCTTAAAGGTAGAGCGGGAAATGCAAATATCGCGTTCAAACATATCCAAAAACTGCGCCCCGAACTCGTCGCCTTTCATGCCGCCAATGTCATCATTGACCGCATCATGTTTTCCAACCTCATACAGGACGTGGCTGTCCGCATTGGTTCAGCTTTGGAATATGAGGTGCGCCTCGCCACTTTTGAACAGCAGCACCCAAACCTGTTTCGGAAAATAGATAGCGAGACCAAGACCACTGGTGCGCGCCGACTTCAAACATTTGTCGCAGCATCCAATCGCTATGCCGAAACGTGGGCGTCATGGTCTAAGACAGATAAAGTCCATGTTGGCATGGCCCTCATCTCCATGTTCACAGAAGCAACTGGTTTTATCGTAGAACACCGTGTCACCAGAAAGAAAAACAGAACGGACATCTACATAAAGCCCAGTCAAACTGTGTGTGACTTCATTGAGGCCAACAAAGAGGTCGCCAGCCTGTTCAATCCCGTTCATCTGCCGATGGTGGTGGTGCCACTAAATTGGACCTCACCAACAAGTGGGGGATATATCACCCACCACACCCCACAAATGCCACTGATTAAAGTGCGTCATAATAGTCAGGGTAAAAATTATTTTGACGACCTGTGCAGCGTAACTGACCAGATGTCAGCCGTTTATACTGCTGTGAACTCGGTGCAGCGCACACCTTGGCGCATCAATTCTTTTGTCTTGGAAGTTTACAATCAGATTGATGCACTTGGGCTACCCGTGGCCAGTCTGCCAAGCCACGAGGACATCCCACCAATACCATCCCCGCTTGGAGAGTATCAGAAAACAAACCAGCTAAACGAAAAAGAAACACTTGCTTTCAAATCTTGGAAACGGAAAGAGACTGAGCGCCACGAAGCCAACATCGTCCTTAAATCAAAACGGCTTATGATGGCTAAAATTGGCTCTATTGCTAAGCAATTTGAAAAATATGACTCTATATATTTTCCGCACACGATGGACTTTAGGGGGCGTCTCTACCCTGCCCCAATGTATCTGAACCCTCAGGGCAATAAACTGGCCAAGGGGCTGCTTGAGTTTGCCGAAGGAAAAATTATTGGCTGCAACGAGGCTGCATTTGAATTGGCCGTCCACGGTGCCAACTGCTTTGGTTATGACAAAGTGAGCATGGATGAGCGCATTGATTGGGTCTACGAAAACTATGAGAGAATACTAAAGGTGGCGGCAGACCCGATGGCAGACCTCTGGTGGGCCAAGGAAGCTGATAGCCCATGGTGCTTCCTAGCATTTGCAAAAGAGTGGGAAGGCTTCCACAGGGACGGCTACGGCCATCTCAGCCACATCCCAGTAGCGAAAGATGGCAGTTGTTCTGGCCTACAACATTTTTCAGCTGCATTGCGTGACCCAATCGGTGCGTTGGCGACCAACCTGATACCAGCTGACAGACCGGAGGATATTTACCAGCGTGTCATCGACAAGGCGATAGAGAAGGTGCGGTTAGATTTAAGTGGTGATAAAAAGGATTTGGCAAAAGCCTGTCTGGATTATGGTTTATCCAGAAAGGCAGCAAAACGCTGCACAATGACTAGGGTCTATGGTTCTACTCAGTTTTCCGCTCGCAGTTTCGTGGAAGAATATTTCAGAGATGCGGACGCACAGCGCAAACAGGAAGACCCAAACTATGTCAGTCCCCTTCTGGACCGTGAGTGGGAAGCGTCCCTCTATTTGGCCGAGTACATTTGGCAGAGTATCAATGAAACGGTTGTAGCCGCTAAAGATGGGATGGATTGGCTACAAGCATGCGCCAAAATATTAGCAGAGGAAAACATCCCAACGATCTGGACGACCCTAGATGGGTTCCCTGTTCTGCAGCACTACCCAAACACCAGACGCCGCAGGATAAAAACTAAACTGGGTGAAAGCCTTGTGTATGTCAGCCTTCTTGAAGCCAAAAATCAAATTGACCGAAAGAAACAGTGCAACAGCATCAGCCCTAATTGGGTGCACGCAAATGACGGCTGTCATCTACGGATGACGGTCAATCGGGCGGCTGCAGTCGGTATCTCTAACTTTGCAATGATACACGACAGCTTTGGAACTCATGCAGCGGATATTCCTCTGCTAAGTGCATGTCTACGTGAAGCGTTTATCGAACTTTATTTGGACAACAATCCATTGGAAATGTTTCGTACCCAGACCCAAACGTTGACCAACCAACTGTTACCTGAGCCACCTGAAAAAGGTGACTTAGACCTAACGAGCGTCCGTAATTCTGAATTTTTCTTCGCCTAAAAGCTACTGTTTTTAATACATAGTTTTGATGGTTGCACCTAAGCATATAGAAGGAGTTCACAATCACCAACCAAACGCTAATCCACGTTGCTCAATACCTTACAAAATACGAGCAACCAGTACCGCTCGACATCTTAACCCGACTTCTGGAAGCGGGCATCGACATCAAAAAGTTTACATAGAAAGGCCCTATATGGCTCAGAATAATCAAATCAAAATCGTCAGCCCACGCGGCATCGCAGTCTACCCTTGGCTCAACCGTCCTGACACAAAGTTCTCCGCAGATGGGGACTTTAAGGTGACACTTAAGGTTCAAGCGGAGGATGCTGCCCCTCTTATCCAAAAATTGGATGAAATCATAAGCAGCTATAAGACAACACAATCTAAAGCTGACCCTAAGTTAAACCAATATACTGTGTCCCCACCTTATGAAGAAGAGATGGACGACCAAGGTAACCTGACAGGTAAATATCTGTTCAAGTTTAAGCAGAAGGCCAAAATCCATACTAAGGATGGGAGGGTCATCGACATGAAGGTGGCTTTAGTTGATGCGTCTCGCACACCCACAACCGTCAACGTCGGCGGCGGCAGCGAACTCAAAATTGCAGCCACGGTTTTCCCCTATGCCATGAGTACAACCAAATCGATTGGCTTGTCTCTACGCCCATCTGCCATACAAATCTTATCGCTCGTATCTGGTAAATCAAATGTGGTCGCCATGTTTGATGAAGAGGATGGCTTCAAAACAGAGGACGCCCCAGCCGTACAAGACAACTTTAATACCCAAGAGCTGGACACTGCCGCAGACTTTTAAACGCGGCTGGGTACCACCTTCCCAAACTGAACTACGAAAAAACGCAATTAAGAATGGTTGGCGGTCTGGCCTCGAAGAGAGTGTCGCCGCCTACCTTTCTGGCAAAGGCATCACGTTCCAATATGAAGAGAACAAGCTGACGTATGCCGTGCCGCAGCGCCAAGCCACTTACACGCCTGATTTCTACGTCACCACCAAGAGTGGTAAAGTAATCGTAGTTGAGACCAAGGGCAGGTTTGTTACCGCAGACCGTCAAAAGATGTTGCTCGTAAAAGACCAGCATTCTCACCTTGATATTCGGATGGTTTTCTCCAACCCGAATACAAAAATCTCAAAAAAATCAAATACGACCTATGCCGATTGGTGTGAGAAGCATGGCTTTCTCTATGCCAAACAGCTGGTCCCAGAAAGTTGGCTAGATGAATAAAAAAGACGTTAAATTTATCATTGTCCACTGCTCATACACCCCACCCGATATGGATATTGGCGTCAAAGATATTGACCGCTGGCATCGTGAACGTGGCTGGATGGGCTGTGGCTATCACCTCGTAATCAAGCGTGATGGCACAGTTGAGCAAGGGCGAGAACTAAGCAGACAAGGCGCACACGTGAGAGGACAAAACTCTCGCAGCGTTGGTATCTGCCTTGTTGGGGGCATGAGACCCAAGTCCCCAACGCCCGAAATCAACTACACCGATGAGCAAATGGCCTCACTTCGTGAGACTATCGACGACCTCATCGCTGAAGAGTTCCCCGCCGCCCAGGTGAAGGGACACACTGATTTCGACAAGGGCAAAACTTGCCCGAACTTTGATGCTGGCCATTGGTACGAGACTGATGAAATCGTCTCTACCACCTAACGCCTCATCACCAATCACTATCCAGAAGGCTCACCAATCGGTGGGCCTTTTTCATTTACCCCTGACAGATAGGAAATCTCCATGACACAATTGGAAATCGTAAATCACCACCTCGCAATCCATGGCCGCATTACGCCTCTCGAAGCGCAATCGAACTATCGCATTTGGCGGCTTGCTGCGGTCATTCACAAGCTCAAGCAACGTGGCCTCGACGTCCACAGCAGGTTGAAGACAGCACCGAGCGGTAATCGCTATGCGGTCTACAGCCTTGCTGGCTAGCGAAAGCGAATACCTCCGCAAAGAACCGTGTCCATCCTGTGGGTCATCTGACGCCAGAGCCATCTACAGCGATGGACACACCTATTGTTTCTCCTGCACCGCCCGAACAAGGGGCGATGAACAGGAGCTTTCAAGAAGTGGAACTCGAATGCCGCAAGACCTAATACCGTTTGGGGAAGCCCAAGCGTTGCCTAAGCGTGGCATCACCGATGAGACCTGCCGTAAGTTTGGCTATACCATCGGTGATTACCACGGCGAAGCAGTCCAAATCGCAACCTATCGTGATGCAACTGGCGCACCTGTCGCCCAGAAACTGCGCTTCAAAGACAAACAGTTCAAATTCATCGGCGATACGAAAAAGGCTGGCCTTTATGGGCAACACCTTTGGCGTAACGAGGGTGGTAAAATGTTGGTTATTACAGAGGGCGAGGTTGATGCACTAAGCATGAGCCAAGTCCAAGGTAACCGTTTCCCAGTTGTGAGCGTTGGAACAGGTGCAGCTGGCGCAAAGAAAGCCGTGGCCAACTCATTAGAGTTTATCGAAAGTTTTGATAAAGTTGTCATCATGTTTGACAATGACGAGGCTGGTCGACTTGCAAGCCTAGAAGTTGCAGCAATGTTGTCAGTTGGTAAGGCGGCTATAGCCACCCTGCCCCTTAAAGATGCCAACGAAATGCTGGTAGCTGGTAAAGGCGCTGACCTAATTTCGGCAATGTGGGATGCTAAAATCTATCGCCCCGATGGTATCATCGATGGTCAGAACATGTGGGAAACCATCATGGCTGACGATGATAGGCCATCAATCGACTACCCATTTGCAGGTCTTAATCAAAAGACATTGGGGATGCGGCGCGGCGAACTGGTCACTATTACGGCTGGTTCTGGCGTCGGTAAATCCCAAGTCTGCCGTGAGATTGCATTTGAATTGCTAACCCGTGGCGAGAGCATCGGCTACATTGCGTTGGAAGAAAATACCAAGCGCACAGCACTGGGCCTGATGGGTCTATCGCTGGAAAAACCACTACATCTCACCAAAGAAGGTATATCTGAGGCGGTCATGCGCACTGCATTTGATGAGACTGTAGGCAGTGGACGGGTGTTTCTATATGACCACTTTGGTTCTATCGCCACAGACAACCTGCTGAACAGGGTTCGTTACTTGGCCAAGGCTTGTAATGTTGGCTGGGTCATACTCGACCACCTCAGCATTGTAGTCTCTGGTGTTGATAACGGTGATGAGCGCAAATCTATCGACATCATCATGACCAAGCTACGCAGCCTATGCGAAGAAACGGGCCTTGGCCTTATCCTCGTGTCCCACCTAAAGCGTCCATCGGGTGACAAAGGCTGGGAAAATGGGTTGGAAACTAACCTCAATTCATTGCGTGGCTCAGCCGCAATAGCACAGCTTTCCGACATTTGTATCGGCGTTGAGCGAGACCAGCAGAGCGACACGCCAGACATCTCAACGCTCCGTGTTCTGAAGAACCGCTTCACGGGTGAAACAGGTGTCGCAGGCTTCATTCACTACAACAAAGAAACTGGACGAATGACGGAAGTCGAAGACCCGACGCTCTTTGAGGATGAAGCCACAAACGGAGAAGTCATAGAAGACTTTTAACAGCTAGTCGAAGGGGACAGCGTACTTGAAGAACATCATATTTGATATTGAAACTAATGGACTTCTTACAGAACTAGATGAGTGTCACTCACTGGTTATGTTAGATGTTGATACAGACGAAATGGTATCCTGCGCAGACCAAGATGGATATATTCCCATTGCTGAAGGCTTAGAAATTCTAAGCAAAGCAGAGCGCCTTATAGGCCACAACATCCAAGGCTTTGACTTACCAGCCTTACAGAAAATTTACAGCTTTATGTATCATGGTGAGATACATGATACACTGATAATGTCTCGGTTAGTCTGGTCTGACTTGAAAGAAAATGACTTCAAGTTTGCCAAAAAGAACAAAGACTTTCCGATGAAACTAATTGGCTCCCACTCGCTTGGCGCTTGGGGCCACCGCCTGAGCAACCAAAAGATTGAATACACGGGTGGCTGGGGTCAGTGGTCAGAGGAAATGCAAACCTATTGCGAGCAGGACATTTACACCAACCTGACGCTCTACAATAAAATTCTGAGCAAAGAGCCAACCGCCGATAGCATTCGGCTGGAACATGACTTCGCTGCAATCATACGCAAGCAGGAAGACCATGGCTTTCCATTCGATGTGACCAAGGCAAACGCTCTATTGGCCAAGCTGCAATCACGTAAAGCCTCACTTGAAGCTGAACTGCAAGCCGCCTTCCCCCCTTGGGAAATCCGTGAGCCGTTCATACCCAAAGTGAACAACAAGACACGAGGCTATGAAAAAGGGGTGATGACGCACAAAGTTAAGAGCGTCGTCTTCAACGCAGCCTCACGTGACCACATCGCTAATCGGCTCATGGCTATCCACGGCTGGTTGCCTACAGATTTCACAGCCAACGGCAAACCAAAGGTCGATGAAGATGTTTTAAAGCATCTTGATTACCCTGAGGCAGATGCGCTGAACGAGTATCTTATGCTCAACAAACGCATTGGTCAGCTGGCAACGGGTCAAAACGCTTGGCTCAAGCTGGAACGCAACGGTAAGATGCACGGCCAAGTCATAACATCAGGGTGTGCCACATTTCGCTGCACCCATAACAGGCCCAACATGAGCCAGACGCCTAGCGTCAACGCACCATACGGCAAAGAATGTCGTGAATTGTTTCATGCACCCAAAGGCTCACGGCTGGTCGGTGCTGACCTCTCAGGCTTAGAGCTACGCTGCCTCGCCCACTACATGGCGAAGTTTGACGATGGCTCTTATAGCGAGGAGGTCGTGAACGGAGATGTCCATACAGCCAACCAAAAGGCTGCGGGACTGCCAACACGCAATAACGCAAAGACTTTTATCTACGGATTTCTGTATGGTGCTGGCCCAGCAAAGATTGGGTCAATCGTTGGTGGTACTGAAGCCGAAGGCAAGAAACTCATCAGTAAATTCATGAAGGCGACACCTGCCATCAAGATGCTGCGTGAGGCTGTAGTCAGAACCGTTAAAGCCAAGGGTCACCTCACGGGACTGGATGGGCGCACGTTGCCAATCCGTTCAGAACATTCCGCACTGAACATGTTGCTTCAATCGGCAGGGGCAATCCTAGCTAAGAGAGCAACCGTCATACTGTACGAAAACTTGACCCACATGGGTTACCGTTTCGGCAAGGACTATGCGCTGGTCGCACATGTCCACGACGAGGTTCAGCTTATCGCCACAGAGGACATAGCCACCATTGTCGGACAACAAGCCGTCAGCGCCTTCGAGGAAGCTGGCACGTATTACGACTTTAGATGCCCCATCACAGGAGAATTTAAGGTCGGACAGACGTGGGCCGACACGCACTGAGGCACAACGCCGTAAGCGTAACAGCCGTCGTCAGGAACTGGTGGCTTACAAAGGTGGCATCTGTGAGAGGTGCAATGAAC
>Ga0222629_1000687_pt1 | contig 9551 bp, 15 predicted proteins | sample AntAcemetagenom1_FD_179847 | JGI IMG/M metagenome (GOLD analysis project Ga0222629, IMG submission 179847) | Saline water microbial communities from Ace Lake, Antarctica - #1 | ecosystem: Environmental > Aquatic > Non-marine Saline and Alkaline > Saline | place: Antarctica: Ace Lake | collected... | reverse complement strand
CACCCGACGCCTCCGGCATGGCGATGGGCCGCCCGTGCTTGCCCGTCGACGTGATCGTCCTCCCGAATTCCTGTTCTTCGAGGTAGTCCGCCGTGCTTCCCACGAATGTCTCTTGGCTGCGCATCCGTAGCGTTTTGGTCTTCTCGAATCGGATCGATTGCAACGTGTATTTATTCCGTAAAATCATCTTGCCCCTGACGGTATCCCTCGCGATCTTCATAGCTACGAACGCGGTCCGGTTCAGGGTGGCCTTCGTGGCGAACGGGAGCGACTTGGCTCGCATCGTGCGTAGGTCACTCTCGAACTGTTTGAACGGTTTCTCATTGATCGAAAACATACCGGCTTCCTCGTGGTTTCGGGTGTAACGCTATTTGAGCTGAAACTTTTCCCCATTACTACGTATACTACGTATTGTATATATACTATACTATACTATACTATACTATTTTAAAAAGTATTATAAGTAACAGTAGTTACAAGCCATGCTACGCGGGGGCTGCGGCGACGTTTTGCCATCGTTACACCATGTGTTACACGTGCTACACCCGTTACACGTTTTCCATCTCTCACTCTCACGGGCAAAGTGTAACACTTGAGTGTAACGCTTCTATATTTCCTTAAGTTCTAACATCTCAAGTGATATAACCACAAGGTCTAACAAAGCTGTGCAATGTGTGCAATACTTCCCACATCAACAACGGAGGGCGGAGAGTGATCCGCCCTTTCTTTTCGTTATATTCGCGAATTATTAGAAGAGAAAAATAAAGATGAGTGATTTACGCAGTGAGCCCGCATGCATGGCGCCAGACGGTGGAAGCCCGTGCAGTTCTTATTTAGAGCTACAAAAAGAAGTCGAGGCGCTACAAGCAGTGGTTAACGCCACGTACAAAGACCTAGGCGAGCGCGCCGTAGATGGCGTTGTGGCTGTGGGTAATAGCGTGTGGGTTTCCTTGTGTGATGCACATCAACAACGCACCAGGGCCACACCATGATACATAAAGAACTCTTACTTACCGCCCGCCGCAAGGCAATCAAGGCACGTAAGGCGATGACATCGATGTCAGCAGACCCCACCGTCCCTGAGCACGTAAAAGCCCAGTTGAGCAAGCAGGCCGAAGAGCTCAACATCCTGATCAGCATCATCGAAATGGTGACACCGTTATGAACGAGTTCGGAGAGTTCAGGGAGGCCATGATCACGTCGATCTCGGAAGCAACGCAGGTACCACGGCACATGCTCGCCCCCCGGTCTAACCTACGTAACATCCTCGCCACTGCCGACGACGGTTCGTTCTACGCGTACCTGAGCCCCTACGCGGGCGGTGGGGCAATGTTATACACGCTACACCGCGACGGCCGTCGCTTCCACCGGTCGTGTGCCCCTGCCGAACACGCCGCCATTCTGGAGCGGCTCGACGCAAAGCACAACACCGAGCGGGAGGTACACCTAACCCCCGCACCGCGCCAAGTGGAATACCTAGCCGCCCTGGCCCAAGGGAGGGACACACCATGAGCAAACGACCAATAGACATCGAAGACGTGGCACGGCAAGAACCGCCCGCGCCACCCCAGACCCCGCAGGACATCCTTGGCATAATGCCCGCAGACTCGGTCATCGACGGGGTACACGTCGAGTATGTACAGCAGGCTCTCTACATGCACCCCACCGCGAGTATGGTTGAGGCGGTAGTGTGCGGCCGTAGGATCGAAGCAATCGAGACGCTGGTCGCCAAACTGGACGCGCTGGTCAAAGAGGGCAGGGAGTCGGGAGAGTGGAGGCTAGAAGCGCAGCTACGCTACCAGCGCACCGTCAAACAGCTAAGGACCGTGATGTCATGAGCAACCTACTCCGACCGCGAGACGTCGCCGAGCGCCTAAGCATTAGCTTGCGGTCTGTCTACACACTTCTCAGCTCTAAAGAGCTGCCATCGATCCGAGTCGGTGAGGGTAGCGTCCGCGTCACCCCCGCCGCACTAGACGAGTACGTACAACAACAAACCAAACGGGGCACAACATGAACCACAGAGAAGACATCACCACCCAACTGTCATTCCAGGGTTTGCAGGTTTTTCGGATATGAAGAGCGAATTCGAATTATACAGCCAGCATCGCGCTATGGTGTGCATCATCGGCGAGGGGGGCAGTGTGAGCCGCACGTCATTTCAGGCGGGCATAGCGTCTGCACGGGAACGCGTAACCGCGTACTTGACAGGCGCCGGGGAGAAGACCACCCGTGACGTGACGTCCGAGGTGTTCGGGCTTACTGACCCGCAAGCCACCGCGATCGTGGGGGACGTCTTGACCGCGATGGTGCGCGAGGGCGCCCTGTCTGCCCGTCTTCGCGACGGTGCGCGATCCATCGACACACTGGTATCTATCAAAAAGGCGTAGTCATGCAATTAGCCGAACAGCTGGCGAGCGTCGGTGTGGGGGTGTTCCCCTGCGCTGTACGTTTCAACCCGACGAAACACAAGTACGAGAAAAGCCCGGTAACCCCTGACCGCGAGTCATGGATGGTGACCGCTAAGCGGCCATTGTCCGACCCGGCCGTCAATTGGCAAGGGTGCACTGTGCTGGGTGTGCCGGTCCCCACTGGCCTAGTCATCATCGACGGCGATCATTACCGTCCCCACGCAACCCGCGACTACTTCGACCAGTTACTTGGCGGGGCGATGCCTTGGGGCGAGGCGCTGCTGCAGACCACGATTTCTGGGGGTTCGCATTACATTTTCCGGGTGCCCGTGGGGTGGAATGTCCGACAAGGGTCCAACCTGGGCGCTAAGAATAGCGGCCTTGACACTCGCACAGACAAGGGCTTCATATGCACCGGCGAGGGGTACACCCCGGCCGGTACGTTCGGGCTGTACCGCCTCGCTTACCCGGACAACGTACCGGAGCTGCCCGAGTTCTGCCGCGAGCTGCTAACGGTACCCGACAAGGCCGACGCACCCGAGCCGCGCGAGTTCGAGGGCACACAGTCCGACATACTCGAAGCGCTGCGATTTATCGACCCCAGCGAGCGCGATGTGTGGTGGCGCGTAGGCTGCGCGATCAAGGACGCGCTAGGCGAGGACGGTTTCGACTTGTGGGACGCATGGTCGGCTGGGCAGTTTAGCGACGACGACGCCCCCCCTGGCTACGCAGAGGACACGCAGCGGTTCCAGTGGGGCACGATCAAGCCCAGCGCAGACACGGCGGAAGGGACGCGTGCGGCAAGTCTGTTCTATATGGCCATCGAGGCGGGATGGGCGCCGCCGGCACGGTTCGACGTAGCGACCGCATTTGGTGAGGGGGCCGTCAGTGCTGACATGTTCGGGGGGCTGGTGCGCCGCATCCTCGAAGAGGGCAGCGACATACGCAAGATCGAAAGCTTGATACAAGAGATAACGCACAGCGGGTGCAACCGCCTGCAGTCCTTGCTACTGCGTAACGAATTAAAGAGCATGGCGAAGAGCGCCGGACTACTCGATAAGGACCTGGCTGCGCTCATCAACCAAGCCACTACTCCGCTGCAGACATCCACCACGTACGATAAAAACCACACACTCAACGCTAAGCAGTTCTTGACCGAGAACTACCCGCAAGGCACGCTTGTAAGGTCCGACCAGACGTGGTACGCGTACGATGGCAAGTCGTGGGTGGAGCTATCCGACGACACCGTACTGGCCCGGCTTACCCGCGCAATGGAACCGAGCTACCCGCAGAGCGGTGCGATATCTGGCACCTACACTCTCATGTGCTCGATGGCGTACCGCGAGGGCATCCAGATGGGGCACACAGAAAGCCCGGTCGTATTGTTTCAAAACGGTGTGCTGTGCCTGACCTCGGGCCAACTGCTACCGCACAGTCCGCAGTACCTCACGACCAAAATAGTGCCGTATGACCACAACCCGAACGCCCGCGCCCCTAGGTGGCACACGTTCCTTGGGGAGATATTCGAGAACGACGGCGAGTGCATCGCGTTGCTGCAAGAGTGGCTCGGCTACATGCTTTCGCCTACGTACGCGTATCAAAAAATCCTGGTTATGCTCGGCCCACCCCGGTCTGGCAAAGGCACTATCGGCGAGATACTGCACGACCTCGTCGGCTCTCTGAACTACTCGGGTGCGTCGCTTGAATCGTTCGCAGATGACGACTTTCTCGACAGTCTGCAGCACAAGACCGTCGTATTCAGTGGCGACACGGCCAAGCGCGTGAGTCGCAACAAGGCCGAGGGGGTGGTCGAGCGTATGAAGAAAATCAGCGGGTGTGATGCGGTGGATTTTGGAAGAAAGTATAAAGGCCGTATGTCTTGCAAGATCCCCAGCCGCATCACGCTATCGTGTAACCACGTTCCGCAACTGTTCGACGACTCGGGCGCACTGGCGGGCCGCCTGCTGGTGCTCCCGTTCGAGAATAGTTTCTTAAACCGCGAAGATATATATCTCGGTCAAACGTTAGCCGCTGAAATTGAAGGGATCGCGCAATGGGCGCTTGCGGGTCTGTCTCGACTCAATGCGAACCGCCGTTTTACTGTGCCAGCTGCGAGTGAGGGCGACGTCGACTACATCAAAGAGACATACAGCCCACTGAGTGGCTACGTTACCGCGTGCTGTGTGTTAGGTGATGCGGCGGCCGTAACGTCCACTGCGGACGCGTACGAGTCCTACAGGCTGTGGGCGATGGCAGAGCTAGAACCGCACCTGCTAAGCCGTAAAATTTTTGTCGGGGCGCTCAAAGACGCAACGCGCGGCAAAGGGTGTAGGTACGGGCCGCAACGCATCGGCGGCGAGGTTGTGCGCGCGTTCCGTGGGCTGTCGCTGGTCGTGTCGAGCGTCGTACCGGGGCCGGTGGCTGCAGCGTTCGGGGGTGCACGATGACTAGCGTGTGGGACGTAGACACCGACATGGTGCGGCTGATGCATGGGGACTGTCTCGAGCGGATGGCTGAGATAACCGACGGGTCCGTCGACCTGATACTGACCGACCCGCCATACGGCATGACGCGCAACAAATGGGACGCGGTGATACCTTTCGACCTAATGTGGCACCATTTGTGGAGGGTGGCCACCCCGACGGGCGTTACGGCGCTAACGGCTGCGCAGCCATACACGTCCGCGCTTGTGATGTCTAACCCCCAGCATTTTAAGTACTGCTGGACCTGGCGCAAAAGCCAGGGCACCGGGTTCCTAAACGCGAACAAGCAGCCCCTGCGCGTCGTCGAGGATGTGGCGGTATTCTACCGGAAGCAGTGCTACTACTCCCCCCAAATGGTCGAAGGCGCCCCTTACTCCAACCAGGGTATACCCACAAAGAGCAGTAACTACGGGGCAGTCAATCGTATCGGAGCGAAAAACACCAGCACCCGGTACCCCACCCAAATTCTAGAGTTCAAGAGTGTGCAACGAACCGCACACCCCACGCAGAAGCCGGTCGCGTTGATGCGGTACCTAATCGAGACGTACACCCGCCCCGGCGACACCGTTCTCGACTTCACAATGGGCAGTGGGTCCACTGGGGTGGCGTGCGTAGACACCGGCCGGCGCTTTATCGGGATTGAGCGCGACGAGACGTACTACCGGGGGGCGGTGGCGCGCATTCTTTCACATAAAAAAGTTTGACAGTGCACCGGTTCGGTGTATACTGAACACATACCAACATAAAACAGGGCGAGACAATGAACAACAAACAGATAGCGATCCACCTGCGCGGCGTAGCAGCTACTGTGCCCGACGAGCACACAGAGGAGCGTATGACCGTACCCATCGACGGCACGTTCACCGTGACCTGTCGAGCGTCTCGCGAAGCGGTGCTTAACGTCGCGGCTAAGTTTGACCGGGGGCCGGTGAGGCCCTTCACGCTGCCGAAGGTGCCCAGCATTAAAGCCCGCCCGTACTCCGAGGGCACGGCGGTGGACCTATGGCTAGACGGGCAGCACCGTGCCACTGTGGACTACAACAACCTCAACAACCGCCCCACGCTTTTCTGTATGTGTGGGGCCGGCGCGTCTATGCTGCGCGGCGCGTCTAAAGTGCCGGGCCGCCCCGGCTTTGCGGTGGGTAGGCCGTGCGAGGAGGGCGCCCCCTGGAACGTCACACACCTAGCCACCGGGCTGGCAGCGTGCCGCGCACCGACCAAGGCGCGGGCGTTCGCAGTGTTCTCGCAGATTACCGACGAACATGTGGCCCACGCGCTCCGAGATTACCCCGAGTGGGTCGACTTCCAAAAAACAACACTAGAAGGCTTAACAGAATGAACATATTAACTTGCGGTGTAAGCTCAGCCCGAATCCGAGAAGCCAAAGCACGGTTAGCAGCTGCGGCGCCCGACCACGAGGTCACGCTGACTCTCACCTGGCGCGACTACAAGGTGGAAGCAGAGAACCACCTAACCGGCGAGGTGGGGCTGTCGATACTTTACACGTGCACGGACTCAATCGAGGAGCTGACGTCAAGGGCGTGTCATTTCCTGGCCACTGCGACTCGCCCGACGGTATCCACCGACGGCATGGTCACAACGAGCATACGCGCGCGCACCACGCGCCTATTCATCCAGGACCTACACACGGGCGAGGAGTTGGTGTCGGTGCCGGTAACGCTGAAACGCTCGGGCAAAGGGTACGCGCTGGCCGAGCCGTCCGCCACGCGTTTCGCCCGGTCGGGTAGCGTCGGCCGTGCGTACGTACAGTTCGGCGGGGAAGTCAAGCACGAGGTGTGTGTCGCCGGTCTGGGGTACCGAACAGGAGCCCCGGTGTCACATGTTGATATCTTGGCGGTAACCGAGTTGAGTATATCCCGCGTGTGGGAGTCCGCATCGTGATGCGCGCAATGATCGACATCGAAACGATGGACACCCGTCCGAGTGCGGTTATGGTGCAAATAGGCGCGGTACTGTTCGACGTGGACACCGGGTACATTAGCGCGCCGCTACTGCTAGACGTAGACGACACCGCGCTACTCGGTGGCACGACATCCCGCGCGACCGTAGGGTGGTGGGCACGCCAAGGCGGTTTCCAGCACACCGGGGCACCTATGCCAGTCGGAACCGCCTTGCGTGTTCTAGCGTCGTTCTGCGCAGGCGTCGCGGAAGTATGGGCGAAGGGTCCGGCGTTCGACTTCCCTATCCTCGACTTTTACGCGGAACGCACCGAAGTGCCGCTATCATGGAAGTTCTATCAGGTGCGCGACGTGCGGACGATCGTATCGATTGCGGAGTCGATGGGGTTCAAAGTACCACACGACAAAGTCAGCCACCGCGCCGACGAGGACGCAGCACTACAAGCGCGCAACGTTATCAACGCATACCGACATATATGGGAGAGAAAAAATGAAAACACGAGTATATAAAACGTTTGAAGAATTCGCAGCCCGGGAAGACAAAACCGAGAACGGCGTTAGCGAAGCCTACGCGGGTTACGAGGAAGACAATGAAACAAACACCGGTTGCTGGAACTGCAAGGGCTGCGCGGACTGCCGGGACTGTGTTACATGCGGGTACTGCACGGACTGCACGGACTGCAAGGACTGCGTACTCTGCCGGCGCTGCACGGAATGCCGGGGCTGCCGGGGCTGCTGGGGGTGCACGGAATGTCGGGACTGCCGGCGCTGCGCGGACTGCGAGAACTGCCGGCGCTGCGCGGACTGCGAGAACTGCCGGGCATGCATGGCATGCGGGAACTGTAAGGGCTGCGAGCACTGCTGGGCCTGCAAGGACTGCCGGGACTGCGAGGACGTAGAAACCATCAAAAGAAACTTGCGGACTACGAAAAATAAAATCACGCTGTTACTCGTGGCCGCTGTCGGCGCTATCGCGGCCATACTCGCGCTGGCGGTAAGTTGGCTTGGCAATTGGGGGTACCTAGTTCTCCTCTGGCCCATTGTCGCCACCGCCCACGTCGTGTGGGTAACGAGTAAAATAAAATAATTAACCGGAGGTGAGCGAATGACTACGAAGAAGCAAGAATCAAGTAAGCAAACGTCTAAAACTTACAGAGACAAAATGGTAGGGGAGGGTCGCAAAGAACTGAGAGTATGGGTACACGCGAAAGACTATGAATACATTAAACGCAGTACAAATCGACTAAAACAGGAATTAGAAAAATGAAAAAGGCTTCGGCCCCTTATTTATTTTAACTATAGTTAAATACAATTGCACATGTCACGCGTGACAGCTATAGTTACTACATCAACTCAACAAGCAAAGGGGCGAAACATGAACATATTCAAAGAAGAGCAAGTAACACACGACCAAGACGGCATCAAGTGCAGTTACGTAGGCACGGTAGAAGCGCACGCGGTGTTCCACGTTCAGATCAGAGAAAACGACGCGAACGGCCTGCGTTCAATGTCGCTGATAAATACCAACTCGGCGCCGCGTGAAGAGATGGACTTAGTCAACCGCAGCTGCAGAACTGTTTCAGAGCTTTTAGAAGTGGCCCGGCTAGAAGAAGAAAAGCTAAACGATAAAACAGACCTCTCAAAATATTTCTAGCGCCCCGGCGAACGGTGAGTTTAAATTTACTTTGTTTAATACGGGCATACCTCCGGCCCCCTCTTCCAAGTGGCTTTAACTAACGAGGATAGATTAATGAAAACAAGAATATACAAAAAATATACCGATTTTCTTAAGCGAGAAGACAAAGGCGAGAACGGTGTAAGCGAAGATTTCGCAAAAAAACACCCTGATTTCGAAAAGCAAAACGAGTCAAATAGTGCCTGCTATGACTGCTCTGACTGCTCTGACTGCTCTCGCTGCTCTGACTGCTCTCGCTGCTATGACTGCTCCGACTGTTCTCGCTGCCATGGCTGCTCTGGCTGCTCTGGCTGCTCCGACTGCTACGGCTGCTCTGGCTGCTCCGACTGCTACGGCTGCTCTGGCTGCTCTGGCTGCTACGGCTGCTACGGCTGCTCTGACTGCTATGGCTGCTCTGACTGCTCTCGCTGTTCTGGCTGCTATGGCTGCTCCGACTGCTCTGACTGCTCTGACTGCTCTCGCTGCTCTGACTGCTATGACTGCTCTGGCTGCTCTGGAAAACATGGCGAGATTGAGGGTGTTATGGATGCGCCAAAAATAGAAAATATACATGGAAAAATACTTTCGGCTTGTAAGAAAGGTGGGACTCTAGATATGTCGGAGTGGCACACATGCGAAACAACGCATTGTCGAGCAGGGTGGGCAGTACATTTGGCTGGCGAGAAAGGCAAAGCTCTTGAAAAGAAAACTTCTACTTGCTTTGCTGCGATGCAGATATATAAAGCCTCATCGAAAATAAGAGTCAGTCCAGCAAAGTTCTTTTTGTCTAATGAAGAGTCGATGAAAGACATGGAGCGCTGTGCAGGGCTAGAAGGCAAATAACATGAAGTCGTTGAAACATAAAGATGGCTTCTGTATCGGTCTTATAAAGATCGCATATAGCAGGATTAACGCCCTGCCACAGCATGCACCCTTAAGTGGCTTTAACTAACGAGGATAGATTAATGAAAACAAGAATATACAAAAAATATACCGATTTTCTTAAGCGAGAAGACAAAGGCGAGAACGGTGTAAGCGAAGATTTCGCAAAAAAACACCCTGA
>Ga0222629_1000682_pt1 | contig 9595 bp, 13 predicted proteins | sample AntAcemetagenom1_FD_179847 | JGI IMG/M metagenome (GOLD analysis project Ga0222629, IMG submission 179847) | Saline water microbial communities from Ace Lake, Antarctica - #1 | ecosystem: Environmental > Aquatic > Non-marine Saline and Alkaline > Saline | place: Antarctica: Ace Lake | collected... | reverse complement strand
AAAACAATCCCGCCCCCAAATGGAGACCAAGTGGAAGACTTTAATGTAGTTTTATAGCAGTTTGTAGGCAGTATATATCAATGTCTCTAAATAATAATAATAATAATAAAAACACCCTGGTTTGTAGGGAGATTGTAGAATTGTGATCGGAAATGGTGTTTGGTAGGCGGAGTCTTTCAACCGCGACGTTGCTGCGCGCGGCGTCCTCAAAACTATTCTATATACAATAATAATAATAATATTCCTATACAAATACTCTTTGACAGAAGGTAGCAATGTAGCATAATCAATAATAATAATAATAATAATAATAATAAATATATATAATATCTAAAAAGACCTACATAGGCAGGGAGAATCTATATATTACGAGGCAAACGGGGATCGGCACTGGACGACAACGGAAAAAACCAAGGTAGCATATGAGTAAAATAATGTAGCGGGGGGATAATAATGCAGCGGGGGGAGGAGTCTTTAACCCCCCCGCCGTATGTAAAATTGATGAGCCGTATGTAAAATTGATGCGATACAAATCATTAAATTCAATTCACAGACTATAACAACATGCAGAAACTTCAAGCCAAACACGCCCACAAAGTGGATATTTATAAGAAGTATTAGGTTGCGGATTTTGTAGATGAAATCATCGCACGATACGGCGACAACTTCGTTCAGGTGCTGGATCGCGCATAGAAACCTAAACCGAGACTGTATCACTTCGACGGGGTGAGCGGGGTCTGGACGTGGATCAATACATATATACCAGTAATACAATATCTTGAAGAGGTGTGTAGAGACTGGGAGAAGTTGTATCGGGAGGCTCGTTCATCGGTGGCGATGGACGACAAGGACACAAGTGAATTGAATGATAAGCAGTTTGAAAAGAGTATTGCGACGTTTTAGAGGTCTGCGGGTTCCTATCGAGAGAACACCAAGGTCTTCTCTACGCTAAAAAGGAAAATCCCAATCCACAAAACATTTGCCTGGAACCAAGACCGGGACACTCTGAACTTCCGAAACGGCATTTTACACATTCCAACGGGACAAATGAGACCGAGACGTGCGGATGATTATGTGACGGAAACATTGGATTGGGATTACTCACCAACGGCGGATATAGAGGCAAAGAAATACATTTATACCATCTTCAGACAGATACAGCCCGAACAGGAACAGTATGACGCATTTATGAGATGGTTGGGCTACAACATAACTGGACACGTGTCAGAGCAGATTGTCAAGTTTAATCTTGGGGACGGTTTCAAAGGTAAGTCGCTTGTGTATGAAATTTTACAGGACGTTGCACCCATCTATGTTCTTAAACTGAATCGCAGGACATTCAACAAGAATTACGAGAAGAGGAGCCACAAGAGTCTCATTCAATTGTTAGACGAGCCAGTGCGGATTGCGTTTGTAGAAGAACTGGATTAGAAACTATTAGATCCATCCAAGATTAAATATTTCGCAACAGATCAAATACGTGTCGAACGGCTCTATGGCACCGATGGGAACGGGATTATGTAGGCGAAACTCAACGTCTGTTCCGATTATGAACCGAAGATTACTGGTGGGGTGTTAAGACATTGTAGATTATAGGATTATCCGTCGGTCTTTGCGCGTCCATCGGACAGGACGTGGGACGAAGAGAACCCGAGATGTTTTAGGATGGATACTGGAATCACACTAAGGTTTGAAAAGGTGGAATATAAAAATGCTCTGTTTCATATTCTTATTACGGAAGCATAGAAGTGGTATAAAGAGGGTCTGCTTATACCTGCGGACTGGGTGAAATCATTTGGGGATGTGGTTTAGATCAATGATCCGTTTCAACAGTGGTTTGAGGCGGGATTTGAAAAATAGGTGGGAGGATGTGTATCCAAGAAAGAGTTGCTGTAGTCGGCTCAAGATGCGATGGGGAAGAGCGTGGATTGGGGTGGTCTGCGTCAGTGGTTGAAACACGTGGGGATGTATGAATACCAACACGACAAACGTGTTGGTAATGAGCGTGGTGCGATCATGGGGATTCGCAAGACCGACGGGGGAGATCTTTAACCCCCCCGCCCTATGTAAAATTGATCCTAACTTAAGAATAAAATGTTTCCATATAGAAAATATGGAAGACACGATTCGTCAAGGACTTGCGAGAATGGGATACTCACAAACCTCTATCAAGACTTTTGTCGATCATGCTTCGGTGTTTCTACGGAAGAATATGGGGAAGCCCAAACCACTCACAGAGGAGTCGTGGAAGACACCATTTGATGAAACAATGAAAAAGGCAATGGAAGATATTACACAGATATCTACTAAACGAAATAAAGTCAAGGCAATGCGGTTGACACACCAGGTGTTGGATATGGAGGATTCCAGTGAACTCGGCAATTATTATAAGACAGTTGCCAAAGAAACCAAGGAAGCAAGAGAGACGACTAAGCGACCACCCATCGACGATGCGGTCTATCAAAAACAAAAGGAGTCTCTGGAAAAGGATATGTAGATTGCGGTAGCGTCCAAAGATAAGTAGTTGATCGTAACCAAACTACCCACTTTGATTCTCCTCTATCTCCTGGATCAACTCCCGCCACAAAGGTCGGGCGACTACCGCAACCTCTTGATGAAAGCACCCAAAAAAATGGCGGATCGCAATACCAGCAACTTTTTCAATCTAACGCTTACAGCCAAGACGGGGAGCGTCGTCTTTAATACCAGCAAAGGTTCCACTAAGCGACAAGTCAAGATAATGGACAAAAATGTAGACCTGTCCAATTAGGAAGTCAAACATCGAGGCTCTTCTGGAGCCCACGAACTACCTGATTACTTGGTTTCAATGGTTCAAATGCTACGCAAATTAGATTCCAAGCGAGTCTATTTGATTGAACACAAGCGACAACCGATGATGGATTCCCAATTCAGTAAATTCATACAACGAACTTACGGATTGACTATGAACCAGATAAGAAAACTATATGTATAGAAAGAAGTCGACAGCAAAGCCATTTAGAAAGCAGAGAAGGTGGCAAAGGATATGGGCAACTCTGTAAGAATCCAATAGCAGGACTATGCGTCTCGTGATTAAACCTCTTCAGTCGCCTTCTCTCGCACCTCTGTGAGTTTATTCGTCAGTCGAGACTTCACTTTATGTAGCGTCGCTTTCATTTCTAATTGAACCTCTTTTTTTATCTTCTCTCGCTCTTCAGGAGTATTCACGCTTTCCACGATGTCTTTGATGTCTTTGAAATCAAGTGAAAAAGAAGACTCACCAAGCTATACGTGAGAACTACAGTTCTTGGTGATGGCTTTGTAAGTAAACCACAGAATTATGACAAGGATACTTGATCCACCAAGACCCATTCCAACTATGTCTAATTCACTCATCTTTGGTATAGACTTTCACGTATTTTTTTACATCGATCGCTTCTCAAGTGTCGCTGTAGCAAACAACGGGGAATGATCCGTCCACATTCACATCGATGGGGTCGTTGGCGGAAAGCTTCCGTTTCCTATTTTGTTTTCCTGAAACTACGGAAGTTAAGAGTTTGATATTGTGGACTATTGATCCAGGACTATTCCCGCTCTTCCAACTCTTTGCGAGATGAACACGGGTATGCTTCTAACAACTCTATCTAACAATCTGGACATGCTAATAAATAGTGGGCTGTCATATTCGGTCTCGTTCCATTCACCCACTACTTGAAGCGACCCTGATGTGTCCACAACCGCCTCTGTAATGATGTTATAGTAGAACCAATATAACATTTTGGTTCTCCTTCTACAATTAGCCGATAAATCTTGCCATTTGAATACTTTGAATACATAGTTAATTACTAAAGTGATGTTAGTTGATACAATCAAACGCATTAGTGATTTTTGGTCAAGCTTTTTTTAAAAGCTTACTGACGCATGGAACGGAGGCGATCCGTTAATCGATTGGCTCCCGCCTATACACCCTGTCTCAACATTCCTCGACGACCCTCAGCAGTCTAACCCGAACGCACTGCGCTTTCAATCTGCGAGACGGGGACACCTTGTTGTGCAGCCGTAGCTCTTGCGGTTGCCCCCAGTTCTCGTCCAGTATCACGCACAATGTCGCCCACACCGAGGTCATCGGCGGTCTTCATTGCTTTCTTTCCAAAGGAACGAACCTAATTGTAGGCTCGTCCCAACTTCTTTCCTACGCCACCAACAAATCTGCCGAGTTTCTTTCCGAATCGCATTGTTTACTATATAGAACGCTTTTAAATCTCATTGAGATGACCAGTGATTTTTGGTCAAGCTTTTTTTTAAAAAGCTTACTGAGACGACACCTCGACAGCTGACATTCGCACCTACAGAATGGTGGAGTGGGAGAAGATGCCAGTTGCGATACACTGGCTTGATGTTCCTGCCAGTCCAAGAGGGTTGCGTGTGCCTCGGTTGGACAATTCGAGACGGATCACGGATTGCCCAGCGAGGGTGTTAATGCCCTGGAGTGCCATGCCAGACTGAAGCATTTGGTCTAAGTTGACACCGCATACAAACCGCCCCACGTAGGCAACATCAACTGTGTTGGCAGTTGCTCCTGTCCTCGACACATCGCTGACGTAGTGGGCGAATGGGATTAGACCACTTGCGTCCACGTCGCCCAGCATATTCAGTGCCTTGTTTGTCTCCACGAAACACTCAGTGGGATTATCAGTGGGCTGTCCCTCTGGCACGGAGACGCCATTGATGAACAGACGATGACGCCTGTATCCCATCGACGGGAAAGCAGACTATGAGAAATTACAGGGAGAAACCAGGTCGTCCTAACTCCTGAATACAAAGTAAACTGCTTTCAAATAACGACTACCGATTTGGAAATTGATCGACTTCTCATTCACCTCGGTTTGACCCGTGAAATTCTGGTCTTGGGTGCTGTAAGTATCAATCTTCTGGATAATTCCAGTCGCATCGCTCTGTAGCATCGTGTCCATCGAAGACACCAGGGCGGCGGCGGGATAGACGATGTCCGTGGATAGAACCATATTCTTCAGTTCAATCTTGGTGTCAGCAGGGAGTGCCTGGGAAACGAGGGCGGCCGACTGAAGATTCACGAGGCACGTCCGCAGGTCGCTGTGGAGGCGGAGCTATACCACGATGTTCCCCATGTTTCGAAGGGGCTGGTATTTTGCGAGGCGGAAAAATCCAAACAAAGAGGCGAGGGGTGTGTAATATACGAGGTTGCCATTGGCTGACCCACGGTAAGCCTTATCGTTGGCGGTGGACGCACCCGAACCGTTGGCTCCAGTGAAGGCTTCGGTGGAGGAACCGTATTCACTGTATAGTTTGGCGGCGGTGGCCTTGTTGGTGATTTTCTAAGTCAGACAGTTGGTGGCGGCGCCGGTGAATTCGGCGTTGTCCTATCCCTCACTGTATTTGCCATAGACCCACTCTCCCTTGAATGTTCCTGCGTGATCGTGGTGTCCTTGCGTCTCGGTGGCGAGGGCAAGGGCGTTATAGACCACTCCAGGTTGGCGAACTCGCTCCACCATCTGTCCCCCGATGAACAGGGTTGCCTCCTCAATGAGTGGCAGTAATCCACCGTTCTCAATCACACCGAGGTCGCCAGCGGAGGCGGAAGTGCCACTCACCAGCACCTCACTGGATAAAACGGCAGTCTGGGGATCCAAGTAGCCACTGGAAGACATTGGGATTGATACGACTCGCTGGGTGGCACCAGCACCGATGATATAATCCTGCGAACTGGTGGGGAAGTAGCGAACCGAGTTTTCCCGCCTCTCAACGACTGAGTTGGCTTCTAATTGTTTCGACGGAGTGAGTTCCGCTGGTAAGCGTTCTGCGATTGGGATCTGCTAAAATGGGCTCTATCCTATCGGTTGAACCATATTGTGTGGTATACTATATGTATAGTTTATTTTTGGTCAAGCTTTTTTTAAAAGCTTTTTTTGTCCAAATTGAATCGCTGACGAAGTCCATCCATATATTCACTTAGCCATGTATCAAATGGTTTCACAGTTAAATCATCTCGACTCATATTGAAATGAGAGAGAACCATATCATCATTTGCTCCACTCCCCGCATATTGTCCCGCCCCCACCAAGCGTCTCGCTCGATCTTGGGTCTATCCCTGGTCGACTAATTGGGCGACCCACTACCACCGCAAATTGTCGATTTGGGTTCCAACACTTGCCTGTGGAACAACTCGGTTATATTCATTTAGCATTCTCGCCTCATCATAGAAGGGGGAAATCTCCATCGCTTCCAATAATTTAAATTGGTTCTGTTCGTCCACCTTTATATCCGCCCGTCCTTGTAAGAGGTTCTCTTCGGCATCTTCAAACAGTTTCAGTTCGTCTCGAGTGTCCCGCAAGAGTTGGTTGTCCTCTTCTTCCGCGGCGTTCCCCCCAGACCCAGGCAAATAGAACCCCCAATCCCGCTTTCGCTACATTGCCGATGAATACTTGTCAACCAGAGCACGAGTATCATTCTACAGTTCCCTGATGGCTACTATTTCATCATCGATGTCTTGTACCATATCGCTCAACATATTATATTGGTCTAAACTGACACCTTCGTATTCACGCTACATATATGTATCCATATTTAATTTATTGGAGTCTTCTACCGTATCAAATGTATAATCCAAGTCGACGGTTCCGTCTAACACATCTTTCATAAACTTCAAGAGTTCCGTCGCTTCTGCCACATATTCCTCGGTTTTCTTCGATTGGGTTCGTGGTGCTGTCCCATCCAACAGTTTCGCCGCCGCCCGTTTTCCACCAAAGAAAGAACCGATATAGTCACTCACATCTTCACCCTTTTCAGGAGTTATATTCACCAACAACTGCTCCCACTTGTCTTTGGCTACGCCTCCCTGTGCGGGGGTTTCTCTTGCCATCTTCATTGTCTTATCCAGCGTCATCTCCTCGCCTTTTGCTATGTGTTCCATGGCTTCCTAAAATGCCGAGTGGATCAAGTCGTGGGACAATTTGTCTTCCAAATATTGCTGATATGTGGTTGTTCCCGCCTTCCAGTCTTGGTAGTCTCGAATTTCCATCGTAGCATCCGCAATGCCTTTCATCGCTGAATAAATCGCGCCCGTATACGCCAACCAGTCGCTACCGTCGCCGAACCATCGATGATTGCCCTCTGTATAGGCTCGATGATTCGTATTTAATTTACTCATTAAAGTCGCCGTTAGTTCGCCAATGGCTCCCACTGATTCCAAGACGCCTACGGCTATAAACAACGGTGCGAAGCCTTCTGTGCTTGATGCGACAATTGACCCCAGTGCCTCCGTTCCAACGCCTTCCCCCATCACCTCCGCAAAGGAAGATGTCAAAGCACGAGTTGCGGTTGCCAATGCTTCCGTGTCAGCTATTTCCGCCGCCAAAATACCCTCTTCTAACTCTAATCCAAAGGTGGTCGAGAGTCGTGTGCCTATCTTCCGTATCAATGGACGGAACACATTGTTCGACATATACCGACCCAGAATGGGACTTAGGTTGTCTCGAAGCGTTGCGGAAACATCCAAATCCCCGTTTTCATCGAATTCTAAGCCAAGTTTCTCTTCCACCGCAAGGATTAAGTAGCGTGGGTCATCATCTACAATCGCCCGTATCACATCGGTGTATGCTTCTAAATCGTCCAAGGCTCCCCCGCTATCAATATTCAGTCCATTCAATACTTTCCCGATCCCGTCAAAGAGGTTGTTGAACTCGACTTGAATCTCATCTCCAATTTGTTTTTTATATTCCTCTATACTTGTCCCATCTTGGACATCGCCCTCATCCAATGGATTGATTCCGTATTTTCGAAGAGAGGTGGCAATGAAATCCTAATCCTACATATCATTCAAAGCATCTAACTAATCCAATAGAACCGAATCGGCAATCAATTTAGAAATCGCATCCATGGCGGGGTCATCCATATCCCCTGCTCCTATTCGGTCTAAGAAGTCGTCGGCAAATTGTTTCGTGTCATCATCCAGAGGCGTGATACTATCATCAACCGCCTCTTTCTTCTTAATGGTTTCAAGAATGGCATCTGTTCTGTCTTTCAACTCTTTCTACTTCTTCTTTTGAACCTCTCTTGCTTGTTCAGCAAATCCTTTCACGATTCCTCCACCACCAAATCCACCAGTTGTGGTGCCTTGTGTGGATCCTGTGAATCCGCCAGTTGTGCTTCCTCCTGCGAATGCCATCTTTAATATAGAAGATTTTAAAAAAAGCTTGACCAAAAAGCACTGGTGTATACATATTGCGTCTCCTTAGTCATTTTGGTCAAGCTTTTTATAAAAGCTTATATTAAATATGGCAAACTTTGAAGTAGAAGAACCAAGAGACTTGGGACTGGGCGACTTTGAACCAGAACCAGTCGCCACAGAAGACCTCCCTGACCGCCTCGCCCCGCATGAATCCATTCAACAGACGATCCAGATGAAACAGGCTGAACTCCAGGCTCTCGGTTTGGAACTACAACTCGCCCCCCAAGGACGAAGCACGAAAGACATCGAAGCCGAACTGAAGCGAGTCGACAGCAACCTGCGTTCCCAAGCACAAAAGAAGATGGATTTAATGCTCCGTTCTGCTCCAACCTATGCGACGAAACCAGCAACCACCTTCCCACCCACCAAGGCCAACTTGAAACTACAATCGGAAATCAATGAGAAACTATTTGGCAACCCTCTCGCCTTCCGCTCCCAAGTGCCTCCCAAGTCGATGCGGGGATGGAACTACACCAGAGTCAACCTCGGTGCTTCTGTGAACTAAAAATCTTTTTAGAAAAAAGATTAATCAAAAACCTTAGTCATTTTGGTCAAGCTTTTTTAAAAAGCTTATATTATAGTAAACAATGATTCCCCGATTCACCCGCAATCTACCAGTCTATGACCGACAGATTGAACCTGCTTAGAAAGGAAAGATATTCATCCGTGAAAACACACCTGCCGATACGTTCCCTGTTCGTCCTCTACCCCAAGCTCTTAAACGCAATCCCACTGCCTCGTATGTGGGGTTCATCACGCCTCCTCCCTCGGCTCTCACAATCCGCCCCAGTGACCTGATCGTCCAACCCAAAGACACATTTGGATTAAAAGTGTAGGCATACTTCTCTTCGAAAGAACGCTACTTGCGTCGCATCGGGCTTGTTCAACAGCTCCTGACAAGGCAAATGTCGGCGAATGACGCAACGCTTCAAATGATACAACGTAATGAAATATTGAAAAAGGCGAGGGGTCTTAGAAATGATGTGAGGGGACTCACGGAACAAGAGGCTCTGTAGTCGGTAGGAGGCGGAATCAGCAATCCGTCAGCAATGGCAACCAATGATGTGAACTCTCTTGTCCGCTCATCGATCCCCACGGGTCTCCCCAGTCTTTCATTCCAGTCTCCAAATGCCGTCGAAATGAGTCAGCCCCAGGCAGAAATGTAGGCTGAGATGTCCATGGGTGGTGCGGGTATTCCACAACGTCAGCTGAATGTCGCCAGTCAATTAGAAACGATGGCTTAGTTGGATCCAGACGAATCCGTGGGTCGGGCATCGGGTGCTCTCGCCGACACACTTCGCACCTCAATTGGTGCCGAACCATCACTCGTAGAAGAGGCTTCGGGAGCAG
>Ga0222629_1000671_pt1 | contig 9695 bp, 19 predicted proteins | sample AntAcemetagenom1_FD_179847 | JGI IMG/M metagenome (GOLD analysis project Ga0222629, IMG submission 179847) | Saline water microbial communities from Ace Lake, Antarctica - #1 | ecosystem: Environmental > Aquatic > Non-marine Saline and Alkaline > Saline | place: Antarctica: Ace Lake | collected... | reverse complement strand
TATTGGAAATTTTGCCGGCAAAAAATCCAATAAAAACAAGGACTTAGAACATTACAAAATTGTAACTTTACACCACGCTAGGGATGGGCTATATTGTGTAAATAGAAACAAAGGAGCGCCACATGGGCCGCAAGAAAACATTTTTGATTATCGACACTGAAACCACGCAGACTGATAAGGTCGCTGATTTCGGCGCTGCCGTTGTCGATAAGCACGGCAACGTGTTGGCGCAATGCGGCGTTCTGCTGCGTGAATTTTATCTGGACAGTGACAATCACCCGCTCTTTCATTCGCGTGACGCGGACCCGCTCTGGGGTCGGGCTAACCTGCCAAAGCGTTATGAGAACTATTCTCAGATGATTACTAGGGGCGACCGTATGCTTGCGACCGTTCCAGCGGTTAACCGTTGGCTTGCTAAGGTTGCGGTGCAGTATCGCCCGACGTTGACCGCCTATAATCTGGCGTTCGATAAATCTAAATGCCGGAATTCCGGTATTGACCTAGATATATTTGAGACCTCGTTTTGCCTCTGGCACGCTGCAGCCGCAAAATGGGGTAAGACAAAAGCCTATCGGCAATTTGTTCTGGACACCGTAGGCTTCAATAAACCGACCGCCTTGGGCAATATGTCCTACCATACCAACGCGGAAATTATGGCTAGGTTCGCTATGAATTTGCCTGAATTACCGGATGAACCGCACACGGCACTTGAAGACATTTTGGATTATGAACACCCCGTCTTGACTGCCCTTGTTCGGAATACTCCGCCTGCGGACTATATGAACCCGCCGGGCTATAACTGGCGTGACTTTCAGGTTAAGGGAAATTTCAAACCCGCCTAATTTGGTCAGCCCTCGGAGCAATCCGGGGGCTGTTTTTTATGGCACGATTGAGAATGAGTTGCATTCGCAGAATGGCTACTGCCTTGTTTTCATTGAAAATTTTGCCGGCAAAAAATCCAATAAAAACAAGGACTTAGAACATTACAAAATTGTAACTTTACACCACGCTAGGGATGGGCTATATTGTGACTATGGAAAAAGGAACTAAAATGAAACTTGAAAAACACGAAATTGCTGGCTGGATTGGTATGGCCCTTTTGCAGGGTGCTACAATGCCGGTTATGCTGCAACGCTTTCTGAGCCCTGAGACGGCGACGCTGCCGCCTCTCTCAATGGTTTTGCTCGTTTGGGCTGGCCTGATGATGTATCTGTGGCGCGCAATCGTTCAGAAAGATATGCTGTATATTGTATCAAATTCAATCGGCTTCGCCTTGAATTCTGTACTTCTAGCTCTGATTGTATTCCCGGCTTAACAGCCGGGCCTAATTTGGACAGCCCCCGGATTGCTCCGAGGGCTGTTTTTTATGGCACGATTGAGAATGAGTTGCATTCGCAGAATGGCTACTGCCTTGTTTTCATTGAAAATTTTGCCGGCAAAAAATCCAATAAAAACAAGGTACTACAACATTACAAAATTGTAACTTTACACCACGCTGGGGATGGGCTATATTGAAGGCTAAGGAGAAAAGCAAATGATGATAGTTGACCCCCCCTCGGGATGGCAGTATGGATTTCCTCAGCCCATAACGGCTGAGGAGATGAAAAACTTTGAGCAATATTTGCTCGATAAGGGGTATCCTGAGAAGGACATTCCCCTTGCGATGAGATGCAGCAGATACTGGGAGATAAACCTGTGAAACAGAAAAATATTGACGCCTTCTTCAATTATGGCTATAGCTGCCATGAAATGAAAATTTTCCCCGACGTCCTTGGGATGAAACGTAAGGCTAGGGAATGGGTCCGGGCCGGATGGGAAGCCCGTAAAATGGAATTGGCACATAGATTGAAAGGTTACTAGCATGAACGTGGTTGACATTATCAGAAAAGCCGCTCCGCTAAATGCCGAGAAGGTAGCCGCATTGGCCGCTAGGGATGATTTTCGCCAGAATAGAATAACCGTTCTGAAAATTATGTTGGTTGCTAAAATGCTCAATTTGTCTTACGTTCGGACAAAAAAGCCCTTGACTTTCGACTCGTACTAGGCTGCATTCAATATTCAGCAGCAGCTTCCCCCTGAAAAGAAAAACAGGCTAGCAGGGTTTCGGATCGCATCGCATCGCTGGCACTATGCCCCCATGTTGCAACATGGGGGCTTTTTTGTGCCTTAAGTTTGGTCGACCTAACACCTTGTTTTCATTGAAAATTTTGCCGGCAAAAAATCCAATAAAAACAAGGACTTAGCGTGTCAAGCGAAAAATGCCTACATTACAATTCGGTAATAATCGAATTTAGTTCTTGCTTTGCGGCCTCGCTTGGGGTACATTAAGTCATCGACAAAGAAGGAAGAAACGAAATGGCTAAATCACAAAAATACACGGAAGCAATGGAAAATGCCCTGCGCGAAGCAACGGTTAACGGTCCACTGGACCTGACCGCTTGCAAAGAGCTTGCAGAAACCCCACTTTTCGACGGCACCTCTGCCCGTTCAATTGTGGCGAAAGTTCGCTCTATGGGCCTCCCATATGCAAAGGTTCAGCGTACTACGAAAACTGGCGAAGCCGTTCTGAAAAAGGACGAAATCGTTCAGGAGATCGAAACCGCTCTGGGTATGGAAGGGCTTGACAGCCTTGCCAAATCCGAGAAGCCAGCACTGCGGGCGCTTGCCGCTCGTATCGCTGAACTGGTTTCTGTAGAAGCCTAAGCTGAGAAAGCCCTTGACATTCGTGTCAAGGGCTTTTTTTCGCCTTGCGTTCTGAGTAAGCGCTCACTCACATAAAAGGCTTGACAAGCCTAACACCTTGTTTTCATTGAAAATTTTGCCGCCAAAATTTTCAATGAAAACAAGGTAGTAGGGGCCGAAGCCCCTATCGCCACCCCGGCAATTTGTCCCCTAGAATGTTGAGAAAGATTGACTTTTGAGGTTCCCCATCGCAATCGATTTCGGCGGTGAATTGGACCTGCTGTGTCCAGCAGTTTTTGATTTCGTATTTCATGCCGCATCCCTCCGCAGAGAGACAAGAGACGCCTCAACAAAATCCACAATCCGCAACGCTTCAGACCGGTAGCGCCTGGATGTCACCGTCTGGCAATGCCAGCGGGCCTGCTCAATCGCATCCTCACCAATCCATGTCTGGCACCCTGCCGTTATGACCATTCCGCCGAGAATTGAGGACCACGCGAAATACTCATAACCGTCCGAGCGGGTGGCGCGAGCGAGCAAAATTAGACCGCCTAGATCGGCATCGCTCAGATCGGCCCCGCCCAGATCGGCATCGCGCAGATAGGCACCGCGCAGATTGGCCCCGCTCAGATCGGCATGGCTCAGATCGCTAAGATCGGCATCGCGCAGATCGGCCCCGCGCAGATCGGCATGGCTCAGATCGGCGCGTCCCAGATCGGCATCGCGCAGATCGGCCCCGCGCAGATAGGCACCGCGCAGATTGGCCCCGCCCATATTGGCATTGCCTTTAAGGGCGACCTTTACAGCCAGCCCCAGCTTTACGCCCCAGTCTGCGGCTTCATCGCATTCGATTTCAGCCGTGTACTGTACCTGTTTCGTCCAGCAGTTTTTGATTTCGTATTTCATGCTGCATCCCATGATTTCTGTTCTCCTTAGCCTTTAATATAGGCGATTTAGGCATACATGTCAAGAACTATTTTCGACCAACGTAACACCTTGTTTTCATTCAATATTTTGCCGCCAAAAAAATCAATGAAAACAAGGTTCTACAGTTCTCATAGGTTCTTTCTATACCTTCCCCTAGGTTAACCAAAACTTTTTCTATAGTGCGCGGCAGCGCCGGCAAGACAGTGCTAGTGCTAAAATTTTTTCTGCGGCCAAGTTCGAGGATTCAGTAGTGCAAAAGCGAGAGTTAAATTTTGCGCCGGCGCGACAGTGCAAGATCTAAATTTTTACTTGCTAGCGTGTTATAGTGCCAAATCAAGGACTTTTTTATGACTTTGCACGAATTTTGCCCAATGTGAGATTTCTCGGCCTAGAGAGTACTAAAATGAACTTTTTCGGGGTTTTCGGGAGATTATGCATTCCATGAGGGCTTTTTGAGCGAGAGAGTTTTGGGAAGTTTTTTGAGGCGTTCCCATTGGGGTGAATTTAATTCGAAGAATTTTTGCTCGACCCGCCCCGGAGCGTTATTCTCTTTCGCTTGTTTTTACACCAAAAAATAGGGTACGGCTGACAGTGCAATCTCGAAATTAGTTCTTGACTCGGCACTCGAAATGGGGTATTCTATAACTCAAGACTGAAAGAAATAGGAAGTATTAAAATGATAATTAAAAATGATCTCCCAAACCGTCGTATGTTCCCACACACGGATGAACAATACGTTATGGTATCTGCGGGGTTCGCTACAGAAGAAGAATCTAGGAATGACTGCCTTGAGGATGTGCAGGCAGACGCTGCCATACTGATTCGGTACGAGCGGTTCATTGACTACGAGATCGTATCTACCGAAGTTGGATCTGCTCTGTACGTTCCAGTGTCACAACATGCAGCTGCTATGACTGTTTTTACCTGCTATGAAATTGGCGACGACATGACAAACTGGGTGCCCTATATTTCTCCTAGAGAACCGAGCTAACCCATATAACAAATTTAATGTAACCAAAAAGAGGAATATACAATGTTCGCAACTGGAGTAGTTATGCCACAACCTAACGGTGAGCTTTTCGAATTGACACCTACTGAAAACTACGAGTCTGTTTTCAAAGACACTAGTCTTTTCCTGGAGCTGTTTTCTATGGTCACAGAACCAGATTATATTCCTTGGCTGTCTGAAATGGTGCTGTCTTGGGGTAATGTAGAATACGGCATGAAAGCAATTTTCGGTTCAGACCTAGTGCTTAACAGCCACGCGGTAATGATTACTGCTGCGGATAACGAGAATGACGAAGAGTTTACCGTAACTGCAGAAAGGTTTATTGCTAATCTGCTAGAGCGCTATGGTCGCCTTGCCCCTCTTGAGTGGGCAGAGGATTACGACGCAGACGACGTAGACTACTGGTTTCAGACAGGTATGTTTGGAGAGATTGTTTACGGTTAAAAGTACAGTACAGATGCTAAAAATAGTTCTTGACTTTAGTATCTGATTGAGCTATTATGTATATTCAATTGGGGCGAATGAGTGATGGCTCTCGCTGAGGAGGTTCGACGCCTCGACGCTCCCAATAGGCTTGCCATTTGGCCTTCCTTCGGGTAAACAACACGCCCCTAATGGTCCTGCAGGGTTACGCTTTGAGACTAGGGCTTGCCAGTTGTGGTCCTATCTAATACACATTGGTCGGATACCGTTTCGATAAGGGCGGAGGTTCTAGAGCGATCCAGAATGCTACTACCAGAAGTGGGGCCTGTACCAAGTGCAGGGTAACTATTCGTGCTGACGGCACGCGGGAATCACAGTAGGGGGAGGTGATTACGGTAAGGAGCGCGTGTCGGGGCACTTACTTTGAATTCTAGGGGCAATAAGTGAAATATACTGAAGAACAAACCGCTTACATTACCGAAAAGTATACAAAGTCTCCCACCCCGGAGACTATAGGTAATCTCGTAGCAGAATTAGGGTTTCCTAAACGCTCGATTATCGGTAAGCTGTCACGTATTGGTATATATAAAAAAGAGCCTTACAAGCCTAAATATGCAGAGAAGCCAATCTCTAAAGAAGAGCTGGTAGAACATATTGCGGCACAGCTAGGATGCGATGCTGAGAAGCTATTAGGCCTATCAAAGAGTCAAAAACCTGCTCTAATGTACCTCGAAGAGGTGTTACTTGAGGCAGGCTATATTGAGGAAAGAGAATAAAAGTATATAGCCCCCTTGGCGTAATAGGTAGCCGCGAGGGTCTTAAAAACCCTTTCCCAGTGAGTGCCGGTTCGAGTCCGGCAGGGGGTACCAATAAGAAAGAAAACATATGAGCATAGTAATATCCATCTTAGTAATCGCAGCCATCCCGTTTGTAGCGGGCTATATTTGTGCGCGTAAAGAAGACTATGAATTGTGCCGAAGTTTTAGTATAAACTAAATCTTTAGGGCACTCGCAAGGTGCCCTTTTTTTATGTCTTGACTTCACCGTCTAAAGATGCTATTCTATTATTGAAGGGAAGATAATGCTAACACAAGATAGATTGGAAGAATTTTGGTTCCTCTGGAGTAAATCTAGTAAAGTAGAGCGCTTCGGACAGTTTGTTTGTAATCGAGCTAATGACCCGGATATTTTAGATACATTTTATCGCGTAGACCATAACGAGGTTTATGATGAACTATTACAATGGATAATGTTTAGAGACAATGCCTAAATTTCAAATCAAGTACGCTGGCAATGGCCGCCTAGAGAACGCAGAGTGGGAAACCATTGAGTGTAACACACTAGAGCAGGCAAACCTAGAAGCATGGCAGATGGCTAGTGAAGACTTTAACGATCACTGTTACGCGTACCTCGATGAGGATGAAATGACGGGCTTGAGCGAAGAAGAACAAGAGCAGATATGGCATGAAACATCAGAAATGGTTATTGCCTATGACGCTCGCCCATACCAATAAGCTCGATTAACTCAGAGGCAGAGTAGCTCCTTTACGCGGAGAATGTCGGCGGTTCGATCCCGTCATCGAGTACCAATTAGGAGAAGTGAAATGTTTTTTGACGATTACTGGAGAATACAACTAAGAATAGCTACTGATCTGGCTAGGAAAGCCCATAAGGGCCAGCTATACGGCGATAAAGACTACTTTGAAGCACACGTATTGCTAGTGTACCGGAGGGTTGTATCAGACGGGAAAGCATCCCCAATGCACGCTGTTGCAGCAATGCTCCATGACGTGCTAGAGGATACGGAATACACAGTGGCTAAACTAGCTGCCGAGGGAGTTGACCCTGGAGTTATTAGTGTTGTACATGACTTAACTAAACCAGAAGGTGCCGATTACATGGAATATGTAAGTAACCTGCTGTGCAAAGCCCCTATTGCTGTGCGAGTTAAATGGCATGATATGTGCCAAAACTATTCTGTAGGTTTCCGGGAGAAGTACGTAAAACCTATTGAACTCTATGTATTTAGTGGGATGCTATAGTATGGACCTAGACAAAGCAATTGAGGTTATCGGCCCTTGGTTTATTACCATTCAAGGGCTTAAAGAGTGTATTGTACATGATGACTTTGACGCGGAAGACGTCGAGGCTCTGCATACTATTCTTTCTAATTGGCTAGAGTACCAAGATAAGGCCGCTGTGCTGCGTGCAAAACATTTTGCAGAAATTGACGCTTATCGCACTGATAGCTTAATTGGTTAAAGCTGTCCGCTCATAACGGATCGAGTGCAGGTTCAAGTCCTGCTCGGTGCACCAAGGGTCTCTCGTATAGCGGGTGCGTACACTGGTTTGAAGAACCAAGGGATGAGGTTCGAGTCCTCAGGGGCCTACCATCTTTTTAGGCAACACATCTTACGGGTGTGTTGTAATAAAAGGATAGAGAAAATGAAACGTTATATTGTTCACTGCTGCACTGGTTGGGTAGGCTCGGATGCCTATCTACCCCTTGAAATGCCTGACAACCACACGGAAGCAGAACTCTCTGCAGCCTGCTGGGAAATGGCCGTAGATCATGCTCAGTTCTTTGGGTATGAAGAATACCCTGATGATTACGACGAAGCAGAGGATGATGGAGAAATCTACTCTGATGGCATTGATGGCCACCCAGAACTTTACGACCCCGCTAAACATGATATGCATCGTACTGGTGGTGGTTCTTTTGAAGGAGACTTCTGATGTTTAATATGTTTGTATCAGGCTTTTGCCTTAGTATGGCTACAAATGACCTCCCAAGAGGACACTATATTTGGGCACTGCTTAACGGAACTATGGGAGTTATTAACCTCCTTGTAGTATTTCTAGTATAAAAAATTAAGGGGGTGTAGCTCAGTAGGGAGAGCGTTTGCTTTGCAAGCAAAATGTCGCAGGTTCGATTCCTGTCACTTCCACCAAATAAGGAAGATTGGCCGAGTCCGGTTTATGGCACTAGTTTTGAAAACTAGCAAACCGAAAGGTTTCGTGGGTTCAAATCCTACATCTTCCGCCAATTAAGGAGTATGGCCGAGTGACCTAGGCGTAGGATTGCAAACCCTATTACGCTGGTTCAATTCCAACTACTCCTTCCAATTTAGTTCTTGACTTCTTCTCAAGAGTTTGATATTATAGAGACTATGGGCTGCATGGTGTTTGCTCTAGTGCCCAACATACTAGAGACGCTTATTTGGGTAAGCGGAAGACGGGTTCGATTCCCGCTCCAGTCCTCGAAATTAACTCCGACCTACACAGATCTACCCCGGACTAGAAGGTTGCTCCCGATCGACGAGTAATGCTGGCCTACCGGATACAGGTTAACAGCACAGGCTGCCCTTTGTGTATGAGATGGACGACTTCTAGAATGCGGTCCAGGGAGTTATTCAGTTACCGGTTTTTGGTTCGTCCGGCCTGCGAGGTGCAAGTTAAGGGAACATGGATTAAGTTGCCTGACTCTTTTCCCGAGCCAATAGTGATACAGGTAAAAACCATACTAGGATAATGAACGTAATCTGCGTACAGGGCAAGTGTAGTGATATGTTTGACGCCAAGGGGCAAGAGCTGTAGCAGATTAACTAGTGGGTGCGCCAGAGCTGGAGTAGCTGGGCTAGGCTGTAAACCTTCGCGTCATTGCGACTAGAGAGTTCGAATCTCTCCACCCTCACCAAGAACCCCTAGCTCAGTGGTTAGAGCAACAGTCTTTTAAATTGTCGGTCCTGGGTTCGAATCCCAGGGGTTCTCCAAAGGAAAAATAGCATGAAACAGGACTATGTGGTAAAATACTTCTATCTAGCGGAGGGTCATGCAGATGTTATGTACTATAAAGTATCTGCAGAAAGCGCTACGGAGGCTAGAAGAATAGTGGCTCGTGAGTTGTGCCAAATACCATCGGAGTATAACTTTTTGCTTAGCTGCTTATCTGTTGAAGATTAATGACTAAACAAGATTACTTTATATTCTCAAGCTTTTTTGACGTTAAGGACGTCATGAAGTGCCCTGAGTACGCCAAGTTTCTCCGTGGTGAGATGAACCTCGATGAAGACGAGGAATTGGCGTTATGTGGGGTAGTTGAGAGAGTAATGGATCATTTTATGGCTAAAGAAGATGTAAAAGCTAAAAATAATACTTGACTTCCTATCTGACTTGTTGTACATTACATATTCAATAGTGATGAGTCGTCTAATGGTAGGACATGTAACTTTGATTCATAGAATGGCGGTTCGATCCCTCCCTCATCATCCAACTTATTCTTATAAAACCGAGTGTAGCGCATTCGCTTTGGGAGCGAAGGGTCGCATGCTCAAATCGTGCCTCTCGGACCAATTAAGGACGCTTAGCTCAATAGGGAGAGCATCTGCCTGTCGAGCAGAAGGCAACGGGATCGAAACCCGTAGCGTCCGCCAATCTCGCATAGCTCAGTTGGTAGAGCGCGCGCTTGATAAGCGTGAAGTCGGTAGTTCAAGTCTACCTGTGAGAACCAAATAAGAGGATGGCATATGGCAAACCAGGAGAAGAGACTATGAAAGATACACTTTTTGAGACTAAAGACGGCACATATGTGGCTACTAACCGTGAAAACAAGTATGTGCTAGAGATGAAGGATATTAAGGGCTATGAGGCCCTT
>Ga0222629_1000669_pt1 | contig 9696 bp, 14 predicted proteins | sample AntAcemetagenom1_FD_179847 | JGI IMG/M metagenome (GOLD analysis project Ga0222629, IMG submission 179847) | Saline water microbial communities from Ace Lake, Antarctica - #1 | ecosystem: Environmental > Aquatic > Non-marine Saline and Alkaline > Saline | place: Antarctica: Ace Lake | collected... | reverse complement strand
TATTTCAGCAACAGCTGGTGCTAGTGCAACAAGAGTAAACAACTGGGCAGATGTTGGAACTACTGACAAAAGAATTTTAGTTACAAGTGTAAATACTGGTGCTGGAACTGGATTTATAACTGTTACTTATGTTCAAAATAATAATTTAAGTTAATAATTAATTTGAGGGCCTTCGGGCCCTCCTTTAAAATATGTTTGAAAAATTACTTGAAATTGGTGAAGCTTTTAAATCATTTGGTAAAAAAGATGATGAAGTTGAAATAGATGAAAGATCATCTATAGAAAAATTAGATGACTTTAATATGGAAGATGATATTTTTTCTGCTACTCAATCTGAGGAAAGTAAAGATATTCAATCAACTGATGACACTTCAACTACAGAATCAATTAAAGATGTTTTAATAAAAGAAGAAAAAGAAAAATTAGCAGATAAAGAAGATAGTTTAGATAAAAAATTAAGAAATATAGAAAAAGTCATTGGTGCTTTTAGTGAAGCTCCAGAACAAGCAGATATACCAAAACAAGATACTGGATCTGCTAGTGATAATATTAATGTAAAACCTTTAGATATGGGAAATGTTCAAGCTAAAGAAGTAATAAATGAATACTTAAAACCTTCTGTCAATGCTGACAGAGTTGGGTTATTATATGAAAACTTAAGAAAATTAAATTTAATTTAGGAGATAAAAATGGCAGGATCAGATATAAATGTAACTAGTGCTAATGCAGCAGTATTACATGCTAATGCATCATCTAGTGCATCTGAAACAATTACTTTATTTGCAGGACCAACAAGATTAAAAGGTTTTATTGTAGAACCTAGTTCAGAAATAGGTACTCTTTCTTGGAAAGATGATGGAGTAGTAAAATTTCAAACCACAACAGGTAATGTTGATGCTGGTTCTTCAACGGTACAATTAAATCTTCCAGCAGAAGGTATAAAATTTAAAACAAGTTTACAAGTTTCAACTACTATAGCAGGAGCTAATGTATCAACTACTAAAAGTCTAACAGCATTTTTTGCATAATGGAGAACTATGGCTTTATCGGGAACTTCTACATTTACTCTAACAGTAAATGATGTAATACAAGAAGCTTATGACAGAATAGGCGGTGATCCTATTTTAGGTTATGATGTAAGGTCAGCTAGACGTAGTATGAATATTATGTTTAGTGATTGGGCTAACAGAGGTTATAACCAATGGACTGTAGAATATAAAACTTTAGCAGTTACTACAGGAACTACAGAATATACTTTAGATTATGATACAGTAGATATCATTAATGCAAATCTTCAAATAAGTGATGGAAGCGAATATGCAATGACAGCTTTAGGTCTTAATGACTATGCTGCTATTTCAAATAAAACTACTCAATCTAGACCTACACAATATTATTTACAAAGATTAAATACTCCTGTACTTAAAATTTATCCAGCTCCTGATCAAAATTATACTATTACTTATTATCGTATGAGAAAAATAGAAGATATTACAGCTTCTACTGTAAGTGGTGTAGAACAAAATATAGATGTACCTTTTAGAGCTTTCGAGTGCATGTGCGCAGGACTTGCTTATTACCTTTCTAAAAAAAGAGTAGGAATTGCTCCAACACAACAACAAATGTTAAAAGTAGATTATGAAGAAGCTTATCAACGATTAGTCGCAGGTGATGGTACTCCTTCTACTAGAATTATACCAGTAATTAACAACAGCTTTTATTAATAATGGCTAAGGTTCCAGCTAGTACTAGACCTCATAGAGCACCTTCAAATAAATTTGCGGGAGGTAAATATGCATTAGCAATTTCTGATAGATCAGGTATGTCTTTTCCTTATCAAGAAATGGTATTTGAATGGACAGGAATGTTTGTTCATACTTCAGAGTGGGAACCTAAACAACCACAATTAGATTTAACTTATTTTACTGATGCACAAACTTTACAAAATGCTAGACCGCAAGCTAATATAAGTGCAACACAGGCAGCACGAACAGGAGGTGGATTACCTGGCTCTTATACAGGAGGTGTTCCTAATCAAGTAACTGCTTTACCTGGATTTGAAAATACTTCTGGTAATTCTGTATATGTTGGAGTTGCAACTATTCCTACTACTTGGTATATTAACAACACAAATTTGTTACAGATAGGATTAGGAAGTGTTACTGTTGTAACATGATAGAAAATAAAAAATTAAGTGTTATGATCGCAACACCTTGTTATGGCGGTTTACTTTCAGAAGGATATTTACATGGCATAATGAGTGTAACTCAATCTGCTGCTAAAAATAATTTTAAAGTTCATTTAAATACAATGGGAAATGAAAGTTTAATTACTAGAGCTAGAAATACTTTAGTAAGTCAATTTTTAGATTTAGATGATAAAGACCCTGATGCTTTTACTCATCTAATGTTTATTGATGCTGATATAGGATTTAATGGAGATGCTGTAACTAAAGTATTACAATCTGGTCATGATATAGCTTGTGGAGTATATCCTAGAAAATCTATTGATTGGGACAGTATACCTAAATTAATGGAAAAAAGTAAAGAACATTTAGAACAAAGAGCTTTAGGTTATAATTTAAATTTTGCAAATCCAGAAAATATTAAAGTAGAAAGAGGTTTTTCAGAAGTAATGGATGCTGCAACTGGATTTATGTGTATTAAAAAAGAAGTTTTTCGTAAAATGATTGAAGCTTATCCTAATCTTAAATATACTAGTGATCAAATTATTAATGGTAAAAGATATGGTAGTGACAATTGTTATGCACTTTTTGACTGTATTATTGATGAAAAAAGTAATAGATATCTATCAGAGGATTATGCTTTTTGTAGATTATGGCAAAAAATAGGTGGTAAAATACATGCTGATCTTCAAAGTCCTTTAACGCACTATGGAACTTATCCATTTGCAGGACATGTTTGGACTAAATTTAAAATTGACGACAACGTAGAGGTAGATAAAACAGATGGCAATGACATACAGCAGTCTTCAAAATGATATTAAAGTTTGGGCTGAAAATACAGGAATTGATTTTACTGCACAATTAGATACTTTTATTGATAATACTTTTTCTGCTTTAGAAAGAGATATAGACCCTATTGGATTTAATGAAAATGTAACTACTACAGCTATAGTAGGAGATAGATTTGTAAATCTTCCTACTGCTATTGAACCTATGTTATTTAATTATTTAACAATAACAGTTGGTTCTAATGTAAGTTATTTAGAATTAAAAACTTTAGCTTTCTGTCAAGAATACTGGCCTGATATATCATTACAAGGCCAACCTAAATATTTTGCTAATTTTGATGATGATAGAGTATATCTAGCACCTACTCCTGACACTGCTTATACTATAAAATTAGGATATCAAGGAAAAATTAATCCATTATCTAATACTAATACTACAAATTGGTACACTGAAAATATTCCAGATGTTTTATTATATGGATGTTTATCTCAAGCAAATCTCTTTACAAAGAACATAGAAGATTATACTATATACCAAAATTTGTATAATACAAGAGTTACTACCGTTAACAATGAAGCTCGGAGAAGAAGAAGAACCGATTATAAGTTTCCTGGTAGTCCTGTTGGTACAAACACATTAACTGGAGGACAATAATATGGCAATAATACAAGCGATATGCACAGTATTCAAACAAGACTTGATGTCGCCTGGTGGAAACCTTGCTGCTCAATCTTTGAAATGTGCACTATATACTAATGCGGCATCACTAGCAGCAAACACAACAGTTTACATAACAGGAAGCGAAGTATCTGATTCAGGAACTAACTACACTATTGGTGGAAATACATTAACTAATGTAGCTATCACTGTAGATGGAACTACTGCAATTTTTGATGCTGATAATGTTACATTTCCAAATGCAACAATTTCTGCTCAAGCTGCTTTACTGTACAATGCAAATAATGCTAATTCTGCAATTGCAGTTTTAGACTTTGGAGGAGTTAAAACTTCTACAAATGGAACTTTTGAATTACAGTTTCCAACTGCTAACTCGACTGCTGGTTTAATCAGAATAGCATAAGGAGAAAATCCTTATGAGTGCTAGTGTAGGATATGGAAGACTAGGCTATAATGTAGGTGCATGGAATACATCTCCTGATTCAGCTGCTATAATTTCTGGTCAATTACTTCAGTCATCTGTTAATTGGGGTGAAGGTTGGGGTAGAGAATCATGGAGTGAAGGTGCATGGAATAGTCCTATCGGATTAGTACTTGTAGGTACTGGTGCAATATTTTCTACTACAGGTCAACAAGCTACTATTTCTTTAGCTAATGTAATTACAACAGCTGATACTATAAATTTAATTACAGGTCAACAAGCTACTATTTCTTTAGCTAATGTAATTACAACAGCTGATACTATAAATTTAATTACAGGTCAACAAGCTACTGGATCTATTGGAACTTATTCAATAGCAGCCGATGGAACTATGACTATTGTAGTTCCTGAATTTACAATGACTTCTAGTTTAGGTAATGTTACAACTGGAACATCTAATTTAATGAATATAACTGGTCAAGGAATAACTATTTCTTTATCTAATATTACAACAGGCACTGAAAACTTTATTTCTATTTCTGGAATTAATGCTAATGCTAATGTAAGTTCTACTGGAATTAGTGCTGAACAATTTTTAAGTATGACAGGTCAAGAAATGACTATGGTTTTAGCTACTATTATACCTAATTCTAATAATAATATAAGTATGACAGGTCTTCAAGCTAATGTAATACCTGTAGATTTAAGATTTTGGGATCCAATTATTGATGCAAATACTGAAATTTGGACTAATATTTAGTGTACAAACTATGATAAACTTTGTATTATTTACAAAATTAAAATAATAAAGTATAAATAATTATGTCATCAACTTATACATCTAGATTAAAATTAGAAAGACAAACTTCAGGTGAAAACTCAGGTAACTGGGGTAATTTAGTAAATTATGTTTTAAATAGAATTGATAGTACAGTAAGAGGATATGTTGCTGTAAGTGTTGCAGGTTCTGCTAATGTAACTTTAGTATCTAATACATCAACTACAAATACAGATGATTCAGCTACTGATGATCAAGTTCATAATAAAGTAATAGAATTTACAGGAACTTTAACAGGTGCTATAAATGTATTTACTGATGCTGTAGAAGGTGATTATACTTTATTTAATAATACTTCAGGAGCTTACAGTTTAACTTTTGCTAATACAGGTCATGTTGCTAATGGTGTAGTTATTACTCAAGGTACTAAATCAATAGTATATACAGATGGCTCTACTATTTATGATGTAGGAGCTGATCTAGGTGCTGTTGGAACAAGTTCTTTAACAGTTGCCGGTGCAGCTAATGTTGGTTCTTTAACTTCAACTGGTAATGTAAATTTATTAGCTGCCAGTTCTTTAGTGTTACAAGATACTTCTGGTGGAGAATATGCAGCCTTAAAAGCAAATACAACTACAACAAGTTATACATTAACTTTACCAGCAGCAACAGGTTCAGCGGACCAAGTTATTACTACAGATGGTTCTGGTAATTTATCTTTTGTAGATAACTCTGGTGGCACAGATTGGCAAGCAGTTAAAACAACTACATACACTGCAGTAGCAGGTGAAGGTATATTTGCAAATACAACAGGTGGTGCATGGACTTTGACTCTACCCTCGTCTCCTGCAATCGGTGATGAAGTTAGTATTGTAGATTACGCAGGAACTTTTGATACAAATAATTTAACCGTCGGAAGAAATTCTCAAAACATTCAAGGCGTAGCAGCAGATTTAACGGTAGCAACTGAAAGAGCCGGCTTTACGTTAGCCTTCACAGACGGAACTCAAGGTTGGCTTCTAAAAAATAATTAAGGAGTTCAATGAGTATATTTAGAACTATTCAAGGACAAGCCATCAGGTCTTACGCAGGTGATCCAGCTAATCCTATCACAGGACAAATTTGGTATAATTCAGTTACACAAACACTTAAATGTAGAACTAATGTAGCTACTTTAACAATTACAACGTCTTAAAATTATGACTACTTATAAAGAAATATTTGGAAAATATGTAAGGTCAGTAGGAAGTGATCCTTCTGCAGCTGTAGGCGAAGGAGAGATTTGGTATAATACAAGTAGTAATACTTTTAAAACAAGTATTGGTGTAGGAGCATGGTCATCTGGTGGAGTTTTAAATACAGCAAGGAGAGATCCTGCAGGATTTGGTTTACAAACAGCTACAGTTTGTGCAGCAGGTTATGGGGCTTCGACTTATACAAATGCCTCAGAAGAATATAATGGTTCATCTTGGACAAGTGTTACAAACTATCCAGGATCTTATGCTTCAATGGGCTCTTCTGGAACATTAACTGCGGGACTTGTATGGGGAGGAAATTCAGCTGGAGGACCTATTAACGTTACTAATGAGTATAATGGTACATCTTGGTCACCCAGTGGAAATTTAGGTACGGCGGGGGGAGATCGTTCGGGTTGTGGGACTCAAACAGCTTCTCTATGTTATGGGGGTGATCCTGATGGGACACCTATTACTACAGCAGAATCTTATAATGGTTCAGCTTGGACAAGTTCAACTGCATTATCAACGGCAAGAAGAGCAGCATCCGAAATTGGAACTCAAACTGCTGCATTAGCAGCTGGAGGTAAAACTACACCCGTTCCAACTGCTTCAACAAATACAACAGAAGAATGGAATGGATCATCGTGGACAGCGGGAGGAAATCTTCCAGCCCCTAATTTTTTATTTGGTTCAGCGGGTATTCAAACCGAGGGTTTAGTTTTTGGGGGAACTCCAGGACCTGGTGCGTATTCAACGTCATCGGCATATGACGGAACTTCTTGGTCATCAAGAGATAGTTTAGGAACAGCAACAACAAGACAAGGAAGTGGTGCGAGTGCATCTCCAGCAAGTGCTGCAATACAATTTGGAAATAATCCAGCAACAACAGCAACAGAAGAATATTCAGTGGTTTCGACAGTACAGACATTAACAACAAGTTGATAATGAAACAAATTAAGAGTATAAGATTAATAATAATAGTATAAGATTAACAACAAAGGAGTAAAAATTATGGAATTATTTATATATGGTACCGCAACAAACACTGGAAAAGGATTCTTCACCCATGCGGATAGACAGAATTTTTATCTTTCAGGTCACCCTGCAGACGTCTGGGTCGTTGGTAACAATGAAAAAGGCGCACTATGGTTAGCTGAAAAGAACGGTGTTGAGAAGACAAAAACAGAAGCGCAAGCTCTTGTTACAGCTGAAGTTGAAGCTGCACAAGCTGCGTGGGATTTATTGTCTGAAGCAGAACAATCTATGTCACATAGACCAACACAAATAACACTCCCTTAAGGATTTTATAATGGCTAGCTACAATACAATTAGCGGACTGAAAGTTAAATATCTATCAGCAGATCCTGCGAATCCAGAAGATGGACAAGTATGGTATAATTCTGGCACAGGTAAGTTGCGTGTTGCAAGTGTTGTTGGAACAGGGACCTGGGCTAGTGGTGGAGCTATGTCTACAGCAAGACAAGATGGGGGTGGATTCGGAACACAAACAGCTGGTGTAGTTGTAGGTGGAGAAACACCTGCTCGTACAACTGCAACAGAAGAATATGATGGAGCTGCCTGGTCAACTGGTGGTGTTTATCCAGCTTCTTATACTAGCATAGGAACTGCGGGTACATTAACAGCTGGTCTAGGTTTTGGTGGTGGTAGTCCTTATGGTAATACAACAACAGCAGAATATGATGGAACAAATTGGACAGCTGGGGGTAGTTTTCCACTTTCATATACAGCTATGGGAGGTGCGGGAACTCAAACTGCAGGGTTATCTGTTGCTGGAGACGCTTATCCAACAAGTCCTAGAAATAGTAATAAAAGTTTTGAATATAATGGAGCCGCTTGGACAGCTGGAGGAGATTTAGGAACTGGGAGATATGCTACAATGTCTGCTGGAACACAAACAGCCGCTGCTACTAATGGTGGTACAGGTCCAGCCGCAACTTTAACAGAAGAATATGACGGATCTTCTTGGACAGCGGGTGGAACTGGATTACAGCCACAATCTTTTGGTGGATCATCCCTTAATGGTACTCAAGATGACTGGATGACATATGGTACCAATTCACCAAATTATGCTTTTACTCAAGGGTATAATGGAACATCATGGTCAACAAGACCTAGTTTAGCTACTGGGAGATATTCTTCAGCTGGAGCAGGAACAGCTTCTGCTGCTTTATGTATGGGAGGTAGAGCACCAGCTTTTTCAACTGCAACAGAAGAATTTACGGCACCCATAGGAACTGCAAGCATCACTACAAGTTAAACGTTGACATATAATTTTTAATGGTTATATTCAATCTATTCAATGAAAGGAATAAACAATGACTGAAAAACGAAACATACACGCACTAATAGAAAAAGAAGCTCCCAGCTTAAATAATTTATTAGACCCAAACGACGTACAAGAGTTTAAAGAATTAACAAATGAGCTTAGAGATACTTGGACCAAGAAACAAGTGTTTAGAACTGAAACAGAAATGAGAATGTCTGTTCTTCAAGATGCTAAATATCCTACAAAAGCTTCTAAATATTGGCAATGTGTTAGAGAACAAAACGTATTCTTAGAAAACTTAATGTCTTTATCATTTGATGCAAGACGTAATGAAGTTAAATTAAAAAGATTAGAAGAAAAATTACTTAAAGAAGAAGATCCTTTAAAAAGAGAATTACTTCAAATTGATATAGATGAAAAAACTTATTCAGTTGCTAACATGCAATTAGTAGCTAGAGATAGAATGAGAGAAATAAAACTATGGTCAATTCTTAAAAAAGAATTTAATGATGGTTCGTTTGATGACAAAGATGTTAACACTCATCAATTAGATTCTTATCATATAATAATGAAAAATAAAGCAGAAACATTGACATCAGGTTCATCACAACCAGAAGTGTTTAATGTATTAGGACAATTACAAACAATAGAAAGAGTCAAAAAATCAGGAGAAATGATCTATAACAAGAAAGAACGATTGACTAATGACCTCGGAGCCAAACCAGAATAAGAAACTATTTTTTTTAGTAGCCCTTCCACGATCTGGGAATACGATGTTCGCATCGATCATGAACCAGAACAAAGATTTAGTGGTGACTGCAAATTCTATTACGTTAGAGATAATGAAAGATTTGTTTCTATTAAAACAAACAGATGTCTTTCAAAATTTTCAAGACCATAAATCTTTAGATAATGTATTAGATTCAATTTATGATACTTTTTATAAAGATTGGCCACAAAGAGTAATCATTGATCGTGGACCTGTAACGACAATTGGTAATTTTGAATTAGTTAAAAAACATTTTAAACGACCTTTTAAAGTTATTGTAGTTCTTAGAGATTTAATAGATGTCCTTGCAAGTTATATGCAGTGGTACACAGAAAATCCAGATGCATTCCCAAATAGATTTGGGCTAAAAACAGATGATGAAAAACTTGGAATGATTATGAATAAAGATGGTGCTGTTGCTAAAGATTTAGAAGCAATTAAAAATGCTTACAGTAATCCTGAAATATGTCATTTTGTAAAATATGATGACATGGTTACTAATCCAGAACAAGAATTTAAAAAAATATATAATTTTTTAGAAGAACCTTATT
>Ga0222629_1000666_pt1 | contig 9752 bp, 5 predicted proteins | sample AntAcemetagenom1_FD_179847 | JGI IMG/M metagenome (GOLD analysis project Ga0222629, IMG submission 179847) | Saline water microbial communities from Ace Lake, Antarctica - #1 | ecosystem: Environmental > Aquatic > Non-marine Saline and Alkaline > Saline | place: Antarctica: Ace Lake | collected... | reverse complement strand
CCACGCCCCCACACCCCCACACCCATTCTGCCAGCCCGAAACACCGTTTTGCCAGCGCAGAGCGGTGTTCTACCAGCTGAGATTAGCGTTCGGCCATCCCCATACGGCTCTGCAAGCCAAGAACGGGGTTTTGCAGACACAGAACGGCGTTACGCCAGCCCAGGAAAGGGTTCTGGCCCCGAACGGCGTGCTGCCAGTCCAGAAAGCAGTTATGCCAGCCCAGGTAGGAGTTCTGCCAGCGCAGAACGAGGTGCTGCATGTTGCCTGGTGCCTTGGGCCTGAGACAGGGGCATGGGGCGATGGTGCTGCAGGGCGTGATATCAAACCCAAAAACCCGACAGCACCCTAAGGTCTTCCCAGGCGGCCCTCCACCCCAGCACTCCCCAAAAAAGCCGACAGCACCCTAAGGTCTTCCCAGGCGGCCTGCCGCGCACCGCAGCCCCAGTGACCCATTGCCCTATTGCTACACCACCGCACGGTGGGGTTCTGGCTACAATGCTGGTTCCACATGCTTCTCGCCGACGGCCATACCGCGTCGAATGCACCGGATCTCTTCTGACCTCCGAAGTTAAGCGGCGCAGGGCCCGGTTAGTACTGGGGTGGGGGACCGCCTGGGAAGACCTTAGGGTGCTGTCGGCTTTTTTGGTTTGGTACTTGGGTGGTTGGGTGGGCGGCCGCCTGGGAAGACCTTAGGGTGCTGTCGGCTTTTCTGTTTCTGTACTTGGGTGGGCGGCCGCCTGGGAAGACCTTAGGGTGCTGTCGGCTTTTTTGGGGAGTGCTGGGGTGGGGGGCCGCCTGGGAAGACCTTAGGGTGCTGTCGGCTTTTTGTTTGGTTTGGTACTCGGTGTTGGCACCTCTCTCCCCCAAAGCGACGAGGTCCCCAAATGCCCTGTAGTGGATGAGCGCCATGCAATGTTCACCGTAGCCATTTTGGCTCAAGGTACAAGTTGGGCTGATGCGTTAACGCAAGCCTTTTTTCAACTGCACGGTTCGACCCCTGATGGTGCAATGAGTCACTGGGGCCGCGGTGCAGCGGCAGGCCGCCTGGGAAGACCTTAGGGTGCTGTCGGCTTTTTTGGGCGGCTACTGTGTTCGGGCGGCCGCCTGGGAAGACCTTAGGGTGCTGTCGGCTTTTTCGTTTCTGTACTTGGGTGGGCGGCCGCCTGGGAAGACCTTAGGGTGCTGTCGGCTTTTTCGTTTTGGCACTTGGGTGGGCAGCCGCCTGGCCTACGCAGCCACGACCAGCCTCAGCCCAAGCTGGCCCAAGCCGCCTGGGCCAGCTGCAGCCTGAGCTGGCCTAAGAAGCTGTGGTCAGCCTCAGCCTGAGCTGGCCTATGCCGCCTGGGCCAGCCCCAGCCCTTTGCTGGCCTAAGCCGCCTGGGCCTGCCTCAGCCTGAGGACCGCGTCCCCCCATCTGAGAACTGCGCCGTGTCAAATGTGAACATTGCCGCCCCTGCGCGCCCTCAGTGGAGAAAAGCGCCGTCACAATGTGACATCTGAGAACCGTGGCGCCGCAGCGGAGAGCAGCGCTTTCTTGGCGTGGTTGAAAGCATGTTCGCGCATCTGGCCACCTTGGTTTGGACAAGTGGCGCTGGAGCAAAAGCTCCGCGACCGGGAATTGAACCCGGGTCTTCCGCGTGACAGGCGGAAATACTAACCACTATACTATCGCGGATCTGACATGTGCTTGTGGATGTGCAGGCAACCTCGGGGCGACGTTCTCTCAGCTTTTCGTTCGCTTTGCCTGCGGCCCACGCTCTCACTCGCTTGCTCCCTTCCATTTCCTCTCGCCGTAGCCTTTCTGCACTCCGCTTGCGTCTGCTCCTCTCCTCTACCTCGTTCTTCCTTCCTTCGGCGTGCCGAGGTGAGTCGGGCTGGTGCTCGGACTAGACTTCAACTCTAGGGGCATGGAGACATGCAGGGGTTCGATTCCTCCTCTTCGGCGTTTTTCTGCTATTCAGCTGCTCGCGCGCACAGCACTTGCCTGCGCAAAAAGGCAGGGCGCTACATGCAGACGAACTACTAGCCAAAAAAGCCGACAGCACCCAAAGGTCTTCCCAGGCGGCCCCCCGCCCGAGCACCGAACCAAAAAAGCCGACAGCAAACCTATGTTTTTCCTGGGCGCGGTGCGGGTCGTGGTGCCCTGGCTGGTTGCAGGAGACGCTGTCTCTGCAATGGCATCAGTGGTCTAGTGGTAGAATACATCGTTGCCATCGATGTGACCCGGGTTCGATTCCCGGCTGATGCATTTTTGCGCCGACGGCACTTGCGACGTAGGGCGGGAAGGGCTTGCGACCTGTATGTGCGCTTTATCATCGTCATGGAGTAAGTGCTCGCCTTGAGTGCGACCTGGCGTCGCTACGAGATGCGCCCAGCGCCCATGCCAGTGATCCGCCCACACGCGGGGCGCCACGCACGGTTGCACCACGGCGCTGCTGTACCCGAAGCGTTGCAGACGGGTGGCGCGAAGCTCTGAGGCTTCGGCCCGCAATCTCGCACAGCCCCGTCCTGAAGAGCGTTGGCGTTCCCTATGCCTTTCGGCAGCTGTTCCTCGATGCGCGCTGGTTGTCCTAATCCGCTGTCTGTTGAATGCTTCGCCCATGCGGCGTCAGCCTGCAATTGCACCCATGGTCTAGTGGCTATGACGTCAGCCTAACACGCTGAAGGTCGCCAGTTCGATCCTGGCTGGGTGTACTTTTTCCGCTGTTCTGGAGACCGCTGTCCCACCAACCTCATCAGATATGGCGGCCGTCTTCCAGCTGCAGTACTGCGTTGCGCAGCATGGTGCGCCTTGCCAGGGACACCGTGACCGAGTGGCTAAGGTGATGGACTAGAAATCCATTGGGCTCTGCCCGCAGGGGTTCGAATCCCCTCGGTGTCGATTATTGTCCCGAAATAGTTTTTTGTGGGATGCGGCGCGCGACGGAACAACTGGGTAAAGCTGAAGGCTTGGCGTGGGTTTAGAAGGGATCCCGAAACGGCGCTCCATGGCAGACACCATGGGATCGGTAATTACTCGAAACTAATCCAGCGCGGGGATGGCAAGAAAGTTGCTACAGGAAAACCATACTCGAGGCGGGACTCGAACCCGCAATCTCCTCCTTAGGAGGGAGGCGCCTTATCCATTAGGCCACACGAGCACTTGGCCACGCTACCGCTCATGGCGTACGCCCCCATACAAGCCTGAAACGCAGCTCGGGAGCAAGTGTTGCGATGAATGGCTGCATCCGCCTTGAGTTGGGAAGTTATCTCAAGCCTGCGCCTTGCACTCTGCAGCGGAAAAATTCCCTCTATCCGCAGGCGCGCCCTTTTCGCGGGCAAGCGGGCGGTACGCCGATCTGGATTGCCAACTGGCTGTTTGGTCTAGTGGCATGATTCTCGCTTAGGGTGCGAGAGGTCCCGGGTTCAATTCCCGGAACAGCCCATTTTTGCAACCCCCCTTGCCAGCGAGGCCTTCGCGTACACCTGGCCCTTCCAGCGGCATACGGTCTAGATGATGCACGCGCGCGCGCCCGATGGCGCCGCCGACTCGTAGAGCCACCGCGAGCGCGAGACCAACGCAAGCGACCTGCTGCGAAGAGCTGACCTGCAACTTACACCGCGCAGGCTCCAACCCCGCTGCACTTGACTGGGGAGGTCTCGTGCGCGTCACCACCGTTTCTCAATTGGCTGTTTGGTCTAGTGGCATGATTCTCGCTTCGGGTGCGAGAGGTCCCGGGTTCAATTCCCGGAACAGCCCTTTTGATTTACCTGGAGCTGCCCTTTTGATCTCCCAGAGGCGCAGTAGGATGCGCGCTTGCGCTGGCGAGAGGCAAAGCGGTTGCCCCGACACCCTGAGCAAGTGGGCTCATGGTGTAGTGGTATCACATCCGCTTCGCATGCGGAAGGCCCTGGGTTCAAATCCCAGTGGGTCCATTTCTCTGCGTTAATCGAAAACATTTTTGGAACACGCTGCGATCACAATGCGCCGCATTGGCCCAAGCACCTCACCCACCCTTTCTCTCCCTATCTCTTTCTCGAGCTTGCGCTTTCGTTCTTTCCCTTCCCATATCGCTCTCCCGTGGCCTCTCCCACTCACACTCCCTCTCCCTCTCGCGCTGTCTTACTATCTCTCTCTCCTACCTCTATTTGTGTCTCTCTCCTTTCGCCTCCCCTGGTTCTGCCACGCCCTCCCCCCGATTTCACCTCGCGCGGCCAACGGCACTGCAATGGAGCTTCGCCCCACTGTTGCAACTCGAAGACACTTTGGCCGAGCGGCTAAGGCGTCGGCCTGCTAAGCCGATGGGGTCTCCCCGCGTGGGTTCGAATCCCACAGGTGTCGCCTTTTTGGCTGGAAGCCACATATTTCGACGCCAAGGGCCGCCTGCGCTGCCGCGGATATGCCGATTCCGAATCACGCTGCCAAGCCTGCGCCTGCTGGCGCTTACTTGCTGGTCTGCTCGCGATGCGTTTACTTGCTCTCCTATTGCTGGGCAGTTGGCAATAATTTCATCTGGATGCTGCTCGGGATGCGTTCCCCAAGGGGAGGCTCAAGGTGTAGTGGCATACACCAACTCAACATGCGCGGGGTCCTGGGCACAACCCCTGGCGTGGTCACATTTGCGCGAGAGTGGACCTGTTTCGAAGGGCTGTTGTGGCGAACGCGCGTAAGATATCTTGCGAATTTGGATCCCACTTCCTATACATTCACATTTGAAGTACGTCGCTTCTGGGTCCAACCGCGATGCGTTAAAATCTTGTCATGCTGCGGGATAAAATGGACAGCGATTTCATCTGGATGCGGCTTGGTTCGCCTTCCCCGAGCAAGGGCTCGTGGTGTAGTGGTATCACACCCGCTCAGCATGCGGGAGGCCCTGGGTTCAATCCCCAGCGAGTCCACATTTGCGCACAATCGACGCCCAGTTTCCATCGAAAGGCATTTGTGTCGAAAGAAATTAATACCTTGCATTTGTTGAACCTGGCATCCATCCACACCATTCATCGTATTCTGTTGGTTTGCATAGTTAGCAAAGTTGGGCGTGAGAGTGCAACCGCAAATGCAACGATCGATGCGCACGGCCTTCCCCGAGCAAGGGCTCGTGGTGTAGTGGTATCACACCCGCTCAGCATGCGGGAGGCCCTGGGTTCAATCCCCAGCGAGTCCATATTTGCACTCAATCGAAGGCAGCCCGCTTTCCATTGAAAGGCTTTTGTGCCGAATGCATGCAGTACTTTGCCCATTGTGTCCTAGCATTGATTTTACGATGTAGCGTATCCAGCGGATGTCCATATTTGGCCAAGTTGGGCCTGAGGATGCGACCGCAAATGCAGCAAGCCATGAACACGGCCGTTCGTCTTCTCGGCCGCCACGCGCACCGCTGCAAGGCACTCCCTTAGCAAACTTACCTGGCTAGTGTTGGGCGGAGATCCAGCAGCTCGCTCTCATAGGGTCGAGCAGTTCACTGCACTCTGAGGCCTGTAACGCCTTAGGAGCCTCCGATGGAGTCATCCATAGCAACATTTCTCAAGAGGTAGTCAGCTTGCGAGCTACTGCCAACAAGGCGCGCACCCCCCTGAATCCCCGCAGGCAGCTTTCAGAAGGATATACCTAAAAGCGGCTCATGGAAGCAGCGCCGCCAGGTTCCAACGGCACGTTTCCCCACACGGCGCTGCGTCTTTCTACAGATGACTTGCCCACGGCAGCGAGGATACAGCGGCATCCTTGCGGAAGGGGCAATAGCGCTATCAGTGACGCTTAGCGGAGGTGCGCTGTTTGCTAGTTGAAAACTACTCCAATTCCCGTCAAGTTTGATCGTCAAGGTCATTCTTGCAATTTTTATGTGGGCCTCGGCCCAACGAAGAAAGTTGCACTTGCAACTCAAACGTTTTGCGCGCCATCCATGTCTCCAGGAGGTTTTTAAACATGGCAGTTCGTTCGTCCACATGCTTGCGCATGCTGCCTTGAGCCGCCTTGCTCATACCTTCTCGGCCTTTTGGCTATGATCAAGTGTAGTATCTGTTCTTATCAGTGTGACAACTGATATGTCTCCAACTGGAGACTTGCTTGTCACATTAATTTTTCTGCGGGGAGGTTCTCCTGCGAGCTTGCTCAAGGACCCTCGCGCGTTGCACCAGCATTGCACCGAGCTGGCTGCAGCGCACCCTTCTTGGGTAACATAGCTGAAGATATTTGTTTCTGGGGCCTGCGACTGCCGCGTGCTCTGCCCTGCGCGCTGCCTTGGGCATGGCGCCGCGCCTTTTCGTCTCGCGCTGGCTCGGGCGGTGCGAGGCACACCGTTTATCACAGCGTTCACTTCATAACGCACCAATCTTTCGCCTTTTACTAAAGGTTGCCGTGAAAGGGACGCATCAATGTGACTTTCCTAATTTTTGCGGGGCGTCAGCCCCAACATCAAACAATTGTTTACCTCTCGCCATCAGTCGACGGTCTGCAAAATTTTGTACACTCAGCATACTTGACAGACTTGGGCGTAGGGCTACCAACGTAAATACGACGAGTGGCGCACACGGCCGTTTGCCTTGTCGTCCGCCGTGCGCACCGCAGCGGAGCACTCCCTTAGCAAACTTACCTGGCTAGTGTTGGGCGGAGATCCAGCAGCTCGCTCTCATAGGGTCGAGCAGTTCACTGCACTCTGAGGCCTGTAACGCCTTAGGAGCCTCCGATGGAGTCATCCATAGCAACATTTCTCAAGAGGTAGTCAGCTTGCGAGCTACTGCCAACAAGGCGCGCACCCCCCTGAATCCCCGCAGGCAGCTTTCAGAAGGATATACCTAAAAGCGGCTCATGGAAGCAGCGCCGCCAGGTTCCAACGGCACGTTTCCCCACACGGCGCTGCGTCTTTCTACAGATGACTTGCCCACGGCAGCGAGGATACAGCGGCATCCTTGCGGAAGGGGCAATAGCGCTATCAGTGACGCTTAGCGGAGGTGCGCTGTTTGCTAGTTGAAAACTACTCCAATTCCCGTCAAGTTTGATCGTCAAGGTCATTCTTGCAATTTTTATGTGGGCCTCGGCCCAACGAAGAAAGTTGCACTTGCAACTCAAACGTTTTGCGCGCCATCCATGTCTCCAGGAGGTTTTTAAACATGGCAGTTCGTTCGTCCACATGCTTGCGCATGCTGCCTTGAGCCGCCTTGCTCATACCTTCTCGGCCTTTTGGCTATGATCAAGTGTAGTATCTGTTCTTATCAGTGTGACAACTGATATGTCTCCAACTGGAGACTTGCTTGTCACATTAATTTTTCTGCGGGGAGGTTCTCCTGCGAGCTTGCTCAAGGACCCTCGCGCGTTGCACCAGCATTGCACCGAGCTGGCTGCAGCGCACCCTTCTTGGGTAACATTCCTGGAGATATCTGGTCGGGGGGCGCAACGAATGGGGCGAATTGACAGCGCGCTGTTTTGGGCATGGCGCCGCGCCGTTTCATCTCGCACTCGCGCGGCCGAAGCTAGACGCACCGTTTATCACAGCGTTCACTTCATAACGCACCAATCTTTCGCCTTTTACTAAAGGTTGCCGTGAAAGGGACGCATCAATGTGACTTTCCCAATTTTTGCGGGGCTTCAGCCCCAACATACAAAGAAATTGCGCACAATTGCATTGTGATGCATGTTCGTTACATTTCACGTGTCCATAATATTTGGTAGCCGTGCGTGCTGGCTAGGGCCCGCTAATGCAACAAGCGGTGCACACGGCCGTTCGTCTTGTCGGTCACCACGTGCACCGCTGCAAGGCACTCCCTTAGCAAACTTACCTGGCTAGTGTTGGGCGGAGATCCAGCAGCTCGCTCTCATAGGGTCGAGCAGTTCACTGCACTCTGAGGCCTGTAACGCCTTAGGAGCCTCCGATGGAGTCATCCATAGCAACATTTCTCAAGAGGTAGTCAGCTTGCGAGCTACTGCCAACAAGGCGCGCACCCCCCTGAATCCCCGCAGGCAGCTTTCAGAAGGATATACCTAAAAGCGGCTCATGGAAGCAGCGCCGCCAGGTTCCAACGGCACGTTTCCCCACACGGCGCTGCGTCTTTCTACAGATGACTTGCCCACGGCAGCGAGGATACAGCGGCATCCTTGCGGAAGGGGCAATAGCGCTATCAGTGACGCTTAGCGGAGGTGCGCTGTTTGCTAGTTGAAAACTACTCCAATTCCCGTCAAGTTTGATCGTCAAGGTCATTCTTGCAATTTTTATGTGGGCCTCGGCCCAACGAAGAAAGTTGCACTTGCAACTCAAACGTTTTGCGCGCCATCCATGTCTCCAGGAGGTTTTTAAACATGGCAGTTCGTTCGTCCACATGCTTGCGCATGCTGCCTTGAGCCGCCTTGCTCATACCTTCTCGGCCTTTTGGCTATGATCAAGTGTAGTATCTGTTCTTATCAGTGTGACAACTGATATGTCTCCAACTGGAGACTTGCTTGTCACATTAATTTTTCTGCGGGGAGGTTCTCCTGCGAGCTTGCTCAAGGACCCTCGCGCGTTGCACCAGCATTGCACCGAGCTGGCTGCAGCGCACCCTTCTTGGGTAACATGGCTGATGATGATATCTGATAAGGGGCACTTTCAAATGCAACGCGCTCTGCCAAACACGCTCCCTTGGGCATGGCTCCTCGCCTTTTCATCTCGCGGTGTCGCGGCCGATTCTAGACGCACCGTTTATCACAGCGTTCACTTCATAACGCACCAATCTTTCGCCTTTTACTAAAGGTTGCCGTGAAAGGGACGCATCAATGTGACTTTCCTAATTTTTGCGGGGCGTCAGCCCCAACATCGTACGAGTGATACAGTGAAGCCCCTGCGGTGCGACCCGACAGCATAAAGAGAAAAGTGCAACCCGCGCAAGGCCTCTAGCGCGTCGCGCTGGCGTATTCGCTTTTACATGATATGAGATGCGCCTCAGCAATCTCGAATTTTCAGCAAGGCTGCTGCCCAAAACATCATCATAGGCGCAATAGCATTATATGCGATTGTTGCAGTCTTAGGTTGAAACAAAGACAACGAGCGATGCCGTGCCCAACCAACCCGAGGTTCAGATGCAGACGCGGCGCCATTTCGCAATCCATCTGTAAATCGACGGTGCGAGCCGAAAAGCAGACGGGATGGCTCGCGCGCTGTCCCCAGCCCGCGGGCGCGCCGACGAACCTGCTGCTGCACACGGCGTCTCATTTTTTCAAGCGGGCCTGCGTTACCCTTGCTCGAATATGGAGTTTGTCGACTGTACTTGCACAGGATCACTTCTACAGTGATTACCTGGGCTTACCTTTGACATTTTAGACTCACAAACAATTCATGAAGATGAGCATGTCCTTGCGCCAGCTTCGAACGTATTTGGGCTTTAAGCCCCAAATGAGATGAGGCCGCTTGGCGCAGTGAGCCTGAATGAATTGTAGTGCGAAGTTCCTTCACTTGATGGTTCTGTGAGGGGCGTGATCGAAGACTGCACAGAAATGCATGAAGAGGCTCTCGTCTCGGTCGTCTATCCTCCTTGTTGCGTCGGCTTCTGACCCCCATCGCGCATGCAGCCAGCCACCGCGAAGAACCTGCTTGTGCAAGCAGCGTGGCGTCTTGTTCCCAGCGGATCCCCAATGGCATCTCGCGGCTATCTCAATTACCATTTTGCACCCGCACTGTCCCAGTGGTGCCCATCACCACGGCAAGGGCCGTTCCCACCGTCATCAGCGCGTTCCCAACTTCCGCCTGTCACGGTGAGGCTTTCATGTCTTGAAAATCTTCTTTGTCAGGCGGAATTTTAAAAAAAAC
>Ga0222629_1000665_pt1 | contig 9756 bp, 3 predicted proteins | sample AntAcemetagenom1_FD_179847 | JGI IMG/M metagenome (GOLD analysis project Ga0222629, IMG submission 179847) | Saline water microbial communities from Ace Lake, Antarctica - #1 | ecosystem: Environmental > Aquatic > Non-marine Saline and Alkaline > Saline | place: Antarctica: Ace Lake | collected... | reverse complement strand
TCGTCAAGTTTAGCGTAGCTGATTGCACCGTCTGCAACTTTGCTGTTGGTCACTGTGGCATCACTCGGTGTGCCAGTATATAGCGTATCTCCGAACAACAGTGAAAAGAACGGTGTGTTCTCTGCTGGTGCCACAGCAAAACTAAGTGTTGCTCCTGTGATGCTGAAATCAACACCAGGGTTCTGAGGTATTCCGTTTAGTACCACAATCATTGAAAATGCAGTAGGTGGGTTAAAACTAACACCGCCAACTTCAATGTTAAATGTCTGCGTAGACCCGTTGAAGGTCAGGTTGTCCATTTTACGGTACTGACCAATTTGGGGTGTATTACCTAAGTATGCCATTTATTATCCTTACATTCTACCAACAACAATTTCAATTGTGCCGGTTTCTCCGTCAAAATCTTCAAGTGCTTTTCCAATCACTGTGCCCATCGCTGGAGTAGCACATGCTTGTGCATACCCTCCCAGGGCACTGATCATCATGTCGCCTTTGCGCACTGTGCCTATTACCTGAGTAGGAACTCGTCCAGTCAGTGCTACTGCAACAGCGTGTACACATTCCAGAGTTGAGTTCATCAAGTGTGCAGGATTTGTAGAAACTACGCCTGCAACTCGAGCGTCGCCTGCTGCGGTACTGATTGTGACTTCTTGGTCTCCACCAAAACTCAACACTGTACCAGGTTTGTAGCTACGGTCTGCGCAGTACATCTCTGCCAAGTCAGCGTAGCGTGCAGTTGTTGCAACACCGCTGAAAATAGTTGCAGATAATGTACCAGAACTTGGATTATAAGTTAATGTACTGTCTTCATTCAACCGTTTGAAGCCAGCAGTTGAATTATCTACAAAAGTAATGTAACGTGTGGCATTAGTAGCTTCGTCATCGTCAATTTGAGGATCAACGGTGATAGCAGCAGAACCATTGAAGTTAACTCCGTTAATTGCACGACTTGTTGCTAGTATGGTTGCTGTGGCAGCTAATCCTGATATACTGATTGCATAAGAACCTGCTAGTCGCGCACTAGGCACTGTGCCTGCGTTCAAGTTGCTGGCACTTAGGTAATAACTACCTTGTTGATTATCCAACAAATCAGCGTTAAGGTTACTGACCACTGTGGTAGATGCCACTGTGAACGGTGCTGTACCTGATGCTATGTTGGACACAAATCTACTGGCTGTACTAAGTCCTGCTGTGTTAATGTTACCACCGTTAACATTACCAGTTGCACTGACCAATGCAGACCCAATCAAGTTACCGCCGGTGATGTTGGCAGTACTAAAAATCTGCGTGGTCATATTCAAGCCGCTGATCACATTGCCACTTAGGCTTAGTGTTCCGCCTTGTATGTTAGCACCAATCACGTTAGCAGTAGCACTAACTGTACCACCTTTTACTAAATTAGCAGTGCTGATGTTGCCAGCAGCAATGTTGGCTGTGGCAGTGATGTTCCCAGTGGCAGTGATCAATCCGGCAGTGATAAAGTTTCCACCTGTGACATTGCCAATTGCAAGTACTGTGCCGCCTGCGCTAATTAAGCCAGTGGTTAATAAGTTGCCACCTGTTATTGTGCCTGTTGCACTTACTGTACCAGCAGTTAATAAGTTGCCACCTGTTATTGTGCCTGTTGCACCTACTGTACCAGCAGTTGATAAGTTGCCGCCTGTTATTGTGCCTGTTGCAGAAAGAGTAGACACTCCAGTGATTGTACTGGCGGCAATTGTGATTCCAGATGTTTTTAGGTTGCCGCCAGTTACGTTGCCTGCCACACTCAGTGCTGATCCTGACGTGCTAGCAATAGTAACAGTTGTACCTGTGTTAAAAGTCACAGTTCCAGTGCCAGTAACTGGTCCCACTGCAATTGTAGTAGTGGATCCGCCGGCTCCGCCTTCACCAACACTGATAGTTTTTAGGTTACCAGACGCAACAGCTCCATTGGCTAGAATCAAAGATTGAGTTCCGGTGGATCTGCCAATGTTAATAGTTCCAATTTGAGCAGTACCGCCCAGTGTGATAGTACCTGTTGTTTGGCTAGTTCCAACTGCAATGTTTGTGGCTGTTCCAGAAAATGTCACAGCGCCGCTGGCATTTAAAGTTGCACCTTGTAACAATGCAGTTGACACAATATTACCGCCTGCAATATTGGCTGTGGTGGTAATATTACTTGTTGTGTTAACCGGAGTAATAATGTTTCCACTCAGACTCAAACCGCCTGCATTAACGTTGCCACCAGTGACGTTGCCTGCTACGCTTAGACCACCCCCACTGGATGTTATTGAGCCAGTAGCATCAATTGCACCAGTACTGATAAGATTTCCACCAGTAATGTTACCTGATGCGTTAACAGCAGTTGTGGCTGAAAAATTGTTACCAAACACATCACCAGTAGCACTCACAAGACCTGCAGTCTTTATGTTGCCTCCGGTCACGTTGCCGCCTACACTGACTTGTCCTGCGCTTCTTAGGTTACCCCCGGTAATGTTGGCTGTGGCAGTTATCCCACCACCTGTTAACAAGTTACCACCACTCACATTGGCAGCACTCACAATGTTACCAGTTGCAGTCACTAGACCTGCTGTGCTTAAATTTCCAGCAAGCACATTGCCTGCAGCGCTGATATTAGCAGTAGCAGTAATAAGTCCAGTAATGCCTAATCCAGCACTGCTGATCACGCTGATAGTAGCACTGTTTACATTAGAAACAACGTTACCGTTTGGTGTAGCAATTTCAACTAAACTGCCTGAGTTGAAAATTTTCGTAACGTCGGATGAAACTCCAGTCAGTGCTGATCCATCACCAATAAAAAATGCACCGGTAACGTTGCCAGTTGCAGTCAACTGAGACACTACTAGCTGATTGAGTTCAAAGCTGGCGTTGCCGGTGTCAACCACTGTTGTTGGCTTGGCTGTCAAGTTGCCAAACAGTTTATATTTGCCGTCTGTGATATCTCGGAAATATCCAGTATATCTAGTGATGCCAGCTTCGGTGTATTGTGATACTACTCCAGTATCAAAGCTGTCACCTGGGTTAGCATTAGCCAAGAACACAAAAGGATCTTCAACTACCAACGCATCGGTTCCTGTTGTGGTGAATGTTCCGTTAACTGTGAAGTCACCTACACAGGTAATGTCGCCACCAATGTTAAGGTTTCCCACAATACCTGCGCCACCTAGCACAGTGAGTGCACCAGAATTGATGTTTGCACTGTTAAATGTGTTGGTTATTGCTACCAAGCCGCTGGTGTTTATGTTGCCAGTAATGCCAGCGCCACCTGATACTGTAAGTGCACCTGTGATGTTGCTGGTTGAAGTAATATTGCTGCTGAATTGAACTCTGGAGCTGCCAGCCACTGTTACATTCATTGTGGTAGCATTGGGCCAGTATATACCTGTGTTGTTGGCTGCTACACTGTATACTGCTGGTTGTCCTACTGTACCTGCTCCAAACGCATTGGCAGTCAGGTTTAATGAGTTTAGTGCGCCTGCTCGGAACGTAACTGTGATGTTGTTGGTTCCAGCAGCTGGCGCTGATATAAACTGTATAGTAAGGTTCTGTGCAGTGTAGTCTACAAACGGACGTTGTGCAACAGTACCAACCATAACATCTAAGTCACTAGCCGACGATACACTTCGTGAAAGAAAGAACTCAACAGTTGACGCATCACCACTGAAAAATTCAGTGCTGGAATTCAGCAACTGCTGTTGTGGGTTAAGTCCAATGTAACTCATTAGGTAATTTCCATTATGCTCATCACAGCGTCAAGACTTGAACTTGCACTGCTCTGTACATACACTGTGTCTCCTTCGATCAATACCAATTTTTGATCGCCGCCGCCTACTACAAGACTAGAACCTGAACTAACAGGCGCATTCATCACTATATAGGTATTAGCCGCTCCTACGTCTTGAATAAACACGTTGGCCGTGATTGCACCACCTGTTCGATTGGTCACAGATAGTCCTACCACAATTGTGGTTGTGCTAGCGCCTACAGTATAACTGCCGACGTCTACTGCAGTGCTACCAACTAGTCTGCTGAGTTTTCTTGTAAAAGTATTTGCCATTCTATTATCCTAATGCTATTGCCAATGCGGTTGCATCGTCTACTGTTGCTACTTGGTTTCCGTTAATATTTATGGAGGTTGTAGCCGTGATGTTATTAGCAGAAATATTGCCAGCAGTAATCAAGTTGCCACCGGTAATATTGCCTGTAACTGTAACCAATCCAGACGTAATCAAGTTTCCGTTTACAGCATTACCAGTTGTAATGATGTTGCCGCCGCTGGGTGCAGTTAAGTTGCCAGCAGCATCAAATTTCCAAGTGTTGTCTATACTACCGTCAACACCTGTGTTGATTGTGACATTGCCGCTTAACCCAAACAGCGCTAAGTCGCTAGTGCTAGCACCGCTGGCACCATTGATATAACTTCTGTTTGACGGGCCGCCTGTAATACTGTTGCTGCCAATTATTAAGTTTGAACCTAATGTAGCGTTCAAACTGTTTGTAGTAACACTGCCGCCGTTGACACTGCCAGCAGTGATCAAGTTACCACCTGTGACATTGCCAGTTGCGCTGGCAGCACCGCCTGTGACCAAATTGCCGCCGGTTACATTTTCAGTCGCAGTAATTGCACCAGTAGCAGTGATTGCACCTGCTGTGTTAACATTGCCACCAGTAATGTTGCCAGTTGCAATCACTTCGCCAGCTGTGTTAACATTGCCACCAGTAATGTTGCCAGTTGCAACCACTTCGCCAGCTGTGTTAACATTGCCAGCAGTTACGTTTGCAGTAGAAGTTATATTTCCAGTAGCAGTGATCAATCCAGCAGTGTTAATATTACCGCCGGTGATGTTGCCAGTTGCGGCTACTTGTGCACCGGTATTAATGTTACCGCCATCAACGTTGCCGCTTGCACTTATAAACGTACCAAGTATATTACTGCCGTTTATATTACCAGTACTAACTGTGATGTTGCCAACTGTGCTCAGTGCGCCTGCTACAGTGACATTGCCACCGTTTTGAGTTGAAATATTGCCGCCCACAGTCAGTGAGTTGCCGACATAATCAAATACCAATCCTGTTGTGCCACCTAGCACGCCATCTTCATTGAATATCAGTTGAGTATTTGCACCCGGGGCAGTTAAGCTACCTACCAAATTACCAACAAAGTTAGTAGCAACTACATTGCCTGCTGCAGTGATGTTGCCTGCTGCACTTATCTGCGAGCTAGCTACTATGTTTGCGCCAGTAATTGTTGCACTCGACACAATTGCGCCAGTGGCAATCAGTTCTCCGGCAGTGATCAAGTTACCACCAGTAATGTTGCCAGTTGCTGTTATTAACCCGCCAGTTTCAACGTTGCCGACGCTTACATTTCCAACTGCGCTGACTGTGTTGCTGGCAAAAAAGTTCAATGCAGAAATAGTGTTTGGTGTTACAATATTTCCGCCAGTGATGTTGCCAGTCGCAACAACAGTACCCGATGTGTTAACATTGCCACCAGTAATGTTGCCAGTTGCAACAACTACTCCAACAGTGTTGATGTTGCCGCTATCAATGTTACCAGTGGCTGTGATCAACCCAGCAGTTGAAACATTACCACCTGTAATGTTTCCAGTTACGCTAGCAGTGGTTGCGCTAATCAGCGTAGTGCTTACATTGCCGCCTGTTACGTTGCCAGTTGCCACTACTTGGCCAACTGTGTTGATATTACCGCTGTCAACATTACCTACTGCAGTTACTGAATCAGCATAGACGTTGTCAGTGTTGATTGTCAAGCTGTTGATGTTTCCAGTTGCACTAATAAAGCCTGAATTAATATTTGCTGCAGCTATGTTGCTGACTATCACTGCATTGTTCACATACAATGCATTGTCAACTGAGTCAATGATCAGTGTAGAATCATCAGAAAATACTGATCCTTCTAAATCGCCCCGGAATGTTACTGCAGTAACAGTGTTGGAAATTTCTAAGTTGCTGCCAGCAATCAAGCCAGATACTGTGATATTTCCGCCTGTGATATTGCCAACTGTGATAACATTGCCACCAGTAACGTTACCTGTTGCGGTGATTATGCCAACTGTTGAAACATTGCCGCTGGTAATATTGCCGGTTGCACTGACTGCGCCGCCGGTGGTGATATTTCCGCCGGTAATTGTTCCTGTTGCACCAACAGCACCTGATGTGTTAACGTTACCACCAGTGATGTTGCCTGTAACAGTTGCCAGCCCAACTGTGCTGATATTGCCACCTGCAATGTTAGCAGTAGCAGTTATACTAGTTGCTTCAAGGTTACCAACTGCAGTGTTTCCGTAATTGTTAACTGTGACTATTTCGCCAGTAATTGACACGTTGGCTGCAACAATAATCTTTGCTTCAGAATTATCGTAACCTATAAAAGCCGATTTTTCAGCGTCAGTAAAATACCAAAGTTGTTCGCCACGGTCCTTGTTGTCGTTTGTAACCAATGGAGCATTATTTGCACCACGACCAATTGAAATTACCGGATCTTCTATACTTAGATTTGAAACGTTGACATACGATACGTTTCCGTTTACAATCAAGTCGCCGCCGACGGTTGCGTTACCAGTTGTGCTTAGTGTAGCAGAACTAATATTGTTAGTAACTGACAAATTGCCAGATGCTGCGTTACCTGTGGCACTGATTGTACTAGCGGCAACTGCACCTGTTATGCTCAAGTTGCCGCCGTTGACATTAGCAGTGGTTGTCACATTACCAGTTAAGCTGTTTAAGTTACCAGTGTAGGTGGGCAAATATGCTGCAACTTCAGTGTTGCCGTAGCCGCCGGTTAGTTGACTACCATTACCGATAAAGTAACTACCGGTGAGGTTGCCAGTTGCAACCACATTACCACCGTTGATATTGGCAGTGGTTGTCACGTTGCCAGTTAGACTAACCAGGTTGCCAGTGTAGATTGGCAAATATGATGCAACTTGAGTGTTGCCGTAATTAGCAGGCAATCCAGATATAAGTGAACCGTTGCCGAACAAGTAACTACCACTGATATTAGCAGTTGTTACAATATTAGCAGCGTTAGTGCCGCTGGCTAGATAAGTCGATACATCAGCATTTGAATAAGTTGCAGGCAGTCCAGTTAGTTGGCTACCGTTACCAATAAAGTGACTACCAGTGATATTGCCAGTTGAATTAATATTGCCTGCTGCTAAATTACCTGTTACGTTGGCTGTGCCACCTGCAGCAACATTACCAGTTAGGTTAACATCGGCTGCGTTTATTGTTGTGATATTGCCAGTTGTGGCAACCAATGTTGTTGTACTTAAATTACCAACAGTTGCATTACCAGTTGCTGATAATTGACCGGCAGTAATCAAGTTACCACCTGTGATGTTGCCGGTTGCATCAACAGTTCCAGCTGTGCCAATATTTCCAGCTGTTAAATTGCCTGTTATACTAGCAATACCATTAGTGATAATGTTACCACCTGAAATATTGCCAGTTGCAACTACTGTGCCTGCAGTATCAATGTTTCCACCTGTTAGGTTACCACCTGATATATTTCCAGTTGCAACTACTGTGCCCGCGGTACTGATATTACCAGCTATTAGGTTACCTGTTACATTAGCTGTACCGCTTGCAGCAATGTTGCCAGTTAAGTTAGCATCGGCAGCGTTTAGTGTTGTGGAATTTACTGTTGTAATATTACCAGTTGTGGCCACAACAGTGCCTGCACTTAGATTGCCAACAGTGGCATTTCCAGTTGACACTAATGTTCCGTCTGTGATCAGATTACCACCGGTAATATTGCCAGTTGCAATCACTAAGCCTGCAGTGCTGATGTTACTGCCTGTGATATTACCGACAGAATTGATGGTACCGTTAACAGTCAGCCCTTGCTCAACATTCAATCCATCTTCAACATTTACAAAACTTGAATCGTCAGATCTAATGTTGTTGGTTATAATTTGCGGTGCAGTTACAGTAGCACCAGTGATATCTCCTGTGGCATTAACTGTGCCAGCAGTGCTGATGTTGCCTGCAACTAAGTTACCAGTAGCATTAATTGTGCCAGCAGTGCTGATGTTGCCTGCAGTTAAGTTACCTGTTACATCTGCAATTCCACTGGTGATCAAGTTACCGCCAGTGATGTTACCTGTAACAGTTGCTAGTCCAGCTGTGCTAATATTGCCACCAGTGATATTTCCAACAGCATCAACTATGCCTGCTGTGACAATGTTACCGCCAATCACATTTGCTTGTACACTAACTACACCAAGTACAGTAACTGTGTTAGAATCTGCATTGTATGTAAATCCTGGTACTGCAGCAGCATTGCCGTTACCGTTGAACAACACCTGAGTATTTGCTCCAGGAACTGTAATATTACCTGTGATATTGCCTTGGAAGTTACCAATAAACAAACCGGTTGTGACAATATTACCAACAGCACTGATTGTTCCTTGTGTTAGGACATTACCTTGTGCACTAATATTTCCAATAGTGTCAATATTGCCTGTGGACCCTATATTTCCAACAACAATGTTGCTAGCGACGCTTAGATTACCTGCAGTGATGTTGCCTGTGTATGTAGGCAAAAATGCTGCTACGTTTGAGTTGGCATAAGTTTCTGGAAGACCACTTAGTTGACTACCGTTGCCTAAAATGTAATTGCCTACAATATTACCAGTGGCGCTGATGTTACCGGTTACTTCAACACCAGTTGGAGTACTAACTTGAACGTTAGCAACACCACCCACTGTGGTACTTATATTGCCGCCTGATCCTTCAACACGGAGCACAGTTGTGCCGTTGCCCAGTTGACTCACTGCTACATTGCCGGTAAACACAACGTTACTTAGAAAGCCGCCATCGCCAATGATATATTGACCAGTTACGTTACCAGTAGCGCTAATGTTACCAGCTGTGATTTTGCCTGTGTATGTGGGCAAATATGCTGCTACATTAGCATTAGCATAAGGAGATATTGTACCGCTTCCTGCTAGTACTAGTGCTCCGCCTGTGGGTGTTGTTAGTGTAAAAGAAGTAGCATTGGACTGTACTGTACTGTTACCTAAATAAATTGTGCTGTTGGACAAATGCAAGTCTTTCCAAGCTGCATTTGCTGTGCCCAAACTGTAAGTAACATTTGCACCTGGTACTAGATTTGCATTCAACACCACGTTAAAGCGTTCAACTACTAATACATTGCCACGGCCATCAATTGTGATTACAACATTGCCGTTGATCACCGGAATAGACACGTCTGTGTCACCGTTGGTGATAGCATTGCCGCTGCCGCCGCCGCCTGCAATTCCGGTCAGCAGCGAGCCATTGCCTACAAAATATGTAGCATATACAGTGTCTATTCTGTTGCTTGGGGAACCAATATCATACACCGCATCAACGCTGGGCATAATAGTGCTGTTGGCTTGGATGTTACCAATTCCGTTGGCAGCTAGCACCAAATTATTATTAGTGCCTGTTACTGTGACTGTATTTCCAGCAATTACTACGTTAGATCCAACAGGACCAGCAGCATACACTTCTGAAAAGTTTTCGTTTACTGCATTAAACGCACTGCGCAGGGATTCACCAGTTCCGTCATTGGCGTCTTCGCCAATATCAATTATTTGTTGTGACATAGATATTCATGGTCCTCTGGAGTATTTACCAAAAGAACACGAATACATTTTATCCAATTCTGGTGTATATAATGTATGCGTTTGTTTTAACTGTGAGATCTGCAGCGCTGGTTTGTGCACGAATTGAAACGTCTGTGTT
>Ga0222629_1000663_pt1 | contig 9766 bp, 8 predicted proteins | sample AntAcemetagenom1_FD_179847 | JGI IMG/M metagenome (GOLD analysis project Ga0222629, IMG submission 179847) | Saline water microbial communities from Ace Lake, Antarctica - #1 | ecosystem: Environmental > Aquatic > Non-marine Saline and Alkaline > Saline | place: Antarctica: Ace Lake | collected... | reverse complement strand
ATTGGGTGTTCACGATGGGCCGGAATATGCATTGGGAGCCACTTCGAGACTTTTATAGCTGAGCAGCTCGACGAAGGTCGCTATGCAAGTGCCAGCGCAGTCGTGCGGGCTGGTTTGAGGCTCTTGCAGGAACATGAAATCCGGATACGGCAATTGCGCGCGGCGCTGATTGAAGGCGAAGAAAGCGGCTTCGTTGAATATAGCCACGAAGAGTGTCTGGACAGCCTGGATTAACACAGGTGAGACGATTCAGGCTTTCTTCCGCCGCAGACAGAGATATGAGAAAGATTGCTGTCCATACGCTGCAATATTGGGGCGAGCCTCAGCGAGACGCTTACATTAGCATACTGTTCGAGGCTTTTGGTCGTCTCTCGGAGACGCCGCAGAGCGCTACAAAAGTCGATGCCATTAGAGAAGGGTATCGAAAAATCCCTCACGGCAGCCACGTGATTTTCTTTCGCGAATCCAAAATCCATGGCGTAGAAGTCATTCGAGCGCTTCGTTATAAATCGCATAAACAGATTCTTTGGAATCCACTCGAATTGCGGCCATAATTCCGTTGCCAATTGTTGCTGGGTTGCCGTCCGGCTCCGTGCCTTGTTAGCCGATGGTGCAACAACTTGTTATGCATTTCCAAAACTCTGGTTTGAACCCGCGTCGAAGAAGGGCTTCTCTAGGTTTGTGTACAACCAAAGCTCGATCAGAGAATTTTCGCCAATCGATCTCTTGCTTAAATATCTCGAAGCTGATCATCCCGGTTGTACCATTAACGAGAACATTCACTATGTGACCTCGGTTAGCTAAACCGGTTGATGTTAAATCCATACTGTCCCAATCTACGGGCTCACCGGTAACACCTGCGTATGGCGGTTCATAGCCTCCTTCTGTGCGATCAAAGTCCCTAACATCCAAATACACTCCGGCAAATATAGAGGCGAGCAAAACAAGGCCAATTAGTGAAAATAGTCTAACAAGAGTTTTCATATATCGAGCCCTCGTTGGTTTCAAATAGCCCTGCATAACGCACTTAATAATGAGCACGCACTGCGTGTCTTTTTTGATTTGATTGTTATAGCGTGCACAAAACAACTACTTTTCAGCAAAGGAAATGAACGTAAAGGAATAGAAACTAGCACGCTCAAATTAAGGCTCACCTAACGTGACCCACTGGATTAGTTCGCTAGAATTTCTCAAAGCGGACTGTCTTTTAATCAGCCTCCCAGATGGATCGAAGAGTAGAAGCTCCGCAGGGCTGGCTCGGTGTTCAGCGATAAGCTGGTCTCCCTCTGGGGTGCTAATTTTGGCTATGAGAAAGAAAGCTTGCTCACCGAGCTGATCACGAGCTTTATTCATTTGTTCAGTCTGGCTTATGCTAACGGCAAGGTTTGGATCATAAACAAACACCAGAGCCGGCAAGCCGGTGCCTATTTGCTCGTGTGTCATCTTAAAACCTTTAGGCATCGACGTTACTGCAAGCCCTAGAAGTATCAATATGAATATGATGACACCAATAGCAACCGAAGGATTTCGGCGAGTGGATTTAGAATTGTGTTTCTCGTTGATGACAGAACCCTCCTTAATTTTGAAGCTGTAACGCCCAAGCTCAATAGCGGCAATGGAGCCCAACGGAATTGCCGTCTGGTGCAGCGCCTTGTTACGCATGATTTTAAACATTCACCGCTTCGCTTAAATCTGCCCACCAACCCCTTTAAACTTCTCCACAAAAGCCGAAATTTTCTGAAATACAATCTGTTTCTTCGTTTTGTATTGTGGGTTGAGCGGGCTCATTTTTGGCAGTGTGGCGTTGAGAGCCGTGCCGTTTTCGGTTGCGTATTCGCGCTTTAAGGACGCCTTGATGTAACGTCTTGCCTCCTCCTGATTCAGCGCTTCCGACTGGATTAGTTCCTCGGCTTCGCGCTTTTGTTCCGCCTGTGCAAACGTGTAGAACGCATCCATGACGTTCGCCTTGTCTCCGATGTCGTCCAGATTCGTTTGCTTGATGAAGTCAACAATCAGGCTCTCTTTTGCCCGGCTCCCGATGCTGGCTCGGATCACCCTTCTCACTTCAACGATAAGGTCATCCTTGTTCTTGGTCTTCTTGTTGTGCTCAAAGATGAGTTCCAGAATGTAATCGAGATTGATCTCTTGGGATTTCAACAAATCCACTTCAAAGACCACATCATCCCAATCAACGGTCGATTCGTCCTTCTGTTCTCCCTCCTTCTGGCGTCTCAACCAGTCGCGGGTATCATTGTAGGTGGATCGATAATCTTGGACCAGGCGCTCAGACGGAACCTCGATCTTCTGCATCGCCTCCAGGTCGTCATCGCCCAGGTAGTGCTTCGCTTTGAATGCCCCGACCGCTTCCGCATCTTCCAGATCCACCTCTTGCAAGGCATTCAGCCCGGTAAACTCATCGTAGTTGCGAAGAATATTCTCTACCCGCAGGAATTCACCGAACAGTTTCACGAAATCCTTTTTGTCCTGCTCTTTGACGATCTCATCCGGATCGGAAAAACGACTTTGCAGCTCGTTCACCACCTCCACATAACCACGGCAAGCCTTTCCGGTGGCGATGTCGGTAAAGCCCTCCATGTATTCCCTATAGCTCTTTTCCAACACCACGTTCTTGGTGTTCGCATTGCCGAAGAGAGTGATCGAATCAATTGTGCTCTGCTCCAGATCACGGAAGGTCACGATGTTGCCGAAGGTTTTGGTGGCATTATAAATCCGGTTGGTACGCGAAAATGCCTGCAAGAGTCCGTGGTAACGCAGGTTTTTATCGACAAAAAGCGTGTTGAGAGACGGCGCATCGAAACCTGTCAGGAACATCCCCACCACGATCAGCAAGTCCACTTCCTGCTTCTTTACCCTCTGGGCAAGGTCGCGGTAGTAGTTTTGGAAACCCTTGCTATCGACCCCGTAGTTCGTCTTGAACGCCGCGTTGTAGTCGCCAATGGCAGCACTGAGGAACTCCTTAGCACTGCTATTCATGGCAGACACCTCGAAGCTCTCGTCGGGAATGTCGCCCACCGCATCCTGCTCTTCGTTGGCCGCAAAAGAGAAAATCGTGGCGACCTTGAGACGTTTCTTTTCCTCCGCGTCTTTTTGCAGCTCACTGAAGGCTTCATAATACGCCTTGGCGGCATCCACGCTGCTCACCGCAAACATGGCATTGAAGCCCTTGGCCCCCATGTAGGCACGATGCGTCTTGAGGGGGAAATTCTTGAGGATGTAGCCTGATATCTCCCGAATCCGATCCGGATGGAGTAATGCCTGCTTATTCTCTGCTGCGGTTAGAACTTGCTCATCCTGCTCGGTCTCGATGGCTTGGAACTGGGGGCGCACATCGTTGTAATCCACCTTGAACTTCAGCACCTTCTCATCGCGGATGGCATCGGTAATGACGTAGGAATGCAGCTCCCGCCCGAAGACGCTACTGGTCGTTTCGGCACCCAAGGCGTTTTGGGGGAAGATCGGCGTGCCGGTGAAGCCAAATTGGTAATACCGCTTGAACTTCTTTTGCAGGTTCTTCTGCGCCTCACCGAATTGGCTGCGGTGGCACTCATCGAAGATGAAGACCACGTGCTTGTGGTAGATGGGAAGGGCGCCATCCCCCCGCATCAGGTTATTGAGCTTCTGGATGGTGGTGACGATGATCTTGTTATCGTCCTTCTCCATGTTCCGCTTCAGACCCGCCGTGTTCTCGGAGCCATTGACGCTATCAGGCGAGAAGCGTTGGTATTCCTTCATCGTCTGGTAATCGAGGTCTTTGCGATCCACCACGAAGAACACCTTATCGACAAATTCCAGCTCGGTGGCCACACGCGCCGCCTTGAAGCTGGTGAGGGTCTTTCCTGATCCGGTGGTGTGCCAGATGAAGCCTCCCCCCTCGATGTTGCTCCAACTCTTCGCATGGTAAGCACTCTTGATCTTCCAGAGGATGCGTTCGGTCGCCGCAATCTGATAGGGGCGCATCACCAGCAGCGTGTTGTCTGCACCGAAGACGGAATACTTCAAGAGCACTTCCAGCAGGGTGTGTTTCTGGAAAAAAGTCGCGGTAAAGTCCTTCAGGTCTTTGATCAGCGAGTTGTCCGCCTTCGCCCAGTTCATGGTGAAGTCGAAGCTGTTTTTATCCCGCTTGGTCGTATTGGCAAAGTAGCGGCTGTCCGTGCCATTGGAGATCACGAAGAGTTGCACAAACTTGTACAGAGAGTTGTCCGAATTGAAGCTCTCCTTGCTGTAGCGGTGCACCTGGTTAAAGGCCTCACGGATGGCCACCCCGCGTTTCTTGAGCTCGACCTGCACGAGGGGCAGACCATTCACAAGGATGGTGACGTCGTAGCGGTTGGCGTGGCTGCCCGCTTGCTCAAACTGCTTGATCACCTGCAGCTTGTTGTTGAGCACATTTTTCTTATCCAGCAGGTAAATGTTCTCGATGTGGCCGTCATCAAAGACAAAGTCATGGATGTAGTCCTCATGGATTTTTCGCGCCTTGTCCGTGCTGTTCTCGCTGGTCGGGTCGAGATATTTCTCTACAAATCGCTGCCATTCATCCTCCGTGAATTGCACGTCATTCAGCTCTTGAAGCTGGACACGGACATTGGCCAGCATCGCCGAGGGCGTGCGGATTTCCGTGGCGTAGGTGTAGCCCTGGTTTACCAAATCCCGGATAAATTCCCGCTCCAAGGCGTCTTCGCTCTGGTAGTCCTCTTTGAGCACAAGATCCCGCTGATAGCGGTCGAGGACGATGAAGTTCTTGGTTTCGGCGATGGTGTTGTAATTGATCATTTTTTTAACCACGAATGGACACGAATGGACACGAATTTTCACGAATCTTTTATAGGACGATGCGCTGCCATTCCAGTTTGGCGTGTTTGAAGTTGAGGATGATGCCGACACGCAAACCTGTGATTTTGAGGTAGTTGATGATTTGGGCTTTTTCGTTGTTGCCGATGGCTGCGATGGTCTTGGTATCGACGACGATGGAATCGAATGCGATGAGGTCGGGGATGTATTCGCCTACGTTGACGGATTTGTAGACGACGGGGAAGCGAGGTTGTTGAAGATAGGGGATGCCTTGTTGCTGAAACTCAACCACCAATGCGTTCTCATACGGCTTCTCCAACAGGCCATGCCCGAGCGTGTTCAATACCTCCATGGCGCAACCAACGACTTGGAAAACCTCCTCCTTAAATAGTAATTCGTGTTTATTTGTGTCCATTCGTGGTTCTTCCTTCAGGTTTTGGGAAGTTCAGCAGCAAATCGCGGTAATGCTCGTATTGCTTCTGGCGCAGCTCGATTTCCCGTGGGAGACCCTCGCTGATGGAGTGGGTCAGCGTGTCGAACTTTTCGAGAATGGCGACGATGCGTTTTTTCTCTTCAAAAGGAGGATTAGGAATGCCGATGCTGTTTAGATTCTTTTTATTAAGCTTGGGCTGCGCGGCTCCTGATATGTATGGAGTCAGATCAATACTATTTAGATAATATTCTACGTATTTCCGTTCAGCGTAAGTTTTAAACTCAAGCACATGGGCATGATTATTAACCCAAACTTTGCCATGAGTGCTGAATGCAATCGGAGTGCTTCTTGCTATTAAGTTCGCCCCATCTTCGGACACGAGCAGGTAGTCGCCATCAAAGATGAAGCCCTTAACGTAATCGACAATTCCAGAGGCTCCGTAATACGGAATTTCGCCAGGTTCCCTCGAGCCACTAGTGATTGGCTTCCTCTTTGAATCACGGTTTTCTGCTAACTCCCCCAACGTCTTCCACTCCACATCACCCTCCTCGAAGGTGAGGAGCTGGTCGCGGTAGTAGTTGTATTGCTTTTTTCGGGCTGTAAGCTCGGTGAAGGTGTCCAAGATGCGGACGATTTCCGCTTGGATCGCCAGCGATTTCTCAGGGTTCTCCGGGCAGGGAATGGGGATTGGGAACGCTCTTACTTTCGTGTCGGAAATTGCTGGATATGCCGATCCACTCTGCTGTTCTTCAAGATACGTTTTGAACGCGCTAGACGAGACCCAATGTAATATCCACTTTGGCAAGACAGTTCCTTGATCCGCTCGTAAAACACAATAGCCAGTGCTGGCAACTTCTCCCGCATATTCATCATCAATCAAACAAAAGCGCATTTGCGTCGGGCGAGTTGTTGCAAAAATCACATCATCTTTTTCAATCAGCTTTTGTGCTCGACTAGGTGCATTGCTTTCAACGACTTCTGAAGTTCCAATTATTGATCTTGTCTGTATATCAACAGAAGTTAGATCAATGTAGCGATAAGCGCGGTTGGTAATACCCCACTTAATATTGGAACTTGGAAGGGTAACGTTTCCCAGCGCCACCCACTTCACCTCCGCACCGTCGAGCAGCTTTTCCAGAAAATCACATCCGTGTCCATTTGACGGCATTTTTGATAAGTCACGTGGCCGTCCATCTCCGGCTTCGCCTACGGTTGTGTCCCTCTGTGGTTTCCCTTGCTTCAGGTCACTCATGCCGGCCCCCCTTCCTTTCTGCTTTCTTTCTTTGCCTGCTCCAGAGCCTGAATCTGCTTATCAAAGTCCGACTGATAAAGCCGATCCTGAACGATGCGGTATTTCTCAAACTCGCTTTCGGCATGGGCTTTGGCGATTTCGGCGGTGACTTTGCCGGCGTCTTGGAGGATTTCGCGATCAGTGGCGGCGATGAAGCGGTTGAGGCGTTCTTCCCAGTCTGCCATGGTCATGGGAATGTTGCGCAGTGCCATGTCTTCCGCGATGTCGAGGTAGGCGTTGACGAGTCGCTGCAGTTGGGCGAGCTCGCTGTCAGAGAGGTAGTTTTTGGCGATATTAACATCGAACTTCTGGATCTTGCCACTGGGGGCGTCTTTCCAGGTGGTGAGCCCCATATTGGTTTTCTCGGCAGCGGCGCGGGTCTGGATGACTTCGGCGGCGGTCTGGCCGTGAATCGCCCAGTGGAGCTTGTTCTGCACAGTGGCGAAGAAGCGTTTGGTCACTTGAGCGGTGCCATCGTAATCGAGGGCGGTGGCGTAGATGTCGGTGATCTTTTGGTAGAATTTCCGCTCACTGAGTCGGATCTCGCGGATGCGCTGGAGCTGTTCTTCAAAGTATTTTTTGCCAAGGACGGTGCCATCGTTTTTGAGGCGTTCATCATCCATGGCGAAACCTTTGATGGTGTATTCCTTGATGATCCCCGTCGCCCATTTGCGAAACTGCACGGCGCGCTCGGAATTGACTTTGTAGCCAACGGCGATGATGGCGGAGAGATTGTAGTGGCTCGTGTTGTAGTTTTTCCCGTCTTGGGCAGTTATTCGAAATTTTCGAATAACTGAATCTTCTTCGAGCTCACAATCTGAAAAGATTTTCTTCAGGTGGTAGTTGATCGTCTGCGTTTCGACTGCGTAGAGCACCCCCATCATTTTTTGGCTCAACCAGACATCCTCAGCGGCATAGACGGCTTCCACGCCGCCCTCTCCACTTGCTGCGATGAAGGTCAGGTATTCAGCAGCAGAAGATCGGATGGATAGCGCATTTTCTTTCTTTTTACTCATGACTCGCTCCCTTCAAGTTTCTGAATGTGGTGATCTTCGGTGAGCAAACGCATTTGCTGAATAGCGGTGTTATTCAAGAGTTGTAAGCGTTCTGCTTGTGGGAGCTGCCGCTCGATCCAATGGGCATTGAGCGTTTCCAGGTTCGCGAGGCAGACGAGTTGAGTGACATTGCAGCCATCCCGCACATTGCCTTTTTCATCGGGGTTTTCCTCGCGCCACTGTTTTGCCGTTTTTCCGAAGAGCGCCATGTTGAGCAAGTCCGCCTCAGACGCATAGACGTGGCTGATCTGTTGCTTGGTTAGCTCCGCTGGAATCAGATTTTCGTTCACGGCATTGGTGTGAATTCGATAGTTGATCTTGGTGAGCTGGCGTCTCACATCCCAGCCGAGTAGTTTTTGCTCTTCTACCTTGAGGCGTTGGAATTCTTTGATCAGGTAGAGCTTAAACTCGACCGACACCCATGATGCAAACTCGAAGGCGATATCCTGATGTGCATAAGTGCCCCCATAGCGCCCAGCTTTAGAACTTAAGCCGATGGCCTGGGTGGTGGTGATCCATTGTTTGGGTGTCAGAGTAAAGCTGTTGAGTCCAGCCTGTTTTCTAATCCCGTCGAATTCGACGGGGTTAAACTCTGGATTGTGCAGTTGCTCCCAGATTCCGAGCAGCTCGAGGGTGTTGCGGTTGCGTAGCCAATTCCTGATTAAGTCGTCAGGATGCTCGGGGTTCTTTGATTTGGCAATATCGGTGAGACAGATGAAGTCATCCTTATCAAACCTCTTGATTTTAACCTCTGTGCTCAAGACCTCGATGGTTTTATTTTTCTTCATGGATTCCCTCCTCCTACCTGCCGGCAGGCAGGTCGATTTCCGCCACGATGGCATCAATGTCCCGGCGAAGCCCGTTGATCTTGCTGACGGTGGTTTCGATTTGCTGATTCAGCTTGGTGATGTTAACCACCTCGCGGGTGTCCTTGGCTTCTACATAGGAGCTGACCGAGAGGTTGTAGTCATTCTCGGCGATCTTCTCCATGCGCACGGACAAGGCGACATGGGCGACATCTTCCTTGCGGTCGAAGAGCATCATGATCGCTGCGACGTGGGCATCGGTCATCAGGTTGTTGTTGGTGCTTTTCTTGAAGAACTCCTCACCCGAGGCATCGATGAACTGAACTTTGGTATCGGTCTTGTGCTTGGAGAGCACGAGGATGTTCACGGCAATGGTGGTGCCGTAGAAGAGGTTCGGAGCCAGTGAAATGACGGTCTCCACAAAGTTGTTCTCCACCAGGTATTGGCGGATTTTTTGCTCGGCGCCACTCCGGTAGAAAATCCCCGGAAAGCAGACGATGGCCGCGCGCCCCTTCGGAGAGAGGTAATTGAGGCAGTGCATGACGAAGCCGAAGTCGGCCTTGGACTTGGGTGCCAGCACACTGGCGGGAGCGAAGCGCTCGTCATTGATGAGGGTAGGGTCATCGCTGCCGATCCATTTCACCGAGTAAGGTGGATTCGAGACGATGGCGTCGAAGGGTTTGTCCTCGCGGAAGTGGGGCTCGGTCAGGGTGTTGCCCAACTGCATGTTGAACTTATCGTAGTTCACATTGTGCAGGAACATGTTCATCCGCGCGAGGTTGTAAGTCGTGTGGTTGATTTCCTGACCAAAGAAGCCGTCCTCAATCAAGTGGTCAGCCATGTGCTTCTTCGCCTGGAGGAGAAGGGAGCCGGAACCTGCGGCGGGGTCGTAAACCTTGTTCACGCTCTTCTGCCCGTGGATGGCGAGCTGGGCAATCAGTTTGGAGACATGCTGGGGCGTGAAGAACTCACCCCCCGACTTCCCCGCGTTGGCCGCGTAGTTGCCGATCAAGTATTCGTAGGCATCCCCGAAGAGGTCGATCTCGCTATCCTCAAAGTGTCCAAAATCGAGTTCATTCACCCCTTTCAGCACGGCGGCGAGACGACTGTTCTTATCTTTGACCGTCCTCCCCAAGCGGTTGCTGGTGGTGTCGAAGTCAGCAAACAGCCCTTTGATGTCCTCCTCAGAGGCGTAACCCATGGCCGAGCTCTCAATAGCGGTAAAAATCGCCTTGAGATCGGTGTTGGATTAAGCAACATCCTTTCTGTAAATTCGGTTATCCCTTAATTGCCAGTTCTTCGTCAAAGGTGACATAGCGCTTGTCTGCCGTCTGCCAGTCTTCCGCAATTTCCATTAACACCGCCGATACCA
>Ga0222629_1000662_pt1 | contig 9767 bp, 13 predicted proteins | sample AntAcemetagenom1_FD_179847 | JGI IMG/M metagenome (GOLD analysis project Ga0222629, IMG submission 179847) | Saline water microbial communities from Ace Lake, Antarctica - #1 | ecosystem: Environmental > Aquatic > Non-marine Saline and Alkaline > Saline | place: Antarctica: Ace Lake | collected... | reverse complement strand
CCAGCCCAACGAAGAAGCCGATTGTGATAGTAGCTGTCGATGTCAAGAAGATTCAAACGACGAAAAAGACTCGAGGTAGTGATATGGTGGCGAAAGGTATGATGAAGGTTCACGCGGCACATTGAGCCTATATCTCATAAGGAAGGAGCTATTGACATGCGGCGTTCGAAAAAAGAAAAATGGTCAGTGCTAGGCAGTTCTAGTTCTAGTGCCTGGTGGATCACTTTACACTTTAAAAGTCTCTCAACTGTCTTCTTAGTTCTCAGAAATCAATCGGAGGGCTACTTTGATCTATACATTCATAACAAAAACACACGATTACACCCAGTTATGCGAATAACTTTATTCCAGTGCTATGGCATTGAAATTGAACTCGCTCAAACCCAAACCCTGAAACACAGATGGATACCAAAGAACACTCAAATCAACTCCCGCAGTCACAAAGCCAGTAATACTCTTACTAGAATATCACATCTGCTATTCATCATTATGCTGTTTTCACTGCAGCAGAGTCACCGTTACGCTCGGCAGAGTCACCGTTCTCCTTAAACTGGTCCATAGAAGCTGAATAGATTTCGGTGGAGTCGTCCGCCGCACTGGGGCTCAATTCAAACTCATCCACGTTTCCAGCATCTTCTGCTACTGCCCCTGGGTCTGGCGTCGAGAGCAGCATGCTTTTCAACTTTTCAAGTCCGTCAGAAATAAGAGTGAAATTGGAGGCCTCGGCATCGCCGGTATCACGCACCCCGCTCTGCTGCAATCTGACATTGCCCTGACGAGCAATCTCGCATTGCGCATGCACTGCTGCTTCGCGCAACCAGCGCTTCTTCAATGCGTACATGACAAAGAGAAGGTGCACGGCGAAGACGGAAATAATGTACGCCATGGCTGAAGCCTCGTCCACCTCAGGTGTTCCGATTTTCTCGGGCTTCCACACTTGGGCGACGTGAAACCCAAAGGCAAATACCTTGAAGGCAAAGCAAATGAGAATGTAGTAGTCGAGCAGCGTCAAGTAGCCAATTTCAGGCAGCTTCGTAGCAACCATGCCTCGAAAGTTGATAGCCGTGAGGATGAGAATCAAGTCGAAGACCATGCGCCCGCCCTTCTTTTGTTGAAGAGCCCAGGCACCGAGATTAATGCATACGAGACTAAAATCAATGACAACCACGTTCAGCATGTAGAAAAGATACGAGCGCTCAAAATTGAGTTGCACTGTGATTGTGCTGCATTTCCTACCAAAGTATCGCACATCTTCAAGAGCCCAACAGTAGGGTGCTGCTTTGAACAGCAAATAATCAGGGAGGGTCACGTTGGCATGCGACAGGTCCACGAGAGCGAGGTCAGAAGTTGCCCGCTGATGAGCGAGCACCACGGGCAAAGCAAAGCGAAGAGACGAGCGCTTGCTTGTGCCGGTAGAATCGCGACCGTGGTTGCTGCCATCATCATTGTCTTCGGTTTCCGCCTTTTCCTCGAAAAACGGCACGATGATTGCCTCTTTCGTCGAATGCCGGAGCCGGTAGCTGATGGTGAGGTCCTCAATGTCAAAAGGAAACTCTTCCAAATCCATAGAATCGGTGATTTCAGCTTTCACGTCGCAGCGCCAATGTACATACCAGGTACCGCTGGGTTGCTTGACGGCGTAAAATTCGTTCGACGCGGTCATTTCCATAGCGCCCACAATTTCAAACGAGGGGTGCCATTCGGGTTCCCAGTCGACGTCCATCCTGTCCTCACCCTCGGCTAATACCTCAGGGGATTCGGATTTTGGTGCTTTCCACTCCATGAACAAGACGATGTGCACTTTGAACGTCTCCGTCACTGTGTCAACGTCGACAAGGTTGACTACGCGTAGGTGCGTCTTCACCTTGATCGGCTGAGTACTCTCAACGTTTTTGGCGACTTCTGCTTCGCTCTGTTGCCTGGAGAGCGGCGGCGTTGAAAGATCTCTATCATTTCCGAGCAGCTCTTTATTGTTGCGTCGCCGGCTCGAGTAGCCCTGGCTGAGGACTTTTATGCGCTTGAACATGATGAGCTATTCAACAAAACTGCCCGGCAGACAGCAATGTAGGACCAGGGCGCAGGTTTGCAAGTGCGATAAAACGCAAATAGGCGCTGTGTATAGTGCTCCAGTACGCAATCCACAAACGGTTGTGGGTTGCGGGGCTTTGGCACGTGCGTTTTCGCTGGCGTGAGGTGCGGAGGTTCGCGTAAATAGAAGACGACAACCACACCGAACAACCTTCCACGCAACCATCCCCATTTTCTGCAGAACAACAGAACAAAAATGCCTCTGCTCCCAGTCCGGCCCGGCCGGGATACAGTACTCCACAAGTGCCTACTACCCTTTCCTCTCCCTCGTAAGGGGCTTCCATCGGGTGGCCTGGGGAGGGGCTCCGAAAATTTTTGCTCTACCGGTTACCACTAGCCGTGTGCCGTGTGCAGAGTACTGGCCTGGGTGGTGGTTAGGGTCTCGGGGTCAGTAAAAGTTTGTAAGAATGGGCGATTTGTTACACAGTCCCCGAAGGGCCGGAATTAGATGGCTAGCACAGAGGAACTTCAACAATTCCGTACCTAAATCGACCAAAAAAAACTCTAGTCTAGGACACTAGCACAGGAATAGGTCGTTGTGAAATACGGGCACGGGCCCAAGTACGTGAATGTGAATGGCACGGCGGCTATTTAACGAACAGAAAGGTGGGGGGCGCCTGTGTCATTTGAATTAAGCTTTTGGGCTTATACCTGTACTACTATAATAGGCGAAGTCTACGAATCTACGAACAAATTTTTTTTCAATGGCACTGGCCTTGATAGGCCAGACTGGAATGAGACGGCCATCAAGCGCAAGCGAAGAAACTAACGCAATTAACATAAGCAGAAAAGTCTTATCAGGCACACAAGCCAGAGTGACCATTTTTAGCGCTCGGAAGAAGCCAATTCCCTCGAGACCATTTGGTCAGCAGCAGGGCAAGTCAGAGCAATGCTTTCAAGCGTGGCCCAAAAACTCCTGTCCTCAGACTCGGAGCGAGCTGTAGCGAAAACATCGCCAACACGATTAGGAGTATGCGGCGGCACCGTCGGTGCATCCTCAGCGCCTGCCCCGTCTCTAGTGGTGCTTTCGCGACCATCCAGGCTGCTGCTTCCTCTTTCAACGAGCGGTGCAAAGTTTTCGCCTTTCAGGTAGCGCGCTACGCTTTCAATGGCGCCAAAATTGTTTCTGATTTGGTTGTTATAGCTGCTGCCGCCACCGCTGCTGCTGTAGCTACTGCTGTCCCTACCGTTTCTATCGCTCCCGGCTCCAGATTCACTGCTAGCGCTACCAGCAACAGAAGTTGCGTTAGCATTACCATTGGAATTAGCAGCTGCGGCAGCACTATCAGCAGGCTCTGGATGCGACGGTAGCAAACCCCAAGAGCCGCGAGCAACTTCCGCTAAGAGCTGAGCGCGCGTCCATTTTGCGTACCTTTTCCCAAATGTACGGAGAGAATGAAAGCAAGAAGGAAACAAGCGAGCAAAATCATGATGATCTCAAAACAGCTGTATATTATCTTTATCTACTCGCACGATTTGTCTTTTTATCCGTTCAGGCAAAGTATAATATAATAAAAAGAAAGGGTTACCTTCTTGTATTGACTTACCCAGAAAAAGTGTGAACTGCGCGAGGTGCGCTGCTGCTACTGCTGCCACCGCTGTCACTAGCACTGTTGATGAGCCTTGAGATATCCTCGAGCGAACCAATCGCAAGGGCTCTCCTATCAGAGCGTGCATCGGCTGCATTTCCTGCTGCTGCATCGGTTGGAGAGTAAGGGTTTCTTGGACTCTCGCCATTTCCTTCTTCGTTGCGAAGCGAACCACCCTCTGCTTTGCTTTCGTCATATGAGTGCGGTTGATGTTGCGATGACGAATATAATGACGAGGAGGATGAGGATAATAGAAGTGGCGGCGGCGGAGGCAGTGGATTTGTGTTGGTCGGAAATAACGCAAGCGGTATTCTAGAAACATCTTCGAAAGGCGCGTGCGATGATGAAGAAGAAGAATTGGTCTCGCTTGAAGGTGGAGGGATTTCAATTGATGAGGTATGCTCATAACGTTCAGATTCTGCTTCTCCAACTCCACCAACAGAGCCTGCACCTCCCTCTGCTATGCCTACAGTACTCGTAGACGCAGCAGCTGCATCTGCTAAAGATGCAGGCACCACAGCAGCAGCTATCCGCCAATCTTTTGCCTTCAACGTGCATTCAGAAGTTAGGAAGGAGTCAAAAGAGACAAAAAATAAAAAAATAAAGACATCACAGAACCAAGTAAGGAGGCAAAAATAAACTTCGCATTGTATAATGTACCAGAATCCAATGGATATTCTAGACACTACCTGCACGGGGCCTCCATGATGAGGCACTATTTGAACGCCTCTATCGCTACAGCTGCTGCTCCCATCATCACCACTAATGCTGCTGCTACTGTCGCCAATTCCACTCCCGCTGCTGTTGCCGTTGGTCGCGCGAGCTGCCTCGGCCGCTGCCGCTCCGGCTGCCATCGCTGCAGCAAATGCCTCCGAGGAGACAGGTGGTCGAGACGATGGCGAAGATTGCGACAAAGATGACGAGGACGACGAGGACGACGACGACGACGACGAGGAAGACGTCGAAGAAGAGTCATTGCTTGCTTCTCGTTCCTGTTGCTCTCGCTGTTCGCGTTCTCGCTGTTCCGCAGCAGTCATCGAAGCAGCAAACGCGCTCGCTCCAGCGCTCACGGGTCGGGTTAAATTGATGGCAAAGATCTAGGAAACGGAACGAAGATGAAAAATGGCGTTGAGGGCAAAAGTTCGTGTATAACCTTGTTGAAGACAAAGAAACATGAAGCAAAAAATTCACAGAAAACGTAAAATTACGCACTTCGTCCTCTGCATCGCCTTCTAAGCTCCGGTGCCAATCTTGGTGGTTCGACCTCCTCCTCCTGTAGTCTCGCTGGCTGTTCTCATTGTTGTTGTTGCTGCTGCTGCTGCTGCTGCCTCTAAAAGAAGACGATGGCGACGAAAAAGAAGGGTGCACTGCCACGACTAAATACACCGACCGCCTCCAGTGTGCGTGCCGAAGTGACAGGAGCGCCGCTATTCATATGGGCACAAAAATACAAATATCAGCATACAATCTTAAAGACTTGTTGCGACTTCGGGATAACAATAGACACATTAACAATACTCTTCACATTTTCATCGCTCGGAAGCTCTGGCAAAGCTCTTAATACGATAAGATGACTCACCGACGGCCACGGGAAAAATGCTTCCACGAGCTCCTAGAGCGCTGATGAGCGACGGCGGGAGAGCGTTGCTCATGCGCTTGGTGGCCACCTAGAGAGTAGAAAAGTAGATTTTGTAAATAGTGAATGTTATATATTAGTACAAAGAAGCATCGCGATGCAACGCACTCAGACGAAGGTCCAAACACAATTTGATGTAGAAGTACGAAAAATAAGAGAGCGCCATGAGTCGATATTAATTTATTAAAAAAAACAAACAAGGGCTTCTCCAGGACAAGTGCTCTCCAGATCGCTTACCAACAAGCAGCCCGGCCTCAGAATGCGGTTGCAAGCCACTAATCGAGGGCCGCTATCGCGAAATAATACCTTTTCCACATTATGGTGGGTCAAGATTATGATAATGGCAGTCGGAGACTGAGAGTGGCAGAGCCGAGATTGCCAGCACAAACTCTCCTCATTAGGTTCATCGAAAACAATTCTGGCATGATGCATATCTCTTGCGCTATCCGAATGATCGCAACCTCTCTTTCTTTCTCGTTATATCTCTCTCTCCCTCTCTTCCTCCTTTATCTCCTCCTCCCCCATCGTAAACACCAGCGCGCGCAATTACCTGCAGTGGTCGCAGCGGCCGCACAGTGAAAGGCGTTCGGCACGACTGGCACACGGAGTGCCTCGAGTCGGACGAGCTACGACCACCACCAATGTTATCATCGTCAGCATCGTTGTTATCGATGTTGCCATTGCCATTGCCACGTTGTCGACGGTTGGCCAAAGGCGAACGGAAAGGCTGCTGCTGAGCCGCAACTGACACTTTGTCCTTCAAGTACAAAAAAGAGAAATATGCATGGCGTTGACGAGATATAAACCGTGCGAACAAAACAGTGAATGTAAGCGCAGGTTTTTCATAGATCAGTATTAAATCTGCGTGAAGTAGGCAGGCGTACGCACAGATGAATGCGTCAATAGAAGTACGGTATGTTTATACAGACAGTTGTTCACGTTGCACTCTACTGCAGATAAATGAGAATTGAAAGCACACGGTGTTCTTCCTCATGTTGACGTCTCGATGACGTGTTCCTCATGTTGACGTCTCATCTACCTGCCAAGTGCGAAGGCAACCCAAGTGCACAAACTCGGCGGTCCCACGACACTGGCAAGGCGAAATGAGCATGTTTGAATCTTCGTCTTCTTCGTCGTCTTCTTCAACGTCGTCGTCAACTTCTGCATCTCTCTCTTCTTTGCTATCACCATTCTGGTCACCCCTAGCTCCTGACGGAATCTCTTTGGTCGTGCTATCGGCTGATCTTCTAAAACCAGATGAGTGAATGTTTCCATTGCTGCTTTGCTTTCGAACGTGCACCCGCCCAGGCTCAAGACAAAAGCGGCATGTAGGCTGGTCACTATCCTCTGCAGCGCTAGCACTGTGGTGGTTGGTGCCACTAATTCGATCGGCACTACTGCTAGAATTTTCAACACTGGTACTATTAGTATCTAAATTACCTCTTTCACTGCTTTTGTACTCACTGCTAGTAGCGGCATCGCCTTCTCTACGCCTAACTTGACTATCTTCGGGTTGCCCGTTCTCTGCTGAGACCCCAGTGGAATGGAGCTCACAGCTAGCATCTCGCCAACTATCAGCGGCGGGAATGACACTAGGCTGGCTAGCATCTGCTATTGGTCTTGAACTAGCAGCATCAGTAATTGACGAAGAGCCAGCTGGTGTGCCAGAGCGGCGCGGAAACACAGCTCCATTGCCCATCCTTCTCAAATGCCAGAACGCCAGCAGAACACCGCACCAGAAGCGTTGTTGTCCGTTGTCCGTTGAAGTAGACAAATGGTTTTCTCCCGGCCAATCAGCGCCGGGGTCAATGAAGTGGCCAGTACAACCTTCGTTGTTCCCTGACCTTCGCCTCCCGTGCCCCTCAGGCGAGTTGCCTGCTTAAAGAGAGAGGCTGTGGATAAATAGCGCGCAATGTGAGTAAGATAGCATTGTTTTCTCATTGATTTTCTTACGCCACAAAGAAATACAGCCCCCCCTCGGGGGGCTCAGAAAGAAATATAAATCACTACCCTGTACTAGCTGCTTGAAAATAATCCAGGATAAAGCTGGCTAGCGGCACAGTTTTTCTCTCGGCATTACTGTGTTTGATGTTTAATTTTTCCATTTATAATACAATACTAGTGCGTTTTTTTGTTTGTTTTTTTTAAAATTTCGGGCATGCTGTGGAACCAGGGCTGGCATAAACATTTCAACCCAGATAAAAACAGCGTCTAAAACGTTGATTGGGGCGATTTGGATGAAAATAGGTGTTTTAAACATCCCCGCCCACGAGCGAGCGCAACGTTTGATTCAAGATAAAAGGACAGCTCTATGACCGTATGAGTCGCTCGGCCTCCCGACTCACTGGTCAAAACGTAAGAGGACTCTCTACGCACTTCCTTTTTAACGATTTTGACTTGCGCGCATCGCATGCGCGTACACTTCTGCCCGCAGCATTGGCTTCTGTGCCATTTGGGTTTGTATTAGTTCGAGTTCGAGTTCGAGTTCGCCACCGAGATACAAATGAGGCCAAGGGTCCATGGTAGCCCATTTGAGAAGAGTTTAACGAGCTCACAACTGCGGTGTTGTAGTGCTATAGTGAACCCGCACCCGGGTTAAAAACAGGTGTTACGAACATGTTTTAATCAACTTAACAAATCCAGTCCCCCCTCGGGGGGGCTCAGAAAAAAAAACCTGTTCGTTGAAGATGCCGCTTACGAAAGTTACATGAACCCCGAGCCAGGCTTCCAATCCGGCCCGGGGGACTCTGTAGACGCCGATTAGATGGCACCCTGCCTGTTAGTTGCTAAATCCAGTCCCCCCTCGGGGGGGGGGCTCAGAAAAGACATGTATGTTAGTAACTAAATCCATTCCCCCTTGGGGGGGGCTCGAAAAAAACTGCTCCTGTTTTTGCCAGCCCTGTCTTTGGTAGTGGGGGAGGCGTTGTGCTGCAGGGAAAATCAGCGCAATGCCACCGCCGCTAGGATCCGTGCGAGCGATGCCACGGGTGAAAAGTGACTTTTTGATAGCGACGGCGTTTTCATAGGCTGTGAGAAACGTAGATTGGGCGGTGGACTGCGTAGTTGTCGAGGGCGCAACTGTGACTTGAAGGATATATGTGATTTCCTCAATGGCCTCAGGACCAAGCGAGAAGAGATGCTTGGTCAAGTCCGCAACCATCAACATTGGAAAAAAATGTTGAAGAGAGTCAGATACTATTTTCTCACTAGTACCGGGGTAGCGAGAAGTTGCGTGTCCACGAGAAGAGTGGCGTTGAGTGAGCTAGCTGAGGGACGACTAACATAGGCCGAAGAAACCCCCGGGTTGCCGTCCGAGTCAGAGTCCGAAGAATGGGTAGGATCGAAAGTATCATTCGCAGAGGAATTCATTTAGAGTACTGGCTGCCTTATACCTGTAGAAGAACAAGAAGTCTGCTAGGCTTTATATTCATTAAAAGGTTATAAGAGAGAATGGGAAGCGCACGACAATGGAAAGTTCAACCTCTGTCACTTCCCCTCACAGGGGAGATCGGTTTCTACAGGGGGGGGGGGTGGATTCCCAAAGTGGGAACTCCCGAGGTCGGGAATCGTCGGGAATTCCAAGGGAATTCCCTTCTCGGGGATAGTGCTTTCCGAGAACTCCCTTGGAATTCCCAAAACAGGGGGGGGTAGACCCTTTTACAGAGGTGATTGCAATTATAGGGGGTTGTTGTCTTTACAGGGAGCATATCCTTCATTGTACCACCAGTCGCAACTTCGTCACTTAGGGCTTCAGATATATAGATCAACGAAGAGTTGATGTTTCTGGGACCAGCTCAAATGTCTCTTGCAACGAATTTTGTCTGTCGGTCGGTCCGTCCGTCGGTAGCGTCGGTTTTTTGTCTGGGTACGGGTCTTATGTTATCACATGCTACAGACTTAGCTTACATCTAATCCCGCACGAGCATGCCTTGTGGATTGGTGAACGTTGGTGGTGCATCGTGCTTTTTAAATGCACATTTGCAATGTCTCTTCTTGTGTCCCTTCCCGCTTTTACAAGGAACGGATGAGGATTCATTCAAGAATAGTACTTAGATCAATTCAAGTGGACACATGAACGTCTAAGACTGTGCACCTTCTGACACTCACTGCGCTCTATCATCTCACCCTCGCCTTCAATGCAGCTCTAGATTGGAGCATTCTACGGTGCATGATATTGCGCATCATTCACTTCCTGATGTCACCTTCCATGTTGTTCGTTTCGCGATCGTAGGAATTTTCAAATGCACACATCAATATCTTGGACAGCACACCTTCGCTCACTCTTTGCGCTCTAGCTTATCGCCTTCAATGCAGCTCGAGTTTGGAGCATCTTGCGCTTAATCTATTTAGGCACTTAGCAACTCTGAATGACACCCCTCTCGCACCTCGTTGCGAGCTTCTCGTCTTCATGCAGCCTCGGCTACATCGTGTATTTTACAAAACATCATTGGCAC
>Ga0222629_1000657_pt1 | contig 9843 bp, 7 predicted proteins | sample AntAcemetagenom1_FD_179847 | JGI IMG/M metagenome (GOLD analysis project Ga0222629, IMG submission 179847) | Saline water microbial communities from Ace Lake, Antarctica - #1 | ecosystem: Environmental > Aquatic > Non-marine Saline and Alkaline > Saline | place: Antarctica: Ace Lake | collected... | reverse complement strand
CTTAGGTGGAAATGTTTGTGTATTGTTTGGAGAGAATAATGGGGGTTTCGGCAAAAAACACAAGAAAGAAACTATATTGCAGATTCAGAATGCAAGAAATGAGACCTTTAAATCGTCGCCATTCACATGGGCTGAAGTTATCATCGTGGAGACCGGAGAGATATGTTATAACAGGGAACAACTGTACGATTATTTTGGTTTGTGTGACGTGGGGCCAACAAAAACAAAACTGCACAATTTAGCAACCCTGTTTTCACAAGGTGTATGCCGTTACAAATCCGATTTTCTGCAAACAAGAATGATAGACAGATTCAACGAAAGACAACAATGGTTGGATGAAAAAGCTGAAAGAAATGTCATAAAATCTAAGATATGCAGCGATAGATTCTCTGGTGTCCCAAAAACACCAGAGTCTAACGCGAAGCGAGGGGAATCTATATCTAGATGGGTGGGTCAAGGGAATGACACATAAAAGATGAAAATTTTATCGCAAGGAGAATTCAGAAATTTCCAAGGTGTTTCATACATGGGTAATAAACCAGTATATACTGTCAATATAGAAGATACAAAACCCATCAGATGCACTTCCGACCATAAGTTTTTGACGGACGGTGGTGAATGGGTGCAAGCTATTGATATGACGCCTGACCACGTTTTATATGGTAAAAATTTCATTAATTGTGAGCCAGCTGGTTATGATGAACCTGTCTATGATATCATAGAAGTGGAAGATACTAACAGCTATACGGTCGAGGGCGTAGAAGTTCATAACTGCGCATTTTTATATCTCGATGAATGTGCATTTATTGAAGGGTATGATGAATTTTTTGCTTCTGTATATCCAACAATTTCATCTGGCGAAAATACTAAACTTCTTATGACATCTACCCCCAAAGGTCTAAATCATTTTTACAAGACATGTAAAGGGGCGGAAGAAGGTACTAACGGATATGAGTTTGTCAAAGTAATGTGGAATGATGTCCCAGGCCGTGGTGAAAAATGGAAGAAAGAAACACTGGAAGCTTTAGACCATGATGAAGAGAAGTTCAATCAAGAATATTGTTGTGTTAAGGGAAATACTTTAGTGACAGTAAGAGACAAGACAACTGGTAAGGTATTAACAATGTCTATAGAAAAACTGTATGAAGATCAGTTGAGCGGGCCTTCTAAGATGCAAGATAAGTATGAAATTTTAACACCAGACGGCTTCTCGCACTTTCACGGGGTTAGGAAACAGATTGCTACAGGCATCATAAAAATATCGTTTGAAAATGCTGAGACTATTGAATGTTCGTTAGACCATAAGTTTCAAATGAGATGTGGATTTATCGAAGCAAAAAAATTAGCTATTGGGGATGAGATACAGACCAATGAAGGGTTTACCAATGTATCTTTTATTCAAAAAGACGATTCCGAAATTGCTCCCGTTTATGATGCTTTGCATGTAGAAAAAGGCCACAAATACTACACCAATGGGTTAGTATCGCATAATTGTCAATTTATTGGCAGTTCGGGTACATTAATTTCTGGTCATAAATTGAAAAATTTGTCACCTTTCATACCGATTGCACAAAGTGAAGGTATAAAGCAATACGATAAGCCACAAAAAGAAAGAATATACACTCTCATAGCGGACGTTTCAAGAGGAAAAGGATTAGATTATTCGACTTTTTCTATAATGGATGTTACTGAAATGCCATATAAACAGGTATGTGCTTTTCGAGATAATTTCATAGGGCCAGTTGATTTCGCCTCTATAATTTTTCGATTTGCCAATCTGTACAACGAAGCCTATGTGATGGTTGAAATAAATGACATTGGTGGGCAGGTTAGTGACGTTCTATACTTAGATTTTGGGTATGAGAACTTAATATTTACAGAAAATGCCGGAAGATCAGGAAAGCGGGTTTCGGGCGGATTTGGTAAGAATGTAGATAGGGGTGTTCGTACTACAAAGTCGGTGAAGTCAATTGGTTGCTCTATATTGAAAATGCTAATTGAACAAGAACAGATGATAGTATGTGATTTTGACACTATAAAAGAACTTTCAAGGTTTTCTAAAAAAGGTGCATCATATGAGGCGGAGTCCGGTGCGCATGATGATATGGTTATGACCTTAGTATTATTTTCTTGGTTGGTTGAACAGACATATTTTAAAGACATAACCGACATAAATACGATAATGCGACTAAAAGAAAAAACTGATGATCAGTTAGATTCTGAGTTGCTTCCTTTTGGTTTCATTCAAGACGGTAGAGAAGATGATGGTGCAGTAAACTGGTAATTATTGAAAAGGGCGTTTATATAAATACAATTAGCAATTTGATTTAAATCCGAGTTTAATACACACAAAGGAGAAAAAAACATGGTTTTTTCTGTAAGCCCATCTGTAACAGTTCGTGAAGTAGATGCGACCGCTGTTATCCCTGCAATATCATCAACACAAGCTGCAATTGCTGGTCCTTTTCTTTGGGGTCCAGAGAATGAGCCAGTTTTGATTACATCTGAAAAAGATTTAACTTCAAGATTTGGCAAGCCAACAGGTTTTAATGCGGAGACTTTTTTTGTTGCCGCAGATTTTTTGGCATATTCAAATGCATTGTATGTCACCCGCGTAATAGAAAACGCAGAAAATGCCAATTTAATAGGTAGCCCATTTATTGCAAAATATAAAGGCTCACTTGGTAATTCTTTGAATGTTTCTTATATAACTTCTGCCGATGCTTATTCTAAAGAGATAATAGATCTTGATTTAGATGGTATTACCGCCACTATAGTATTTAATGGCAATCAACTAGTATTTACTTCAGAAGAAGATTTGCCACTTACTGATATTACAACTGATGATATATTAAGAGTTGGTAATAACAACGTCGGATATCAAGATATGCGCGTTGCTTCTTTCGCCAAAGCTGGTCCTGATGGTGATGGTGCTTTTACATACACATTGAATTTCAATAACAGGTACACATTAGCAACAGAAGATGGACTTTCTTTAATTCTTGAAAGACGTTGGAAATATTATTCTTCTGTTAGTGGTGCCCCATCAACAAATTCTATTCATATCGTAGTGGCAGACAGCGATGGTAAAATTAGCAATTTAGCTGGTTCTATACTTGAGGTGTTTGAAAATGTTTCTACTATAGAAAATGCAAGATTAGAAGATGGTTCTACCAATAACTACAAAGTTCTTTTGGAGAATCGTTCTTCTTGGGTAAGTCATGTAGAAAATGAAAACATCGTAGATTCTGATCTGCCATATCATTTTAACTTCGTGGGTGGTTCTGACGGCAATGGTGAAAATACGAGCACTCTCTTGTCATTTGGCGCTTTAGCGGCTGGATATGATAGTTTTACCAATTCTGAAGAAATAGACATCGCATTTGTGCTACAAGGCAAAGCTATGGGTGGTGCCAACAATACTGGTTTGGCGAACTATATCATAGCCAATGTATGCGAAGTAAGAAAAGATTGTGTGCTGTTTATTTCACCAGCATTGGCTGATGTTGTTACGCCATCAAACCCCAATGATAAGCTAAATTCTGTGATAATTTTTAGAAATCAACTACAGAATTCATCTTATTGGTTTATGGATAGTGGTTATAAATATCGCTATGATAAGTATAACGATGTATACCGTTGGGTTCCGCTAAATGGTGATATTGCAGGTTTGTGGGCACGTATTGACCCATGGGAATCTGCCGCTGGATATAGAAGAGGCATAATTAAGAACGTAATTAAATTGGCTTTCAATCCTAATAAAGCTCAAAGAGATGTACTTTATGGAAAAGATGTGAACCCAGTAATTTCACAAGCTGGCCAAGGAACATTACTATTTGGTGACAAGACTGGTCTTAATACGCCTTCTGCTTTCAGTAGATTGAATGTCAGAAGATTGTTTATTGTTGTCGAAAAAGCTATCGCTACAACATCACGTATTTTCTTGTTTGAATTTAACGATGAATTCACACAAACACAGTTTAAGAATCTGGTAGAACCGTTGCTAAGAGATATTCAAGGTAAGCGCGGAATTATTGATTTTAGAGTTGTCAGTGACTCTACAATAAATACGCCTGATGTTATTGATAGAAATATTTTTAGAGGTAATATCTTTATAAAACCAGCCCGCACAATCAATTTTATCGAGTTGACTTTTATTGCTACAAGAACTGGAGTAGAGTTTGATGAAATTGTGGGCCAGCCGTTTTAATATAAATAGTTCCAAATGATATAGATAAAAAAAGGAAACAAGCAAGTGTCTTTTAACATAAATGAATTTAAAGCGCAATTGGTGGGTGGTGGTGCAAGACCATCACTCTTCCAAGTGCAGATTACAAACCCTATAAACGGCGTGGCGGATTTTAAGGTTCCATTTATGGTAAAAGCCGCCGCAATACCAAGCTCTACTGTTGGGCCTATTACTGTTCCATATTTTGGTCGTACCATAAAAATGGGTGGTGATAGGACTTTTGATGATTGGACAGTAACAGTAATAAACGATGAAGACTTTCTAATCAGAAATGCAATGGAAGCTTGGTCTAACTCAATAAATTCTCATATCAGTAATACGAGAGCTACACCTTTAGAATATAAAGCACAAGCTCAAATAACACAATATGGAAAAGACGGTTCGGCTCTTCGGGAATATACTTTTGAAGGTATACACCCAATTCAGATTTCTGAAATGGCAACTGGTTGGGATCAAGCAGATACCATTCAAGAATTTACAGTTACTTTCCAATATGATCTATGGAGAATATCCGGCGGCGTGACTGGCAATTCTATTACATAATCTTGTGTTTTTTGATTATAAATAAGTGATAAACAAGGAGATGAACAAAATTGAAATTATTCGGATTTGAGATAAAAAGAAAAGAAGATGCGGTCGAAACACAGATCACATCTTTCGCAGAACCGCTAAATGATGATGGTGCATTAACCGTAGGAACTGCTTTGGGTGGTTCTTACGGTATGCTTTTAGATTTAGAAGGCAGTGCTAAAAACGAAGCTGAACTAGTTACAAGATATCGGACTATGACACTTAGTCCCGAGATACAACAGGCGGTAGATGAAGTTGTCAATGAGGCAATTAGCGTAAACACTTTTGAAAAAGTGGTAGAAGTAGTATTAGATGATGTTGAAGTTGCTGATCGCGTCAAAGAAAGAATTTTTGAAGAATTTGACAATATTCTCAAATTACTTGATTTTTCAAATAATGCATATGAAATTTTTGCAAAATTTTATGTGGACGGTCGACTAAACTATCATGCTGTCATTGACGAAAAAAACCTCAAAAAAGGAATTGTCGAACTACGCTATCTTGACCCAAGAAAAATTCGTTTGATTAGAGAAGTAGAGCAGACGCCAATCAAAGGCCAAGGCATGGTAGCTACTACAAAAAGAGTTAGATCCGAATACTATATGTATTCTGATAATGGATTTGGTGCTGCTATGGGAACATCACAAAGTTCAAATTCATCAGTTGCTGGACTGCGCATAGCCAAAGATTCTATCATAAGAGTCACCTCTGGATTGTTAAATGAAACAAATTCTGTTGTGTTTTCGTATTTGCATAGAGCTATAAAGCCTTTGAACCAGTTGAGAATGCTGGAAGATGCCAACGTAATTTATACACTTGTACGCTCTCCCGAAAGACGCGTTTTTTATATAGATGTTGGTAACTTACCTAAAGCAAAAGCCGAACAATACCTACATGATATGATGGCAAGGCATAAGAACAAAGTCGTTTATGATCCAACAAGTGGCGAAATTCGTGACGATAGAAAAATGATGACTATGACAGAAGACTACTGGTTTCCGAGGAGAGAAGGTTGCTTTGATTTATCAACAAAAGTTGATTTGTTGGATGGTCGTTCTGTTGAAATTGGCCAACTTATTGTGGAACACAAAGCAGGCAAAGAAAATTGGACATTTTCAATTTCACCAGATGGTAAAGTTGTCCCAGGTAAAATTTCTTGGGCTGGTGTGACAAGAAACGATACACAAGTTTTAGATGTATATTTAGATAATGGTGAAATAATTACTGCAACCCCAGATCATAAATTTATATTGAGAACAGGCGAAAAAATAGAAGCAAAGGATCTTGTTTCTGGTTCTTCATTAATGCCATTTAATAAGAAAATGAAAGGCATAAATCAAAATGCGGGGGCAAAAGACTACCTGCAAGTCCAAAATAACGATGATGAATCTTGGGTATATTCGCACAGAATGGTTAATGAATATTTCAATGGGCCTACCCAAAAAGGCAATGTAATTCATCACATTGATAACCATCGCTTCAATAACAATCCTGAAAATCTAATTGAAATGGGGAAAACAGAACACCTCAAACTTCATACCAGCATGGCGAAATATGGTTGGAGAGATGAAGTTTATGATTCGCATTGTGAAAATCTTTCAATCGCTGGAAAAGAATTTTTCAAAACCGATGCAGGATTTAAAAGAAGAAAAGAAATTACTGACTTCAATAACCAATCGGAAGCTGTTTGGAATGGCCTTCGTAAGGGTAGAGAAGTTATAAAAATGCTAAGGGATGAAGACAAGAAAATACTTTCTAAAGATGAGTATCTTTCTAAATGGAGTAAGGGATTGACTTCCGAAGTCGGTATCCAAGCTTCTAAAATGGCAGTTGAAAAAATTAAAAGAGATAGAGAAAATCTTACCGCAGCTGAATTTAAGCAGAAGTATTCAAATAGGGGCGGTTCAAGAGCAAACTATAACAACAAAGTTGGTGATATATCATTAGAGCAGTTTGCTTCAATACTAAAAACTGTACTTAGCAAAAACGTAAATGCTAAAAATAAAAATATTGTCAATGTGTTCTGCGAAATGACTGGCAAAAATATATCATATTCTACTTTGATGTATTACGTGTCTTCACATGGTTATGAGACTTTATCGCATTTTATATATAGATATTGTGGAGCTCAATACACTTCTAAAAGAAGATTAGGACATGTGACTAAATCTAAAAGATCTGGAAACCATACGGTTGTTAAAGTAGCGTATCGTGATGATTTGATAGACGTTGGTACGCTTACAATTGATGGCGATCATCTATATCATGACTATCACAATTTTGCATTATCTTCTGGTATTTTTGTGATGAATTCGAGAACTACTGAAATTGAAACTTTACCTTCTGCTGGGACATTAGGCGACAATGAACAGTTAAGCTATTTTCAAAATAAATTATATAGAGCTTTGAATGTCCCTGTTGGTCGCTTACAACCTGAAAATATGTACACGTTTGGTAGAGCTTCTGAAATCACAAGAGAAGAATTGCGGTTTAGTAAATTTATCAAAAGACTAAGAATACGCTTCTCAATAATTTTTGATAAATGTCTTGAGAGACAATTAGTGCTAAAAGGTATCATAACACCAGATGAATGGTCTGATATTCAAAACAGCATTAGATATGACTTCATGAAAGATAACTTTTTTGAAGAATTGAAAGAGTCCGAAATTCTTCGTGAAAAGCTCACTACTTTAAGAGAAGTCGACGAACATGTAGGTAAATACTTTTCAAGGTCTTGGGTAAAAAAGAATGTGCTGTTCTTTACCGATGATGAAGTTAAAGACATGGACAAAGAAATTGCAAAGGAAAAAGCTGATGGTCTTTATGATGATGGGATGGACGATGATGATGATGGGATGGATGGCCCCGAAGATGATGTATCACCACCAACTAAAGACGACACCGATCAAGAACCTGATGATGAACCGGAAGAACAGGAAGCGGAAGAGTCTTTTATAAATAGAGGCATAGTATCAAAATTTTCAAAAGGACCAATCAAAAAATGAAAACTTTTAAGCAAATTATAACAGAAGTTGCACAGCCAAGTGCCGAAGGTGAAATAGACTTCAAAGCCAAGCATGTAATTAAAATGATTGGACATCCGGCAAGTGAAGAAGGCCAACATAGCGCAGAGAATGTAGTTAAGAAAAGAGGCGGCAAACGTATTGCGGATTATGATGCAGGTGAAGATGTTTTTGTTTATGAGAGCGTAGACATGGCCAAAGAAATTAAAAAGGCGATGATGCTTGGTAAAGTTGCCAGCCAAGAGGGCACAAGAAGAAGCCCACCACTTGACCCTGATCTTGGTAGACTCATTGATGCCAATGACGCAAGACGGGTCGCCGGAAAACAAGAACCTTTTCTTAAAGCATGGCTTAAAGGCTGGGATTCTGAAAATAAGAAGAACGAATCTCTTAATGAAAACTTCAAAGTTGGCATGATGAAACTTGATGATGGGTCTTCTGTGACACTTAAAAGACAAGATATCGATGCTTTAAATCAAATGTTTGACGAGCTAAACGCTTCAAACAAATCTAAAATGATGGGGTCAGCAATGAAAAATAAAAATGGATTTGATGAGATTCTAAAATTCGCAAAAGAGGCAACATAATGATTGTAAAACCCCTAGCGATTGAAATACCAGTCACGAGTGCAAATACTGTTTCGAATGGGCAACTAATTCGTATATATGCAGCTTCCTTATCTTTAGTAACTATTGCAGACGCTAACGGTGATGTTGGTTCTTTTACAGCGCCAGCAGGGTCTGTAACTTTTGTTGAAAAGAGGCCGGAAAACACGATATCTGGTTCCGCCACTATCTTGTGCACCCCCGTTTCATATAAATCATGAAAATGATAAATAAAATAAAACAATTGGAGCAACCAAAATGGCACTATTAATTACAGAAGTTTTCAATGATGACTGCGAAGTTCTTATCGAAGCTAACGAAAATGGCAAAAAGCAGCATTATGTTACTGGCACTTTCATGCAAGGTGACTTGAAAAATCGCAATGGTCGTATCTATCCATCATCTATTCTTGAAAAAGAAATGAATAGATATAACAAAGATTTCATTCAAACAAAACGTGCTTTAGGTGAACTTAACCACCCGCAAACACCACAAATTAATGCTGATCGTGTATCACACCTCATTACTGAAATGACACGCGATGGTAATAATTTCATGGGAAAAGCTAAAATACTTAGCACACCTATGGGCGAAATAGTCAAGACATTTATAGATGAAGGCGTTCGTATAGGCGTTTCAACACGTGGATTGGGTTCTGTAAAACAAGCAAAAGATGGGATAATGGAAGTACAAGAAGATTTCCACCTTGCAACTGTTGACATAGTTACCGATCCGTCTGGGCCAGATTGTTTTGTTCAGGGCATCATGGAAAACACTCAATATTTTTATGATATTGCTTCTAATACTTGGAGGCCACAACAATTACAAGAATTCATTGAAGAAACTGTAAAAGAGCTCAAAAAAGAATATGTTAAGCCTAAAACAAAGGCGACAGTAAAGCCGTTCAATGAGAATCGCGCATTATCAATTTTTGAAAACTTCATTGGGCGTTTAAATCGTTAATAGCGAATATGTTTGATGTATATGATGATATAAAAAGCAACGAAGACTTTTTAGTTTTTTTAAAAGGTCTTCGTTTATTGACAAAAAACGAAACTATAAATGCAAGAAGAAACAGTAGTAATGATGCCATTGTAATTTCATTATTTAAAAATATATATGGTATCGACGCCCCAATAGAAATAATAATAGATATTGTGGTAAATAATTCTGGTGTTATTCCAAATTGCGCATTATGTGGTGGTAATTTAGACTTTTACAACCTTAGCAATCAAAGAAAAAAAGTATATCATCATATTCGATGCGCAAAAGAAAACCGTTCTAACAGTGTTGATTGGTCTATTGCAGTAGAAAAACGCAAAAAAACATGCATTGAAAAATATGGCCAAGAGTATCGCACTGATTATGATTATATTCCAATAGTTGAAAAGATTCG
>Ga0222629_1000654_pt1 | contig 9888 bp, 10 predicted proteins | sample AntAcemetagenom1_FD_179847 | JGI IMG/M metagenome (GOLD analysis project Ga0222629, IMG submission 179847) | Saline water microbial communities from Ace Lake, Antarctica - #1 | ecosystem: Environmental > Aquatic > Non-marine Saline and Alkaline > Saline | place: Antarctica: Ace Lake | collected... | reverse complement strand
TAATAGACGCGCTGGCTGACCACGGCATCAAGATACGTCATCTGGATCTCGGTGGCGGGCTTGGTGTGCGATATCGAGATGAAACCCCCCCTTCGATAGCGACCTATATTGGCGCGATACGCGAGGTGTTAGGCACGCGCAAGGTGCAACTCATGTTTGAGCCAGGGCGCTCGATAGCCGCCAATGCCGGATTGTTGGTGATGCAAGTGGCGTACCTGAAGTCGACGTCAGATCATCACTTTGCATTGGTAGATGCCGCGATGAATGACATGATTCGTCCCGCTCTCTATCAGGCGTGGCTGGACATCCAGCGCGTTGAACAAAATAACGCGGGGGAAACGCAGCAGTGGGATGTGGTGGGCCCGGTCTGTGAAACCGGTGATTTTCTGGGCAAGGAGAGAACGCTTGCGCTCAGCCCGGGCGACCTGCTGGCCATGTTCGGCGCCGGCGCCTATGGATTCACTATGAGTTCCAACTACAACAGTCGCGGCCGCGCACCGGAAATTATGGTGGACGGCGACAACATGTATCTGGTGCGACCGCGGGAAACTCTCGCCGATCTCATACGCGGCGAAACCTGCCTGCCTGCGCCGGCCGCCGCCGACTGATCGGGTAGAACCTTATGCAGCTAGAGTTCACCAAGATGCACGGCACAGGAAATGACTTCGTCGTCATCGATCTGATCAGCCAGCATTACAAGCTGCGCTCTCAGGACGTGCAGAAGCTGGCAGACCGACATTTTGGTGTGGGTTGTGATCAAGTGTTGGTAGTGGAGCCACCGCACAGTCCGCACGTTGATTTTCGCTATCGCATTTACAATGCCGACGGCAATGAAGTGGAGCAGTGCGGCAATGGCGCGCGCTGTTTCGCACGCTTTGTGCGCGACAAGAAACTGACTACCAAAAAAATCATCAGCGTGGAAACTTCTGCGGGCGTCATCGAGCTCCGCGTGCGTCCCAATCATGACGTTGAGGTCAATATGGGGCCGCCGCAGTTTGAACCCGCCAACATTCCGTTCGCGGCCAGCGTTCGGGCGCCAAGCTATCCTCTTTTGGTGGACAACAAAACGCTGGAAATTGGCGCGGTTTCGTTGGGTAATCCACACGCGGTGCTGCGTGTTCCCAATGCCAGCAAGGCCGACGTTGAAAGGCTGGGCCCACTGATCGAATCACACGCTGACTTTCCGCAGCGGGTTAATGCCGGTTTCATGCAAGTCGTCTCGGACCGTGAGATCCGGTTGCGCGTCTATGAACGAGGCGCGCGCGAGACACTCGCCTGCGGCACCGGTGCCTGTGCCGCAGTGGTGTATGGCATCTCCCGCGGTTGGTTGCGCGAATCCGTGACAGTTGGACTGCCGGGGGGTAAGCTTTTAGTATCGTGGGCGGGCGAAGGCAGGCCGGTCATCATGTCCGGCCCCACCGCAGTCGTGTTCGATGGCACAATAAAAATCTGAGGCTCCGCTTGCGGATCCCAATCATAGCGCGGAGCACCGATAACCATGTCAGCCAGCAAAAAGAGAGAAACAGCAGTGAAGATGGCAGCAGAGCAAAGCAGCGACATCGGGCTCAACGACGACATCGTGCGCGAATACCTCAAGAACCACCACGACTTCTTGCAGCGCCATCCCGACATGCTGGATTACTTGCACGTCACTCATGCCTCTGGCAGCGCTATTTCGTTAGTCGAGAAACAGGTCAGCGTACTGCGCGAACGCAATACCGAGATACGCCAACGACTGAAGACGCTCACAGTGAATGCCAAAGAAAACGATGTGCTGTACACACAGACCCGCGCCCTTATATTAAAGCTGCTGGACGCCGATTCTGTAGAGGCTCTCTACGCCCGGTTCATTGCGGCGATGAAAGAAGACTTTGGTGTCCAGTATGTCAGCATGATCCTCTACGCCAACGATAGCAGCATGCAGGGCTGGCGCACCGCACCACAGGACACAGTCAAACGCGAGATCGGCTCGCTGTTCAGAGGCCATAAACCCGTGTGTGGCACGCTGCGAGCGCAAGAACTGACATTCCTGTTTGCCGAGACTACAGACGTGGGCTCGGCGGCACTGATGCCGCTGTCTGATGGCGAGCCACTAGGCCTGATCGCCGTAGGCAGTGCTGACGCGAACTACTATAACAACAAGGTCGGCACACTGTTCCTGTCTCATATTGCCGACGTTATCGTGAAACTCCTGTCGCGCTTCCAAGACGCTACGGCATGAAGACACCGTGAGCACAAGCGTCGCGCAGGCTGATCCGCTGGGGATGTCTGCCATGCGGTTTATCCACTATCTGCGCGATGTACGCCAGCTTTCGCCCCACACCATCAGCAATTACCAGCGTGACCTCGCGTCGCTGGAGCGCTACTGCGAAACGAGTGACGCAAGCGGCGCCATCGAAGCATTATTGGAAGCCGATATTCGCGCCTGGGCAAGCCGCTTGCACCGTCAAGGACTCGCCGGCGGCAGCATACAGCGCAGCCTGTCCGCCGCCCGCTCGTTCTATAACTTCCTCGGACGCGAGAGCGGACTGCGACGCAACCCGGCCGCCAGTGTGCAAGCGCCGCGCAGCCCTCGCAAACTGCCGAAAACTCTCGATGCTGACCAGGTCAGCAAGTATCTGGTCTTTGATGCTGACTCCCAGACCGCATGTCGCGACAGCGCGATGGCGGAATTATTTTACTCCTCGGGGCTGCGCCTCGCAGAACTGGCGGCCGTGCAGGTAGACGATATCGACCCGCAGTCGAAACTATTGACGGTAACCGGCAAGGGCCGCAAGACCCGCATCGTGCCGGTCGGCTCCATGGCGCTGCAGGCCATCGCGCGGTGGCTCAAGGTGCGACCGACAGTCTCAGTCGATGGCAGCGAGTGCCGCGCGCTGTTCACCAGCAATCGCGGCAGGCGCATCAGTGTGCGCTCGATTCAAGCGCGCCTCAAACTCCAGGGTCGCAAGTCAGGGATGCGCCAGGACGTTCATCCGCACATGCTGCGCCACTCATTCGCCAGCCATATGCTAGAGTCCAGTGGCGATCTGCGCGCGGTGCAGGAACTGCTGGGGCATGCGAATATCTCCACCACCCAGATCTACACGCATCTGGATTTCCAACACCTCGCCAAGGTCTACGACGCCGCCCATCCGCGCGCGAAACGCCGCAACAAGGATTGAAACATGCCCGTCTCGGTGATTACCTTCGACCTGGATAACACCCTGTGGGATGTGGAACCGAGCCTTATTCGAGCTGAAGAGGCACAACAGTCGTGGCTGCGACAACACCGGCCGGGCGCAGTTGATGCCTTCGATCAAGACGCTTTGTTCGAGTTCAAAAAATCGGTTTGGAAGCGACACCCCCACTTGTCACACCATGTCAGCCAGATGCGCATCGAGACGCTATATGAGTTACAGCTTGCCGCCGGCTTCGACGAGGAGGCCGCCCGCAGCGGCGCACAGCAAGCATTTGCCGTATTCCTGCGGGAGCGCCGCAAAGTGATACTGTACGAGGATGCGCTGGGCGTGCTGGAGGTTCTTGCCAAAACGTTCACGCTCGGCGCACTGACTAACGGCAATGCCGACATCTACAAGACCGATGCTGCCGAGTATTTTGACTTTGCCTTTCTCGCCGAGGATATCGGCAGTAGCAAGCCGCATCCGGATATGTTCCACGCTGCCCTCAAAAAGACGGGCGCAGAGCCTGCAGATATCATTCATGTAGGAGATGATCCGGAGCACGACATCCTCGGCGCTCGGGAAGTGGGCATGCGCACCGTCTGGATCAACACGCAAAACAAGCTCTGGACCGGTGGCCAGCGCGCCGACCGGGAAATCGTCAACCTGCGTCAGCTACCTGATGCTATCGACAGCATCGTCAGCCAAGGGTAGCACCCCCCCCCTCTTAAACACTGGCATGGCCTGATTACTTCTGTTTGAGAATCTCGTTCTTGGTACGCTTGTATTCGCTTTCGGAAATCACGCCCTTATCGAACGCCTCTTTGAGGTCTAACAACTGCTTACCCTGAGTTTCAGTTGTCTTTATCGTGGTTTGGGTATCGTTGCCGCCGCACCCTGGCAGTGTTCCCACAGCCAACATCACACCAGCGATCAGTAAAGTTTTTTTCAACATTTCACGTCATCCTTCTCGTTTAAGACACACCAACGTGCGGATCGATTCAACGCATGCTGATTATCACCGTCATCACGAGTGTTATTATAAGACACAAAAAAGGGGGCCAAAAGGCCCCCAAAAAAACGCATCGTGAGACGCGCCCGCAAAGTCGTTACTATGCACCGCTGCCGCTGGCGCCGACGAACTCGGGGTAAGCTTCCATGCCGCACTCGGCCATGTCCACACCCTCGTACTCTTCCTGTTCGGTGACGCGGATTCCCATTACTGCCTTGAGAACGCCCCAGACCACCAAGCTAGCTCCGAAGACCCAGATAAAGATCGTGGCTGCACCTATCAACTGACCGCTGAAGGAAGCATTTTCGCCATTGGTTATCGGCACCAACATGAGACCTAAAAACCCAACCACGCCGTGGACAGAGATTGCACCGACGGGATCATCGATCTTCAACTTGTCGAACGCGATGATAGCGAACACAACCAGCACACCACCCATTGCACCAAACAGTGTTGCCTGCAGGGCAGTCGGGGTAGAGGGTTCTGCTGTGATTGCAACCAGACCAGCCAGAGCACCGTTAAGCGCCATCGTCAGGTCAGCTTTGCCGAACATCAAACGTGCGAGGACCAGTGCCGCGATCAGTCCACCTGCTGCTGCAGCGTTTGTGTTCATAAACACAATGGCTACTGCGTTTGCGCTTTCGACGCTTGCAGTTGCCAGCACTGAGCCGCCGTTGAATCCGAACCAGCCCAACCAAAGGATGAATGTTCCAAGCGTTGCCATCGGCAGGTTTGCACCAGGAATCGGCCTGACTGAACCATCGGCTGCGTACTTGCCCTTTCGAGCGCCCAGCAGAAGAACACCTGCCAGAGCCGCTGACGCACCTGCCATGTGGACGATACCTGAGCCGGCAAAGTCTGAGAAGCCGAGGTCACCCAGTGTGTACATGCCAAAGACTGCCTCGCCACCCCAGGTCCAGCTACCTTCCATCGGGTAGATGAAGCCTGTCATGACGACTGCAAATGCCAGGAAAGCCCACAGCTTCATACGCTCTGCGACGGCGCCGGACACGATTGACATGGCGGTCGCTACAAACACAACCTGAAAGAAGAAATCTGCGGAGGGTGCGTATGTAGCAGGCTCTTCTGCCCCGGCAACGCCATCACCGACGATTCCACTCAAAAAGAGTGAAAACTCATCACCGCCATACATGATTGAATAACCACATACCATATACATCGTACATGCCACTGCGTACAGCGAGATGTTCTTCAGCAAAATTTCAGTGGTGTTCTTGGAGCGAACAAGGCCGGCTTCCAGCATTGCGAAACCTGCCGCCATCCACATTACGAAGGCACCCATCACCAGAAAGTAAAAGGTGTCGAGGGCGTACTGTAGTTCAAAAATATCATTTTCCATGGGGTTACTCTCTGCTAACAGTCAGTAGGGGTTTAGATCGCGTCTTCGCCGGTCTCACCGGTACGAATACGAATCACCTGCTCCAGCGCGGAGACAAATACCTTGCCGTCACCGATCTTGCCGGTGTTGGCCGCCTTGGAGATGGCCTCAATGGTTTGCTCTGCGACGCCGTCTGCTACGGCGACTTCGATTTTTACCTTGGGCAGAAAATCAACGACATATTCCGCGCCACGGTACAACTCGGTGTGGCCCTTCTGGCGACCAAAGCCTTTGACTTCGGTCACGGTGATTCCCTGCACGCCAATTTCAGACAGGGCTTCGCGCACGTCGTCCAGTTTGAATGGCTTAACTATGGCCGTAATTAATTTCATATAAAAACTCCGCAATGGGAGTCGGCCAGATATCCGGCCGACTCTAGGCTAGACGTTACGATTACAGGCTCTTGCTGATGGAGAACACTGCCGTTGCGCCACAGATTCCTGCATCACCGAAGCAGTTCTCATCATCGATATCAGTTTCAACATAGGCTACAGCAAGGTCAACACCAAACACTGAGTAGCCGAGACTCACGGACCAGTCGGTGTAACTTGTGGTGTCATCGCCAAAAAAACCTTCGTCCGCGAAGTCGTTGTAGCCGACATGGAGGCCAAGTGAGAAGTCTTCCATGAAGCTTAAGCTGTAGTCGGCCGCGTAATACCAGTACTCACCGGTTTTGGCGTAATAGTCATCTGAGTAGGTGACGCCCACGGACAAATCCTTCCATGATCCAGTGACATTAACCTCTTGAAAATCACCCACGGGGTCCTGAGTATCGCCAGGATACTGGTAGTAGTAGTAACCCACATCGACACCAAAATCGGTATCACCGATAGGACCCGCCCAACCAGCGTAGTAGTCAATTTCCATGGTGCCGTAACTGCCAGTAGGGTTGTCACCTCCGAAGTCCACAGACGATGCCCACGTGCCGACGTAAAACCCCGGCTCGAAAGACGCATCAAATCCACCCTGAATTGCTGCGTCGTTGCCTGTCTGTGAAATACCCCGGAAGCGGTAATCTGACACCAGCGCGATGTTGCCGCTAACGTCAAAGGCCTGAACCGGCGTTGTAAACGCACCTGCCAACAAGGCAGTTCCAACCGCTGCTGTAAGTAGCTTTTTGTTTAACATGTCTCTTTACTCCTAAGGTTTAAAGTCAAAGTGCAGACTACGTAAGGCGTCAAATTATTGCTGCGGACGCATGACGAGCGCTTTACCGATCTGTCATTTGTGTTTAAGCAGGGTCTGTGCCAACCAACGGTTTATTCATAAATATCAGAGAGATAAAGATAAATATCATTTTTGAATAGGATGATATGCCGCTTAATAATGCACTGTTATGGTGCGCTGATCTAAAATCGTGCACTGCTGCGCGCTGTGCCACCTGCTCGAAATGCTCTACACTTTGGCCACACTCACCACAGCAGAAAACGGCACACTCATGGCACTCAAACCACCTCCCCCCTGGGAAATACTGCAACAAGTCAGCGAATTCGTGGGCGGCAAGGGCGTTAAAGAGGAAATCGACAAGAACATGCGCTTACTGGGGCAGTCTGCGCTGACTCGCCTGGATATGGTGAGCCGCGAGGAGTTTGACGCGCAAGCTGCGGCCCTGAAACGGACACGGGATCGAGTCGCTGTGCTGGAAGCCACGCTTGAAGAGTTAAACCAGGAGGTAGAGGCTCTCACCGGCGCTCGCTAAACCGGCCTGCAGGGCCCAGACCCACCTATCGAACACCGCGCAGCACACGCTCAAGGAAGAGCCATGGAATTATCCATCATCAATAGCAGGGCGCTGACGGGTATCGAGGCGCCGCTGGTACAGGTCGAGACACACTTGTCCAACGGGCTACCAGCCTTCCATATTGTCGGCCTCCCGGAAACGGCGGTGCGCGAAAGTAAGGATCGCGTGCGCAGTGCGATTCTCAACTCGCATTTCACCTTTCCCGATCGACGCATCACCATTAATCTGGCGCCAGCAGACCTGCCAAAAGAGGGCGGCCGATTCGACCTTCCCATCGCCCTGGGTATTCTCGCCGCCTCCGGCCAGCTGCCACCGGACCGTCTGCTGCAGCATGAGTTTCTGGGGGAGCTGGGCCTCGATGGCAGTCTTCGCACAGTACCCGGCGTGGTGACAGCAGCTGCCGCTGCTACTCGCGCGGGGCGTCATTTAGTGGTCGCTACCGATGCCGCCCCCTCGGCAGCGCGCGTCCCGAATTCTGTCATTATTGGAGCGCCCGATATTCTGACGCTGTGCGCTCATCTTAACGGCAGCGAAACAATCGCTGCGGCCAGACCCAAGGCGTTTTCCACTCGTCATAAACAACTGGATCTCGCTGACGTTGTCGGCCAGCAAGGTGCGCGGCGCGCGCTGGAGATCGCCGCCAGCGGCGGCCACAATTTGCTTCTCTGCGGGCCGCCTGGCACCGGAAAGACGCTGCTCGCCCGCCGTTTACCGGGGATACTCCCGCCGCCAAGCGCCGATGAAATACTGCTTGGCCTCGCGTTGCGCGACATCCACGACGGTACCAGCGGTGAAGACTTTGCCTTTGAACGACCCTTTCGCAACCCTCACCACACCGCCACAGCGGCAGCACTGGTTGGGGGCGGCAACCGACCGCGGCCGGGTGAAATATCGCTTGCGCACGGCGGGGTGCTTTTCCTCGATGAGCTGCCGGAGTTCAGCCGCCATTGCCTGGAGGTTTTGCGTGAGCCGATGGAGTCCAGCGAGATCACCCTCGCCCGCGCCAGACACAGGACGACCTATCCCGCCAGGTTTCAACTTATTGCAGCCATGAATCCATGCCCGTGCGGCTACCTGGGTGATGAAGCGCGCCCGTGTCGGTGCACGCCGGACCAGATTCAGCGCTACCGCTCACGTGTGTCCGGTCCGTTGCTGGATCGAATTGATCTGCACGTGCAGGTCAATCGAATACCCCCTGGGGATTTGCTCACGCCACGCTGCACGGCTGAGACCTCTGCCGTCGTGCAGGAACGGGTATTTCTCAGCCGCGCGAGCCAGCAAGCGCGGCAAGGCAGACCCAATGCGCTGCTGACTGCAGATATGTTGGCAAGCACTTGCATACTGGGAGAGGAACAAAAAATGGCGTTAGAATCAGCAGCGACCAGAATGCACTTGTCTGGCAGAGGCTTACACAGAACCTTGCGAGTCGCGCGCACGATTGCCGATCTGGATGGCCGCGAGATTATCGGCACTGGGCACATCAGTGAAGCATTGGCCTACCGCGGGTGAGATGTTATGCGGTCGTTTGACGCTTCAAAAGAATACACCGGCACCGTCGAAAGCATGCGCCCAGCTATGGGCGGCAAGTTCTCAGGGAGACCGGTGTATTGTGGGCAGATGATGCGTATCCGGGCACGGGGATTGGCGAGCTTCACCACCAAGTCTCACTCGAACCACCTACAACCGTGTGTCAATTAGCGCTAAAAAATGTACACCTGTTGGCGCCAGGACGTTACGAGACCTGCCGCGCTCGGTACCCGGTTGTAGCGTCGGAATCTTGAGTCATTACTTTGCCTTGAAATTTTGTTCGCTGTACCATCTCCCGCAAGTCAACATTAGTATGCGGCTGCTCTGGCGTCGAGCTGAGCGATGATTGACAGTCGTTGCGGTGAAGGCAAAGTGTATGGAAACGTAATGCATCAAAGGCCGATGTGCCCGAAGAACGAAAACGCGTGGTATTTGCAGGCTCCTGCGATGGAATTACCATCTTAATAGAAACACGCTGGAGCATAAACCGACTGCGGGTCGCAGCGTGATTGAAGGCCTATCGTGTGCCATGTGTAAAAAAATCTCATGAAGTCAGCCACAGCGAGCGCGTCCAACACCACGATTTTGTGCATTACCGGCATGCACCGGTCAGGCACCTCTATGGTAGCTCGAGTTCTGGGGGCCGTCGGCTTATGGCTGGGTCCATCTGCGCGATTGATGCAATCCGGACCGGATAATCCGGAGGGTTTTTTCGAGAACCTGGACATGGTCCGTTTTGCGGACGAGTTGCTGGGTCGCTTTGAGGGTGGGTGGGATACGCCCCCTGACTTTCCCGATAACTGGGAGCGGAGCGAACTCGCGCGTGAGTTTGGTGTTCAGGCCCACTCCATCCTGGAGTCCATCGCAAACACCGCGGAGGCCCATCCCGGCTGGGGCTGGAAAGATCCAAGGTGTAGCCTGGTGCTCCCGTTCTGGCGCGGTTTGATTGTTGACCTGAAAATCATCGCGTGCGTGCGTCATCCAGCAGCTGTAGCCCGCTCGCTGCACAAGCGAGGCACCCATTCACCCGTGTTCAGCCATCGCTTAT
>Ga0222629_1000643_pt1 | contig 10003 bp, 1 predicted proteins | sample AntAcemetagenom1_FD_179847 | JGI IMG/M metagenome (GOLD analysis project Ga0222629, IMG submission 179847) | Saline water microbial communities from Ace Lake, Antarctica - #1 | ecosystem: Environmental > Aquatic > Non-marine Saline and Alkaline > Saline | place: Antarctica: Ace Lake | collected... | reverse complement strand
CTCTGCTGCATCGCGGTAGAAGTCTTCGTTGGTTGTTCCACCTTTCCAGTACACAAAGAGGCAGCGCAGCCTTTCGGCAGTCGCTTTGACAATCGTCCCATCCGGCCCTTTCATTTCAATGAGTTCCATCAATTGGGCGGACCCTGTTGGCTCATCATGCGGTTGGGAGGCTGAGGTCCCTGACGTTTCGAAGGAGCGGTCCGTGATGGCTGGTCGTTGGTTTTGGCCACCTTGTTGGCGTCTATGCTCGGTACCTGCTCTGCATGCCTCAGTCCGTTTCCCCAATCGGCCCTGAACACATGCGCCGTGGGCGTACTCCGTGTAGGTGCCCCACATTGGTCCGGTTCGTATGATTCTTTCAGCCAGCCTTGCCGTGATTACGTCCCGTGTGGCTGCGCAGGCGTTGGATTGGCATTCCCATCTCGCATGGTGCCTGCTGTCTGGGAATCCTTTCCCGGAGGCAAGGTCGTAGCACTTCGGGCACATTGTCCGTTTCGACCCACAGGCGAGTAGGATGTTGTGGAAGTCGTGCTCCTCTTTCGTGTTTGTGGCTGTTTTGTTTATTTCGGGCATTGTGCTGGGATGCCTTTGTAGTATTCCTCTGACCACCGTCTCGTATTCGTTGTCATTCAGGAGCTTCCAGGCCTGCGTGGTAGCTTCAATCGATACTTTGCCATCTTGCACGGACCTTGCGACGCGTCCGGTAGGGCCTGATTTCTCAAGTAGGCATCGCCAGAGAAAGTAGCTCCTTTCAGTGATTGGCTGCCTGGCGTCACCCTCATAGCGCTGGCCGTTCACTGTCCATGTGACTGCCTCTCCCTGTGCCGGCCCTTGGGGTCGCCCCCTGGCGTCCACGTCGTACCACGGGAGTTTGCCCCATGGCTTGGAGGCCCTTTCGGCCGCTCGGTCGCATGCTCCATTCCCGCGGCACGTGAGGTGTTCTCGTCTGGTGTCATTCCATTTCCTGCCGTGCTCGTTGTGGTCGTGGGTGATTGAGAGCGTGATGCCGTGTTGCTCCGTTAGCCACTCGTGGGCACGTCGCATCTCCGCCATAATGTGGGATATCGTCGATTTGGCCTTCTGGGAGAGCGATGGGCTTTTAAGTACGAACGCGCGGAAGGCCATGACTGTGGCGTTGCTGTCAGTGAAGAGGCTGGCTTTCAGGGTCGCGGCCGCGGTTGTGTCGAGGGCTTTGCGGCTTGCCAGACGGTCCAGTGCTAGTAGGGCGAATGTGATCGTTTCCGCCTCCGCTTTGCTGCTGTTGTCGTCCGCTAGGCTCCTCGAGGGCAGCTTGAAGGCTCTGGCTTCCAGAACAGTTCCTTCCATGGTGTCGAGCCAGATGTAGGCGCCTCCCAGGACGTGAGCTTCGTCTATAGGGGGCGCGTGGGGGCCGTCGCTCCGGTTCCCTTCGCAGTGCCTGTCTCTGTCCGCTTTGGTGTTGAAGATTCTCGCGCATTTGCATGCATGTTCTGGGCCTGGCGTCTCGTCAGCTTCTCTGCTGCTGTAGCCACATCTCTCGGCGTGTTCTCGTGGGGTGTGGTATTCCGCTCGTAAGCCTACCGTATTATCTCGGTGTGCGCATTTCGCCATGCGGTCTTCATGGGTAGAGGCAAGGAGGCACGGGCAGCATATCGGGTTGCTGGGATGGCGTCCTTCTGTGTTCTGCATGAAGGAGAGGATGATTCGAGCAGTCTCGTAGGCTCTTCTTCCGTCGGGTTTCTTTTTCCCTTCTCTCGCTCCTTGGGCAAAGGATCGGATGTCGGAGCTCGACACGTGAGTGTTCCGCAGGGCCAAGCTAAGGTGGAGTTGCAGGTTTCCTTTCAGGCGGCCGAGTTCGCGTACGGCGTTAGCGACAATGGCTGGCGGGGCGGTGGTTAGGGCTTCATTACTGTGGAGGGGTGCCGTGGGCGGCTCGGTAGTGGGCTGCAAGGAGGCTGGGACCCATGTGTATTTATCGAAGGAGTCCAGGGAGACCTCGGTTCCAGTCCGATCCGAGCCATCAAAGCCACAGAGCGTTTCGAAGACGAGGTCGTCGGTGGAGGTGCTTGGGATGTCACTTGGAAGTAGGTACGATTTCCATTTCCCAGCTTCTGTGTACATCTTTTTGCTCGCCAGAGCAGTCCATTCGATGGCTTTGGTGTCGCGATTCTTCCACACCTTTGCAAGCTTCCACCCGCGCTTGTGACGCTCGACCCGTTTCTTTGGGCTCCACATATTCCAACCCGTGCGGTAGTAAAGCCAGATGTACACCTCTTCGCCGTTATTGACGCGTCTTTGCAGATCTTCTCTTTCGTCTTTGAGGCGATCTGCTTCAGTCTCAAACTCGTATCGTGGCTCGGTGGGGAGGTTGTGGTGTCCAGCGAGGGATTGATGCTGCCGTGCTGTGGCCCGCTGGTTGGCCCTCGCTGGTGAGCACGATGCGTCAGTGATGCACACGTACCGCTCGTGTTCCGGCCAGAGTGTTGTACCTCGGGTGCGTAATACGCTGATGATTTGGGCTGCCATTGCTTTCGCGATGTCGGTGCCTTCGAGGGTGAGGAGGTCGCGGACTGCTGTACCCAGCGTCACAAACTGCCCAAAAGGGTCACGACTTTGGTAGGGGGCCTCTTGGAAGGGGTTCCGTTGTTGCTGGGTTGCGTCGGCCTCCTCGTCGCAAGAATCGCGTTCGTCTTGGCTACACGCGTGGGTGTCTGAGGTCTGTGTGCTGTGTCGGACGTCGGTCCGCCTGAAAGTGGATCCTTCAGCTGCGTCGGTGTCAGTAGGGCCACCTGTGCCAGTCGCGTTGCCAGCACCTTCTTCAGCTTCGTGGGCAGGGCTGCCGGTCTCGGCTCGTGCCGAAGCGTCCGCTAGAGGGGCTTCGGTGTGGGGTGCTCGTTGGGTCGTGCGGGGAGTTCGGGCGGTTTTGCCGCTCTCTCTCCACGTGAGCTCAGACAGGATTAGCCTGATGGGGTGGCCGGTGGTGGGGTCTCGCAAGAAGTTTTGCTGCCTCACGCGGCCCGTGACGAAGGCCATGTGGCGTGCTGCGGTATGCTCTGCTTGTACAGGGGTGCCTTGGCCCGTAGTCTCTCGGTGGTCTGCATTGCGCATGTCTTGTAGGTGCCACTCCGGCATCCACTCGCCTGCGGGGTCTGTGTTCTCAGGTGTAGGCTCTAGGTGTGGCGTGCCCACTGCGTTTGGCGTTCCATCAGGGGGCGCTGCCGGCGGACCCAGCGGTGTCGCAAGCGCTGTTCTTGCGCAGTGGGTTAGTGTGGGCGTTGCAGTTGCCATTGCGGCCATCTCTGTGCCCAGATCCGTCCCAACCAGTGCAGCTGCGTCATTGTGGGCAGGCCTAGGGGGTGTGTGCTCGTTGCTAGCGCTCCGCATTTCGCGCTCGGCGCGGGCTAACCCTCGTGCGTAGCGTGGGCCTTTCGAGATGACAATGTCCTCATCGCAGGGTGGGGCAGTTCTCGCGTCGGAGGTGTGTACTAAGTCAACATAGTTCTCGCGCTCCAGAGTTTCCAGTGCTTCGGCTAGAGCCTGCGTGTCTATTTCTCCGTGGACGTCGTTCGCAATGGTCGTGTACCTTATTCCCTCTTGGTCTGAAGTGTCGGAGGTGTCGAAATTGTGGGCGAGTCTGCGCAGTACGTGGCTGGTCGCTCTTGCCCATGGCCGGGTGGCGTAGGAGTCATCGTTTCGCAGTTCCTCTTTGTATGGGTCGGTCCAGTCACTGCCGAGGTCGAATGCACAGATGCTGTCGTGATTCCCTTCGATTGCCATCCCAATGGCAGCCCACAGATTCCACGACCCTTTTAGTGGGTTATCTGGGGAGAAGTGTTGAGTGTCCGTTGGTTCGCCGGCTTTGTGGTTCAGGGGAACGTACAAGACCTTTGTTGGGACGAGGGCAACCATGGCCTCAGCCGCCAGCCTCGAGGATTCTGCAGCGTCGATCGAATAGGCGTGTTCTGGAGGGGGGAGGTCGTCCCGTGTCATGTTGCCCACTCGTTGCTCCTTGCGCTCTGGTTCACTGCCTCCTCCCCCGCCATGTGCTACAATGGCCAGGTTCCTCAGTGCGAGAAATTTCCCCGAAGTCGAGCCTGTTTCTTGGGCAGGCTGCTGTGCGCAGCCTAATGCTGGGTCGGTGGAGTCCTTCAGTGCTCCCCAAAGTGCCGCCGCGTGTACGTCATCATCTGTTCCGAGGCCGCCATTTAGCCCTCGCAGGTCCTTCACGAAACCAGCTACAGAAGGGCATGGCATTCCAAGGCCAAGGGCCGTGCTGGTAGGTGTGAATAGGAGCGCTGCTTCTGAGCCGTCACCATCATAGTCATCATGGAGCCCGAGGACGCGCATGGCAGTTCGGACAATTGATTTTCGTAGACTTTGCGTCCCTTCTTCGTGGTGTGGCATGGCTTGGCGTGGAAAGGTGAAGCGGGGGAGGTAGAGAGACTGTACGATGGTGGTTAATTGGCGGAGGCTCGGTCGAGTGAGTTTATTTTCAAACGTCAGCGCGCGCATCATCGTCTTCAAGTGATGTCGCTGTACTAGCCAGCCTGGCACGAAGGACATCAGTACTCCGAGGTATCGCGTGGCGCCTCTCTGTTCTGGTGTTTTGCCTTTGGGTTCGTAGAAGGGCTCGACGCTCGTGCAGCTGACTTGAGCTGCCACTCCGTATGCATTCATCGCTGTGAGTTCGACTTCGGCTCGTCGGCGAGTTGTGCGTTGTCTAGCGAATCCCTCGGTTGTGAGTGTGCTCACCGTGCCGTCGTCGTAATCTACGTGCCAGACTCTTGCCTCGGGTGTCGCTGTACGCCACAGCCCCGTTTCGCTGCGCTCCCATTGGGCTGGATCCGTTGTTGCAGTACCGAAGACCATGCGAGTTACGCCTTCTGCGGTTACGAAGGCTCTTGGCTTGGCTACGCGCTCCTCACCAATAGCCTCTGGGTTCAAAAGCTCAAGGCATTGTGTGGCGGTCTTTGCGGTGTTACCTACTATCCAAGGTCTACGACAGCGGTACGCCCCGAGATTGCGGGTAATGGTGTGTGTGGTGTCGTCTATTTGCACCGGAAGGCCTTCAAGGTTATAAGGTGCGTCGCTGTCGCCTTTTACCGCTGCTGCGTTTCTTAGGTAAATGCACTTTTTAGCCTGGACTCGGATGTTCATGACTCCAAGCGCATCAGTCATTAGTTGGGCAGTTTCGGTGACCTCTTCTGCAGTCTCGCCGAAGGCCATGAGGTCGTCAGCGTAGCCTTGGGCTTTGGTCCTGATTTCGTCAAGCCGGCCGGGGACTTGGCCTTTGGCTGCTAGAAGCACGCCTTGGCGTTCAGTTTTGGCGACGTGAGAGAGCGCCACGTCACAGACTGCTAGCCATATGAAGCAAGACATCGGGTCGCCTTGGGGGAGTCCGCCAAGCTCAAAGGGGCTATCGCTGATTCCACCAGGAGTCGAGATCAGGCGGCTGTGACCTCCCGTTGTGTTCATAATCCAGTTTATGAACCGAGGGGGCGCACCTAGCCGGGTGAAGACGCTACCGAGAACGCGTGTGTTCACTGTGTCGTACGCCGAGGTGGCGTCAAGGGCTATGACGTGTGTGGGCGTTAATCTTTTCTCAAAGACTGCTGTGGCTACGTCGATCGGCGCAGCGGTGGTACCTCCCATCCTGAATGCATACTGATTGGGTTCGAGGATGTCGAATTTTGCCGCCATGGCATAAAAACGGTCTGATACGAGTGTGGTGGTGGCTTTGTAAAGAGTCTCAAGCAGCGTGATAGGCCTGTAGCGTTGCGCATCTTTCACCATCGGTACAATGATGCCGAGCTTAAAGGCCGTTGGGGCTTTTCCGTCGAGTAGCTCGTTCACGAAGGGCACAAAGAAGCGGAGGATTTCGTCTGGTAAGTGGAGGAAGTGTTCGCGGGTCAGCCCGGAGGGTCCTCCTGTCTTGTTTGGAGGGCTGCGCTTTAGCATGGCGCGTAGTTCTTCGAGGTTCACGTGGCGCAGGAGGTCGTGGTAGGCTTTCGTGAGTTCCGAGCGTCGGGCGGCAGGTTTTATAGTTCGAAAAGTATTTGCGAGGGCTGGACACTTTTGAATTTGAACCATTATTACTTCTGCTTCCCTGCAGCGGGATTGAAGCCAGTCCTTTTGTGCTGCATCGTTGTTTGCGACCGATCTGGCGAGCCAGTTGTGCTTGTATCTGTCCTGCGTCTGCCTCGCCCACTTGTAGGTGTTGGCATCAAGCTCGAGTCCTGAGTGGTCGCGGAGGCTTTCGAGTGCAGTTGCGGGTTTGAGTTTGTAGCGTCCTTCCATGTCCGGCGTGAGTGCTACAATCGCGCTTGAGAGTTGTTCGTGCATCTCTTTTATGGATTGAAGGATTTCTTCTTCGCTGTTGATTGTCATGTGGTGCTCATTCCCATCTGTTTGGCTCTTGAACATGATGATCGTAAACACTGTTGACATCCAATGCGTTTTGTGAGAGAGGTTTTGCTGATGGCTCCGGATGTGTTCCTCTAACGCGTCTTTGCAGGTAATTATTCCGTCGCCCATGTCGAGTCCGTCGATCATTCCACCGACTTGTTTCTTTGCTGCAGTCATGTGGCTTCGTACGCTTTTCCCCTCTGGGCGTCCGGTGCCCGTCGGCTGGCCTTTGTATGCGTGTCCGGTCGGGCTGCTGTTGTTGTGGAAGCCATTACTCGCCAGGTTACTGTCTGCCCACTGTAGCACTCTCCTCAGCCACACTTCAACGTCGTCACGGTTGCGCAGGTCTTCTGGTGGTGCACCCGTGTAGGATGACAGTTCGCAGTGCTGAGCCAGTTTTGCAATGGCAATTTCGTCGGTGTTCCCTTCGCGGTGGACGCGCAAGAGTTTGTCTGCAGTTAAGGCCACTCTCTGCAGACCTGGTTTTGGCTTGTGTGGGCTTCTGGAGTTTGGAGTTTTGCGGAAGTGGGTTGCAGCGGCTGTCTTCAAGTGGTTGTGGGTCATCTCTTCGGCTTGGAGCATGATGGTCATGAGCTCTGCCCAATAGTCAGCATTGACGTTCGCGGGCTCGCTCACGGGCTCGCCAAGGTACTCCTGTATGAGTGTCCATGGGCGCGTCGGTGAGTGGCCGTTGGGCGTCTGTGCGTGGGTCTCGGGGCTCAACTGGGGGTGTATGGGCGCGAGTTCCCTGCTTACTTGTCGTCGTCTGCAGGCGTCCCAAATTTGGCGTCGGATCTCGGGGTCTGTGAAGGCCACTTCGCGGTAGTGTCTGGCTCCCTTTGAGTTGGCTGCCCCGAGTGTCCACCTGCGTCCCCCCGAAGTCGCCATTATAGCAACTGCGCTGTTTAAAGCATCTTCGGAAGTGTGCTCTTGTGCCTTGCTTGCCATTGCTTGGTCTGCAAAGCTGCATGCGAGGACAAGGTGTGTTGCTGAAAGAGATCCCGTTTGACGCGACGTGGCTGCGTGTGCTTTTGTCGCGATTGCTTCCGAGGCAAACAGCACATCTATTCTCGACGTCGGAACACCTTGTGGGATGTAAGTCATTGGTGGGATGGAGTAGGCCATGCTCATCAGGTCCTGTAGGTTATGCGCTTCTCCTTGGAGCACTTTCCATAGGGCATGTTTGTCGTTGTCGTAGTTATGAGTTTCCCCTCGCGACCTATCGCCCCCGTGTGAAACCGCGTTGACATCCGCGTACACAATGAAGTGGTCGCCGCGGCGCCTGTAGTCCTCGTTGCTCAGGATACGATCAAGTTCCTGGTATAGAGACTCGGCCATGCTCGCTCTTGAGCTCGACCCTCCCGAGATCCCGTAGCATGCGATGACATGGGTGCGGGCGGCGTCGTCTACGGGGTTTGCACCGTGTCCGAAGGTTAAATGCAGCAATCGGCCTGAGATAGACTTCACTGGGGGGCCCCGCATGCGCGATTTCATTGCTGTGGACATCACCGCAATGATCCCTGCGGCTGGATCGCTCCTTTGGTGCTGGCTTCCAGCATTCTCGAGTATACGCGACATGAGCTTGGACGTGGGGGCCGTTGCAGCAAAGCATCCTTCTTCTTGCGCAAACCGTTGGATCGGGTGTGTTTCGTCGCCGGTAATGTGGGCTTCAACGGCGAGGATGATATCAGCCGCTCCTTCCTGAATGAGTTTTGTCATCGTGTGGAGGCGGTTTTGGTCGTTGTACGTGCCAGCTTTTGTCCATGGTTGTACTTTCCCACCACAATTGAGCGCCATGAGTTTGAAGTGGCCTTCTAGTGGGGATTTGGCGTATGTTTGGTTTTCTTGCCAGCCGCCTGGGGTGGATTCTTGAAGGTTGCCGGGGTTCTCAACCGTGCGGGCGTCTTTTGGGCGGGACTGTGATATAGGGGTAACCAAGTAGGCTTGGATGCTTCCATAATTAGCTCCCGTTTCAGATGGAGCCGCCGGGTCGCGTACCAGGTGGTCGAGAGAGGCCAGGTGGAGTGTTGCGCCAGTGCTACCAGCATCATCGTCGTCATCGTCATCATCGTCTTCACTGCTGCTATCTCCGGAGCCATCCCCGCTGTTGCCACTGGCGTGTCCGCTCGGCTCTCTGTCACCGCCGCCTGGTGCACCGTTGTCACCGTTGTTGTCATTGTCATTGCTCCCGTGGTCACCGTCGCCGCAGCTGTCATCGGCGTTGCCCCCTGAGTCTCCGCCTTCGGCGCCTCTACTATCGCAGTCTTCAGGGTCCGTGTCGGTATTGCCAGGGCTGCCATTAGCACTATCCTCATGATCAGATCCGCCACTGTTGCCATTGGCAGTCGCGCAAGTGATGCAGGTGGCTTGGTGGCCAACACCTGGGTCAGCTGCTCGAGCCGCTCCACTGTTGCGTGCTGCCGCCCCGCTGCTGCAAGCTGCTGTAGCACTGTGGCCATCACCTGGGTCAGCTGCTCGAGCCGCTCCACTGTTGCGTGCTGCCGCCCCGCTGCTGCAAGCTGCTGTAGCACTGTGGCCATCACCTGGGTCAGCTGATCGGGTCACTCCACTGTTGCAGGGTGCTGCTTCGCTGCCGCAAGCTGCTGCCGCACTGCGGCCAGCATTCGGGTCAGCTGCTCGAGCCATTCCAATGTTGCGTGCTGCCGCTTCGCTGCCGCAAGCTGCTGCTGCACTGTGACCAGCATTCGGGTCAGCTGCTCGAGCCACTCTACTGTTGCGTGCTGCTGCCTCGCTGCCGCAAGCTGCTGTAGCACTGTGGCCATCACCTGGGTCAGCTGCTCGAGCCACTCCACTGTTGCAGGGTGCTGCTTTGCTGCCGCAAGCTGCTGCTGCACTGTGACCAGCATTCGGGTCAGCTGCTCGAGCCACTCCAATGTTGCGTGCTGCCGCCTCGCTGCTGCAAGCTGCTGCTGAACTGTGGCCATCACCTGGGTCAGCTGATCGGGTCACTCCACTGTTGCAGGGTGCTGCTCCGCTGCTGCAAGCTGCTGCTGCACTGTGACCAGCATTCGGGTCAGCTGCTCGGGCCACTCTACTGTAGCAGGGTGCCGCCCCGCTGCTGCAAGCTGCTGTAGCACTGTGGCCATCACCTGGGTCAGCTGCTCGAGCCGCTCCACTGTTGCAGGGTGCTGCTTCGCTGCCGCAAGCTGCTGCTGCACTGTGACCAGCATTCGGGTCAGCTGCTCGGGCCACTCTACTGTAGCAGGGTGCCGCCCCGCTGCTGCAAGCTGCTGCTGAACTGTGGCAATCACCTGGGTCAGCTGCTCGAGCCACTCTACTGTTGCGTGCTGCCGCCCCGCTGCTGCAAGCTGCTGTAGCACTGTGGCCATCACCTGGGTCAGCTGCTCGAGCCACTCTACTGTTGCGTGCTGCCGCCCCGCTGCTGCAAGCTGCTGTAGCACTGTGGCCATCACCTGGGTCAGCTGCTCGAGCCACTCTACTGTTGCGTGCTGCCGCCCCGCTGCTGCAAGCTGCTGTAGCACTGTGGCCATCACCTGGGTCAGCTGATCGGGCCACTCCACTGTTGCGTGTTGCCGCACCGCTGCTGCAAGCTGCTGTAGCACTGTGACCAGCATTCGGGTCAACTGCTCGAGCCACT
>Ga0222629_1000637_pt1 | contig 10098 bp, 10 predicted proteins | sample AntAcemetagenom1_FD_179847 | JGI IMG/M metagenome (GOLD analysis project Ga0222629, IMG submission 179847) | Saline water microbial communities from Ace Lake, Antarctica - #1 | ecosystem: Environmental > Aquatic > Non-marine Saline and Alkaline > Saline | place: Antarctica: Ace Lake | collected... | reverse complement strand
GTTTTGATGCCGCCGGGCGCCCCTCGCACAATCAGTCATTTTTTGATCAATTTTAGTGCGGGGTGACAAGAGCCAAAAGCCGCGCTACACTCCCCCCATGACTAAAAAACTTATCACTCGTTCCCATTTCGCGAAGCTCTGCGGCGTCACGCCGTCGAGCGTGACACAGGTCGCCGATACGCTTCTCAAAGCCGCAAAAATCGGTAAGCACATAGACCTGAACCACCCAGCCGCGCGGGAGTACCTCGAACGGCAGACGCGGGAAAGCCCAGACGCGCTGGGGCCTGCGATCGATCCGTACTACACCGACGCCGTAGAATTTTGCCAAAAAACCGGCCGCTACAGCATCAGCGCAATACAGCGGGAATTCCGTATCGGGTACAACCGCGCCCGCGCAATTATGGACATTATGACCGTGGCGGACCTCGTACCGGCCCCCGGAGAACCGCCCCCGAAAATCGCCCCGTACGCTAAACCTAAGCCACCTCCACAGCCTAAAAAACCGCCACGAGCGACAGACCCCCCGCCGGAAAGCGCCGCTGCGGACGAAAAAGACGAGGAAATATTCGAGATCCCGGCGGATCTGGCCAAATTTGCGGACCACACAATACGCGAGATTTTGGAGCGATTCGGCACTGAAGACCGGTTTAACTCGTTTCTGTCAGCAGTGCAAAAGATCGAAGGCATCAACGAAAAACGACTGAAAAACGCGGAGAAAGAGGGCAAGCTAGTCAACCGCGAAATGGTAAAAACCGCCGTGATTGACAGAATCGACGCCGTGTTCGTTCGCATGTTAACCGACGGCGCCAAGACAATCGCCGCACGAGCGCACAGCATCACGCAGGCGGGCGAGGACGTAAACGCGGTGCGGCTGATGGTCGAGGATCAACTCGGCTCATTCATCCGACCAGCCAAAACGAAAATGCACAAGGCGCTAAAAAATGAGGAGAATTGAAAACGTAGGGGCGGACTGGTTGGCTGCCGAGGTCGATGGTTTAACCGAGGAAATGTCCCACATATCGCCATCACAGTACAACGAAGAGAACCGGTATCTACCTAGTTCGGTGACCTCGAAGCCGGGATACATACGGTACGCTGTTAACCCATTCATGCGCGAGATCGTGGACTGTTTCGACATTGATTCGCCGGTGCGCGAGGTGAACGTCAAAAAGGGCGTACAGATTACCTACTCGACGCTGCTAGAATCCGGGCTGCTGTATTACGCTGATTACATTGGCACGCTGCCCATCATGTATATGACTGCGGACAAAGAGCTAGCCGAGGCGCGGATAGAAAACAACTTTTTGCCGATGTTCATACAGTCGGACAAGGGGCATATCATACGGTCGAGCGACGAGGGCAACAGCCGCAAGTCAGGCAAGACTAAAAACCACTTGCAGTTTTCGAAAGGAGGGTACATGGTGCCTTTCGGGGCCAGGAACGCAGATAAAATGCGGTCGTTCTCGATAGCTGTGATGTTAAAAGATGAGATCGACGGATGGCCGCTCACAGTCGGCAAGGACGGCGACCCGGACAAGCTCAGCGACGCCCGGACGGACGGGTACACAGAACAGGCCAAGATTTTTAGAGGGTCCACGCCGTTGCTGTTAGGGTCCAGCAAAATACAACATAATTTTTTAAGGGGTGACCAACGCGTATATAAAGTGCTGTGTCGTTCGTGCGGATTCCCGCAGGTGTTACGGTGGCAGGCCAAGAAAGAAGAAAAGGGCGGCTTCAAGTGGGACCTAGACGACGGCGCGTTACAACTTGACTCTGTGCGGTATCTGTGCACGAACTGCGAGCACCCGCACCACGAACACGACAAAGAGCGTTTATTCGCGACCGAACACGGCGCGTTTTGGGAGCCTACCGCACGCCCCGCCGACCCGTTTATCCGTTCGTACCATATCCCTGCGCTGTATTCACCGGTCGGAATGCGGCCATGGTGGAAGTGCGTTTCGGATTATCTCGAAGCGTGGGACATCGACAACAACCAGGCCCGCGACCTCGGCAAGCTGCAAGTATTCTACAATAACGTGCTAGCGGAGCCATTCGAGGTGTTCGGGTCCAAGGTGTCGTTTGTCGCCGTGTCTGCGCATCGCCGCACCTCGTACCGGATGGGTGAAATACCGAACGAGCACGCTACAGAGTTCGCAGGGTCGCCCGTCCTGTTCATCACGTGCCAGGTCGATGTCCATAAGTCCAATTTGGCGGTGTCTGTCATGGGGTGGACGAGAGATGCCCGCTGTTACGTGATCGATTACCAGCGTTTTGAAGACGACAGCAAAGAGCCGGATTGCGGCGACCTATCGTCGCCGGTGTGGCAACGCTTGCGCGAGCTTTTGGAAGAAACGGTATACACAGCTGATGACGGCAAGCGGTACAGCATCGTTATAACGTTAGTCGACGCCGGTTACGTGAACGACACCGTAACGGCATTCTGTGCTGGGTACGGTTCGGGGGTGTACCCAATTTTAGGGCGTGACCGTCCTGGCAAAAACCAAACGATCAAGGAATTTGCGGAGTTCAAGACGCAAGCGGGCACCGTGGGGTACCGCATCCTAGTAGACCATTACAAGGACCGAATGGCCCCTGTACTGCGGCGAGAGTGGCGCGAGGACGCGGGGTTACAACGGCCTTACCATTTCAACGCACCTATGAACGTAACCGACGCACAGCTCAAAGAGCTAACCGTCGAAGTGCGACGCGAGAAGCTCGACGACAACGGAAACAAGACGTATTATTGGCACCGGCCGGGCAACGCCAAAAACGAGCTGTTCGATTTGCTGGGCTACGGGTATGCGGCGGTCGAGATACTGGCTTGGGCGGTGTGCATCCAGCATTTCGAGTTAGAGTCTATTGACTGGGATCGGTTTTGGGGCTACATTGAAGATAATAAGCTATATTTTACCGAACCAGTGAACCCGGAGTAGCCAGAATGTGAGCACAGCTGATTTTATGGCGGGCCGAATAGAGGCCACAAAAAGGGCGATTATCGCCTACGAGGACGCCATCGAAGCGCTCGGCGTAGCGGGCGGTGTAGAGTCGTACACACTGGACACGGGGCAGAGCGTGCAGAAAGTCACGCGCACTAATTTAAAAGAATTAAACGAGCTGCTATCGAGCTTGTACAACCGTCTCGCCACCATGTGCGCCCGCGAAAACGGCTCGGCGGCAATAGTAAGGCCCGCATTTTGAGCATACTTAGCACCCTTCGCGAGTCATTCGCCGCGTACAGTGACACCGTCACCACCCAAGGCCATATCGTCGACGCGGACGCATTGCGGCCGTATTCGTACAGCGGACAGCAGGAATCCAGCCCTTCCCAACACTCCATACATGATGGCGGGAAGTTTGCGGGCGGTTTTGGGCCCACACAGATACAGACGACGGACTATTGGACGCTTCGCGCCCGTTCCGCGCAGCTGTTTAACGAAAATCTATACGCCAAAGGCATCATAAGGCGGCTAGTCACTAACGAGATAAACACAGGGTTAACGCCTGAATCGTTCCCCGACGAGGGTGTGCTAGGCGTAGCCGAGGGCAGTTTGTCCAAGTGGACCGAGAACACCGAGAACCGTTTCGCGTTGTGGGGTAAAAGCCCTGGCGTGTGCGACTTTCTTCGGGAGAAGACATTCGGAGCGCTGCAGGCCACAGCTAGACAAGAGGCCCTGATCGAGGGTGATGTACTCGTCGTTGTGACACAAAACAGGCAAACGAAATTGCCCACCGTGCAGCTAGTTAGCGGCAATGCGGTAGACACGCCGTACCTAGGTATTAAGAATTTACGCGAAGGCCACGAAGTCAAGCACGGGGTCGAGCTAGACAAGCAAGGGCGACAGACTGCGTATTATGTGCGGCAGAAAGACGGGACATTCAACCGCGTTGCGGCCTACGGCGAGAAGTCCGGCAGGCGCAGGGCGTGGTTGGTGTACGGCACTGAGCGAAGGCTCGACGAGGTCCGAGGCCAGCCGCTTTTAACCATCGTTCTGCAGTCGCTCAAAGAGATAGACAGGTACAGAGACAGCACGCAGCGCAAGGCGGTCGTGAATTCGTTCCTGTCGATGTTCATCAAGAAAACACAGGACAAAATGGGCACGCTGCCTATGACCGGCGGCGCAGTACGTCGGGACGAGGTAACGACCACCGACGACAGCGGCGGGGCGCCGCGCACAATGCAGGCCCTCGGCATGATGCCTGGCACGGTATTTACCGAGTTGCAGCACGGCGAAGAACCAGTACTGAAAGGCGGGGAAGGCACCGACAGCAACTTTGGGGAGTTTGAACGCACGATAATGCAGGCTGTAGCGTGGGCAAACCAGATACCCCCCGAGATTTTAACGCTCGCTTTTTCGAGCAACTATTCCGCGTCGCAAGCGGCGATAAACGAATTCAAGATATACTTAAACAAATTTTGGGAGGACTTCGGGTGCACCTTCGCAACGCCAATTTATCAAGAGTGGCTGATTAGCCAGGTGTTACTTGGCAAGATCGCCGCCCCCGGTTTTCTGGAAGCGTGGCGCGACCCAGGCAAGCACGACGTGTTTGCAGCGTGGGTGAACGTCGAGTGGCTCGGGTCCATAAAACCCAGCACCGATATGTTGAAGCAAGCCAAGGGGTCAGAGTTACTGGTCGCGAACGGCTGGTCTACTAATGCCCGCGAGGCGCGCATTACAACCGGTACGAAATTCGACAAGAATATAGCACGGCTTAGAATTGAGAACGAGAAAAAAGCGGACGCATTGCGTCCGCTGTTAGAGTTGCGCGCCGAGTTCGGAGCAGAAGAGACCGACGCGGCCGTCTCGGCTATGGCGTACCAAATCGACGAGATACAAAACCAGCTAAGCGAGGGTTAAGCATGTGGTTACTAGCCGCAGAGATTAAAAAAGTGATGGAGTCCGCGCAGGCTAATGGCTGCGTGCCCACTGCAGAGCAGCAAGCGAGCTACGAGGCGCGATTCAACACCGCGAGCGAGGGCGACAATCCGCGTATTTTGAACATCGCCGGAGACGTCGCACAGATAAACGTCTCTGGGGTTATCACTAAGTCGCCCAGTTTTATGGCTATGCTATTCGGCGGCGGTAACGTCACGTACCCCGAGATCGTAGCTGCGTTCGCAAGTGCCGAGCAAAACCCCGAGGTGTCACGCATTGAGATGCGCGTCGACAGCGGCGGAGGGCATTTCGAGGGGCTGTTCGACGCTATCGGCGCGATGCAGTCCACCACAAAACCTATTAAAGCAGTCGTATCCAACTTGGCCGCGTCCGCAGCTTACGCGCTGGTCAGCCAGGCCGACGAGATAACCGCAGTCAATAAGGCCGCACGTTTCGGCAGTATCGGCGTGGTTGCCACGTTCTCCACGGACGCAAGCGAGGTGCAGATCACTAGCACCAACGCCCCAAATAAACGCCCGGACGTCAACACCCCCGAAGGTGTGGCAGCGGTTCGGGAGGAACTCGACGCAATGCACGATCTTTTCGTCGAGACCATAGCATCCGGCAGAAGCACCACCACGGACAAAATTAACGCAGAGTATGGCCAGGGTGCTACAATGTTGGCTGACGCTGCGCTAAAACGCGGCATGATTGACTCGATCGCGGGGGCACCACTCCGCATCGTAAAAAGTAAAACAACCACCGCCGCAGCGAGCGGCACAACCCCGGAGATCGGACCTATGAAGAACGTCCAAGAACTCAAAGCCTCACACCCCGACGTTTACATGGCGGCGGTGCAAGACGGCATTGAACAAGAACGCGAGCGCGTAAGCGCACATTTAAACCTCGGCCAAGGCTCAGGACTAATCGACGACGCGGTCAAGGCTTGCGTAAGCGGAGATAAGGTAGACATGGCGGTGCAGACTAAGCACGTCATGGCTGCAGCTAACCGTGGCAACATCGCAGCCCGTGAAGGCGACGACAGCGGCAACACAAACCCCGGTAGCCCGGATTCTAGCAATGTGAATGCATCCACAGACGAGGCTATCATCCTAGCCGCTGTAGAGGCTTCCTGCGGCATCGGCCAGGAGTAAGCAAACATGTCAAACATTACAGTGACTAACAACACGTTAGCCGACCCCATTTTCTCCTCGTCCGTTACACGTGACGACGTTCTGGCTATGGCTGGCGCGGCTACTGTTAAGCCGGGCACGATCTTAGCGCGCGACTCGGCAAGTGGTAAGCTCGTTTTGTTCGTGAAAGGTGGGTCTACCAACGGCAACGGCGTACCTAAAGCTATAATCACGTACGAGGTTGTCGTGGCTGGCGCGGGGGACACCCCAATAAGCGCGGCTGTGTCGGGCGAGTACCGCAAGCAGAAGCTTGTGATCGCAACAGACGGAGACGCATCCAACATCGACGCAGTGGTCATGGATCAATTACGTGATTACGGCATGACACCCATCGACGTTTCAGAACTAAACATTCTGGACAATCAGTAAGGAGCGCATGACATGAGCGACAATATCACACGGCGTCTAATCAGCGCGTATTACAAAGAAGCGGGCACCACGGCTTTTATATCCGGCATGTTTCGGGCCAGACCGGAGAACTTTTACGACGGAGAGAAGGTCGAGGTCGACATCGTGCGAAGCGAGGAAGACGTCGCGATCGTGGTGCAGGACCTTAGCTCCAACCACCGCATGAACTCGTTCGACCAGTACACGAGCAAGGAATTCACCGCGCCAGTTCTTAAAGAGGGCGTGCCTTTGAATTCGTACGATCTGATTAAGCGTATGCCGGGCGAAACCAATTTCCAAAACCCGAACTATCGCGCGAACATCATTAAGAAAATGTTCAGTGGTATGCGCCAAATAGAACGCAAATTCCGCCGCTCGATCGAGCTGCAAAGCTCGCAGATCATGCAAACTGGTGCGGTAACACTAACGGACTCGGCGGGCGCTTCGCTTTACGCGTTGAACTTCCAGCCTAAAGCTGCTCATTTCCCTACGGCTGCGGTAACATGGGCCACGGCCACCTTGGCGCAGAAGTTAGGGAACATCGGGGCACTTTGTGACGCGATCCGCAGCAACGGCTTGACGTCTCCCGACCAGATCGTCTTCGGGGTGGATGCGTGGGAAAACCTACTTAGCACGGCAGGTTTTCTAGACACACGCTACGACTCGCGCCGCGCAGACATCGGCACCATCACGTCTATGGAATCGGTGGGCGAGGGGGGTATCTACCGTGGCACCATCGAAGTCGGCAACTATAAGCTGGACGTGTACACCTACGACGGGCGCTACAAGGACCCGGTAACCGGTGTTAGTACGCCATACATGGACCCCGGCAAAGTTATTGTCCGTTCGTCCACTGCGCGACTAGACGCCACCTTCGGCGGCATTCCGCACATTGGACGCGAATTAGGCGCAACAGCTAACATTTTGCCGGAGATGCCCGCACGATTAGGGTCAAGTGCGCAGCGCATGGACTTGCACACCTCGGTGTGGCTAAGCCCGGACGGCTCGCAGTTGTTCGGCGGCGTAGGTTCTAGACCGCTTATGATCCCGACGGACATAGACAGCTACGGCTGTTTAACCACGCAGCTCTAGAGTGACGTAACGCGGGCCGCAAGGCCCGCATTTAACAAACCGACCGAGAAGGGCGAAAACAATGGCGAATAACGCGCAGTTAACAGCCGAGGCCGTCGATCTGGCAGCCGCATCCGGCACAGAAATTGAAACCGAAGGACTAACAAACAAACAGCTAACCGAATTAGTTAAAACGCTGAAAGGCGCAGAAGCGGAAGGCGACGCACCGCCGGAAGCGGAAGGCGACAGCGGCGAGCAGTACCGCGTAGCGCCAGGCAAGAGCTTAGCGATAGGGCGCGGCGTTGTGTCTGCGGGTGGTGAGCTTAAAGTGTGTGACCTTTGCACACAGGAACAGCTCGACGACCTAGTCGAAAGTGGCTACGTGGTCAAGTCATAATGAACATCCGCGCACTAGCTGAGAGAGATTTAGCCACTACGCTGGAAGACGGCGAGTATGGCTTCGGCTGGCCTGCGGTGATTACAGACCCCGAGGGAAACTTCGGGTGTTTAAGTATCCAAGCGAATGATATCTCGGCATTGATCGACCCGGACACCGGCCAAATGGTGTCGGGCAAATCGATAGGGGTGGTCATTCGCATCCGTACTTTGCAAGAGAAGTGCCTAGGCATCCCGCGCAATGTTTCCAAGCGAAGCGAGAAGCCGTGGACGGTTGAATTTACCGACGTGCTCGGCGCGTCCGGCGCGTGCAAAGTCATAAGCGCCGACCCGGACTACGTGCTCGGCGTCGTGTCGTGTAAACTCGAAGTGTACGCCCCGTGACGACCATCCAAACGTTGATAAACAAGCGCGATAACGTCGAGGTAGTGCGGGACCAAATCGGGGCTATCCTGGCGTTAGAAGTGCAGTCCCAAATGGCACTCGCGGCCTTAGCAGCGGAAAACCCCGCAGATTGGGACTTAAAAGTGTTCCTCGAGCGCGTTAACCCGTGGGGCGAGTTCAGCGAGAGTGACACCACCCCGGTGGTAAACGTGTTCTGGGAGGCGTCGACATTCGACCCCAGCGCGTCCAATGTCGTGATGCGGCAGAAAACCTCAGCTATTTTTAACGTCGATTGCTACGGGTACGGCGTTGCCGCAGCGGACGGCACCGGGCAAATCCCTGGCGACGAGCTGGCAGCGGCGGAAGCCATGCGCACCGCGCGGCTAGTCCGTAACATTTTAATGTCCGCGAATTACGCGTACCTTGACATGCGCGGCGTGGTGTGGAAGCGCTTCGTAAGGGGCATAAACGGGTTCCAACCGCAGCAAGGCGACCTAAACGGCGTGCAGGTGATGGCGTGCAGGTTGTTGCTAGAGGTCGAGTTCTCGGAGTTCTCGCCACAATATGACGGCGTCGAACTAGAAAACGTTTTAATAGAATTCGAGCGCAGCTCGGATAATCAAGTTATAATTCAAGCAGAGTATGACTACACACCATAGGGGGTGCGAAAAAAATGGCAATATCCACAGCGATAGACGCGTCGGCAGTATCACGCGTCGTAGGTATAAAAACCGAGTTCAAAGACCTTCGCGGGGGCCAGGTCGTATACTTGCCGCAGCGCGTTGCGTTAATCGGGCAAGGTAACACCACCGTGACCTACTCACTGACTAAGCGTGACGTCACCAGCTCCTTCGAGGTTGGCAGCGTGTACGGCTTCGGCAGCCCTTTGCATCTAGCCGCGCTAAAACTACTACCTAGTAACGGCGACGGTTTGGGCACGGTCCCGCTTACAGTGTACCCCTTAGAAGACGCAGGCACAGGCGTAGTCGCTAGTGGCGACGTGACGCCATCAGGTACGCAGACCGTGGCAGCGAGCTACGTGGTGCGCGCAGGTGGTCAAAGCTCCGCCGCATTCGTAGTCAGCCCCGGCGACACCGTAGCAGATATCGTCACGGCTATGACGGCAGCGGTTAGCGCTAATGTGAATATGCCGGTATTGCCCACTGACGGCACGACCGAGATGAGCTTCACCACCAAGTGGGCTGGTACTAGCGCGAACTCGGTCGTTATAGAAGTCATAGGCGACACGACAGCAGGCACCGCGTTTGCGATCACACAGTCTGCGGGCGGGCTGGTTAATCCGTCCGTACAGCCCGCGCTAGACCAAATCGGGGACGTGTGGGTGACCTTGGCGGTTAACTGCTTAGAAGTCGCCGACACGGCCGCACTAACTGAGTACGGCACTTTCGGAGAGGGCCGGTGGGGCGCAACTACTAAAAAACCAATGACCGTGGTAACGGGCAACACCTTGACCACCGTGTCGGCTTCGACCGCAGTGCCCGACGCGCGCGCATCAGACCGCGTTAACATACAGATACCGCTGCCAGGTAGCACCGAGTTACCGTTGAGCGTTGCAGCTCGCGCAGTGGCCCGTATCGCGGTACGCGCAAACAACAGCCCCGCCCGAGACTATGCGGGCATGAGTTTAGACACCTTGACGCCAGGCACCGACGGCGTGCAGTGGGACTACCCGTCGCGTGATTTAGCGGTGAAAGCGGGCAGCTCCACAATCACGGTTAAGGACGGCGTGCCGACACTTAACGACACCGCGACGTTTTACCACCCGAGCGGCG
>Ga0222629_1000636_pt1 | contig 10134 bp, 9 predicted proteins | sample AntAcemetagenom1_FD_179847 | JGI IMG/M metagenome (GOLD analysis project Ga0222629, IMG submission 179847) | Saline water microbial communities from Ace Lake, Antarctica - #1 | ecosystem: Environmental > Aquatic > Non-marine Saline and Alkaline > Saline | place: Antarctica: Ace Lake | collected... | reverse complement strand
GTGGCTACAGGTGATATCCAGCGCCCGCATCGCTCCCAAAAAGCCGTTGGCTGTCATGGGCGAACCCCGATCCTGGTGCAAGGTCAATTGCCCCGGTGCGATGCAATACCGAGCGCTGGCCTCATTCTGTTGAATTGCACTTAAAACTGACCCCCGGGATTTGCATCTAAAACTGAACCACCCTGGTCGCCAGATTATGGCGTAGTTTTGATTTTCTTTCCGCCCTTTGTTTTCTCCTGATGTATCGTCGAATGCTTCAACCTGTAACTGTCATTACCCGTCTCCAGGATATGGCAGTGATGGGTCAGTCGATCCAGCAAGGCCGTGGTCATTTTTTCATCACCAAAGACCGCTGACCATTCCGCAAAGCTGAGGTTGGTGGTAATGATAATGCTGGTGCGCTCATACAGCTTGCTGATCAGATGGAACAGCAACGCCCCACCTGCCTGACTGAAGGGCAGGTAGCCCAGCTCATCCAGTATTACCAGGTCGGTGTGGATCAACCGGTTGGCGATGCGTCCCTGTTGCCCCACACGTTTTTCCTGTTCCAGCGCATTGACCAATTCGATGGCGGACAGGAACCGAACCCGCTGCCGGTGGCGCTGGATGGCTTGTACGCCTATCGCGGTCGCCAGGTGGGTTTTGCCCGTACCGGGGCCGCCCACCAGCACCACATTCTGCGCATCGTCCAGGAACTGGCAGCGGTGCAGTGATGTGACCAGGGCCTCATCCACGGCACTTTGCCCAAAGTCAAAGCCGGTCAGATCCCGGTACGCCGGGAACCGGGCCGCCTTCATCTGGTAGTTGATCGAGCGGACGTCCCGTTCGGAGGACTCAGCCTTCAGCAACATCTGTAAGATTGGCACCGCCTGTTGATACGCCGGTGAGGATTGCGCCGAGAGTGTCTCAATGGCATCGGCCATGCCGTGCAGCTTCAGGGACTTCAAGGTGGTGATCATGGCATCAGGGTTCATGGTGTACGCTCCTCAGTTGATCGTAACGGGCCGTGTCGGCCTGCGGCTCAATCACCAGCTTCAACGCCGCTGGCGGATTAAGTGGCTGCGGGCGAGGGGGCTCCTCCAGTCGGCTGAGGCAGTTCAGGACATGCTGCTTGGAGGGTTCTCCCGATTCCAGCGACCGGGTCACCGCTTGTTCAACAAGTCGTTCATCATGGAGCAACACCAGCGCCAGGATGTCGGCCATCTCCCGGTCACCACCGGGGCGCTTCAGCAGGCGCGACTGCAATTGCCGGAAGCTGTCGGGCAGTTCCAGGAACGGGGCGCCATTGCGCAGGGCGCCGGGTTTGCGTTGCACGACAGCCAGATAGTGTCGCCAGTCGTAGACCGTCTGCCCAGGAGGACGCTTGTCTCGACTGAACACCCGGCCCTGCTCGGCCACCACCTGTGCCTCGGCGACGATCACGAGTCGCCCCGGATACACCCGCAGGCTGATCACCCGGTTGGCAAAGCTGGCAGGTACGCTGTAGCCGTTGTGCTCGAAGGTAATCAGGCAGGTGGAGAACACCCGCTTGCTGTGCTCGATAAAACCATCGAAGCTAACGGGCACCGGCATCATCTGGGGCAATTCATCGGCCGGGCACTGTGCCAAAGAGCGAGCCCTGAACTCAGGATGGGCTTTTTCCTGCCACAGCGCCCGGCACCGATCCTGCAGCCACTGATTGAGTTCCTCCCGGGACTTGAAGGGCGGCGGGTCGCACCACAGGCCGTGGCGGGCATCCTGCACAGCCTTTTCAATCTGCCCCTTCTCCCAGCCGGAGGCGGGATTACAAAACTCGGGCTCATACAGGTAGTGGCTGACCATCGCGTAGAAGCGTTTGTTGACCTGCCGCAGCTTGCGGTGCCGACGGGACTCCCGGAACAACCAATTGGTGAGGGTCTCCCCGTAATCGTCCAGCTTGCTGGGGGGTCTTGCGCGGTGGGTAGGCCGGTTCGATCACCTGGCCGGCCAGGTACTTGCGCACCGTGTTTCTGGACAAGCCGGTGCGGCGTGCCACTTCCCGAATCGGTATGCCCTCACGCAAATGCCAGCGTCGAATTACACTCAATAATGCCACGTCTATCACTCCTCAATACCCCTGCTTAGTGTTTCGCAGGGAGGGGTTATACGTGGGTCAAAATTCGATGCAAATCCGGGGGGGCTAATGGGTCAATTTTGGATGCAATTCAACAGTTAACAAAAAAGCGTATTCAGTCTCGTGATCATGGCTTGGTCGGCGTTGGTGAGCGCCTTTGCTCCACTATTAATAGTACTTTGCCTAGGAAGAAGACCGACCCAAACCGTAAGTCTGATTGCCATGGCCATTGGCCTGATTGTGGTATTTACGTGGCGCCTGCTGGGTTGGGAGCAGCTTATCTATGAGGGTCTGCCCGGTATTCTGATGGGGCTGGCTTTTTTGTTCCTTAATACTATCCGTGCCAAAATAAAAAGCGGCTAACAGCTGACTACGTATGCTCCGCGAGTTCCGACCCGCGCGGGTCGGGGTCAAAAAAGTCACCTGCTCTGAGATGGGGATCACCCTTGTATCGCGCGGTTGCAACGCGATCTAAGCCCTGAACATCAGGCACGCAAGGGCGAAGGCCCAGGACAGCGCCGTGGCCCGTCTCGATGATGTGGCAGTGGTGGGTCAACCGGTCCAGCAGTGATAAGTACGGCAAACCCTTAGAGCGGCTTATTGGCGTAACCGCGGTCTAAAGTATCTGCGCTTCGGCTTGAAACGAGTACTTGTACCTGCTGGATCCGTGACTATCAACCGTCACATTCAGTTCAGTCTCTTTGAAAGTGACGTGCCAACGCTCTATCTGCGGATAACCGAGTTCGAACAAATTTAGCTCAAACGTTTGCTCGGATACCCACTTTCCCGACAACGATATTTGACCCTTCCCGTCCGGGCGTCGGCCAAAAAAGCCAGCCGCAGAAGCTCGCGCTACACCATCAAGACCTATATCCAATACAAGCGAGTCATTTTCCGTTTCTAGGATGAGCTGAGCTTCGGGTTCATTGCCAGTGAATTTAAACCGTAGTGCCTTTACGCGGGGATTGCTAAAGTTATTGTGATAGATGTTTGTAACGTTATCGGGCAGTGTGTGAAGTCTATTGGCGTAATGCGCTGCCGTAGCTGGGGTCAGTTTGGGGGAATGGGTGGCAGGTGCCTGCCCCAATTTTGAGACCCATTCATCGAGCTCTCTATTACCAGATTGATCCGGCCATGAAAACACATAGCTTTTCAGTGCAGGTACAATATATTCACCCAGAAGGTCGACCGTCTCATTGGCCTGGGTGATGACTGCAACAATATCCAGCTCTGGGATAAGTAAAATGGTTTGACCGCCTACGCCGAGGGCTACTGGGCTTCCTTGGATAACCCACCAGCTATAGCCGTATTTTTCTCCGTCAATTTCGTCGGTCGTTTCGTTCAGTTTGCCAATTTGGTTGCTGATGGAGGCTTCTATCCACTCTTGACTCAGCAATTGATTGCTTCCAACCCGGCCGCCATCTACATATAACTTACCGAAGCGGAGCATGTCGCGTGGTTTCATCCAAATCCAACCGCCGCCTAAACGATAGTCTTCAGGCGCGCTTTCCCACAATACTTCATCCATACCGAGCGGCTCAAATAACCATTTTTCGGAAAGAGCCAACAGATCAGTATTGGTCGCCTCCGCAAGGGCGACCCCCAGCAAATGAGTCGCCATCGACGAGTAGCCATATGCTTCTCCCGGGGAGTAGCCCTGCGGGCACTCTAAGACGGCCTTGGCCCAGTCACTCGACCGGGTTATACGTCTCATTTCTTGATCGTTTGTATCGGTACACGCTAATCCTGTCGTCATGGTCAGTGCATGTTTTACGGTAATTTTCTGCTTCTCAGTATCGAAGGTTAACGGGTCATATTTATTCAGATAGGTCATTAGAGGATCATCGATGGAGGCCAACACCTCACGATCAAGCGCTATACCGGTCGTAGCGGATACTATGCTCTTAGTCACTGACATGATGTTAAATAATGAATCAGCATGATAAGGGTAGCGATAGAATTCGAGAAACACCTGGTCTCCTTTCATCAGCAGGATGCTGTTTACGTCCAGGTCATCCTCCTGGATTCGCTTCAACATATTGGTCAGTATCTCGGAGTCAAAACCTTGCGATTCAGGCGTCGCGCACTCCCACGGACTCTCATAGGTAGTGTCAAAATCGCTATTTTCTGATATGTCGCAAGCGGTTAAGCTCAAAAAAAACACCGTTAGAGTAAGCCAATTACGCATGTATTTCCCCGAAAAATTGAGTTTCATATGACAGTGCTATCTTCCAATTAGCCAATGCGTGTTATCAGAATCACTTGCCTTTTCGGCCGTCATCAGAATCTGAAATAGTTTCCCAACGTCAAACACCATGTACTTAGGCGAATCAAAAATCGACTATTGCGGTAAACGCCACACAGCGAATAGCTGTTCACGGACACTTAACGCCTGATCCTAGTCGCGAACGCTCGATACCTCGCCCACCAACGTACTGCGACTCTGGCAGCATCTAGTCGCTACATTCATTCATTGGCGCTGCGCCGAGCGGCCATACTGTAAACCCGAATTCTAGCATGCGCCCACTTCGTGTTTCAAGTATATACTTGTAATAGTTTTTGAACGCCGATTCAGGCCCGTCCACTAAAGACAAGGGAAAAGCGGTTGATTAGCGTCTTCGCGCTACAATAATATACGTGCACAACTTTATCATTAGCATTAGCCCTTTCACTTCATTAAAAAATAGTTTAAACGGGAAAGGTCTATCAACGCCTCTGAAGCTTTGCGGCTGCGTTCTACCCTTTATGTGAGGGCCGTCCACAGGACAAAGATGGAGCCTAATAGCGATGTCTTTTCGACAGAATGAATTTAAATCAAGTCTATACTTGATTTAATAAAAGGGTGCATGCTAGCCTTTCCGCCTCACAGAAACGAGAGCCTTTTCAGGATAAACCGATGAGTGACACCAAGAGCAAGGATCTTCCCCGCTACGTGAAACCCGAGGGGAAGTGGTCCAATACTTTTTCCAACCATCCATTTGATATTGAGCTCGAACGCGCAGAAGGTATCTATCTCTACGACACGAACGGGCAACAGTATATTGACGCTTCCGGGGGGCCAATGGCGGTTAACATTCCACACAACGACCCCCGAATGAAGCAAGCCATCACTCAACAGCTCGATGAGTTCAATTTTGTACACCCCATTCTAGCCAGCAGACCCCGAGCGACCCTATACGACAACATCGCGGATGTTGCGCCCGGTTCCTTGAACGCTAGCTACCTCGTTTCAGGGGGTTCAGAGGCAGTAGACACCGCCCTGAAGCTCGTTCGGCAGGCGCAAATTGCAATGGGGCATAATAGAAAGTACAAGGTTCTCTCCAATCACGAGTCGTATCACGAGATGACTATCGCCGCGCTGGCCGTTTCAGGAAATGCTAGCAGTCAGACGCCTTTTGAGCCAATGCTGACCCGGTATCCACAGATCAATCAGTACAGCGACCACCTGAAACCAATAGGAATGTCGCAGGAGGAATGGGGCGTCATTAGTGCGCAGGAACTCGCGAAATGTATACATTATGCGGGACCGAAGACCGTAGCCGCATATTTGGCAACCCCACATGGCGCAGGCTGCGACTATGGGGTTGTGCCTCCCAGGGCTTACTGGCAGGAAATTCGAAGCATTTGCGATCACTATGATGTGCTATTGATCGCAGACGAAGTCGTCACGGGTTTTGGCCGAACGGGGAAATGGTTTGGCATGCAACATTTCAACGTGCAAGCTGATGCCATGACAACTGCCAAGGGAATCTCCGGAATGTATGCGCCTTTGGGTGCCGTCACCGTCTCCGATGAGATCAACGACCTATTCAAGTCAGACAACTATTTCATTCATGGCTTTACCGGTGGCGGCCATCCGGTTTCAGTGGCAGCAGGTATAGCCACCATTAATATCATGACGCAAGACCGTTTGGTCGACAATGCCGCCGCGATGGAATCAGTTTTATTTGCTCATAAGGATCGCCTTCTGTCGCACTCGACTGTTAAGGACGTTAGAGGCTGGGGCCGTTTTCTAGTCGGCGAATTAGTCAAGAATAAGGACACGATGGAATTCTTCGATCAGGATCAACGAGCAGAGATGCTGTTTCAGCAACTCGGACTGAAGAATGGCCTAGCGCTTTTCGGGACATTGTATGGCGCGCGGCGCCAGCCTGCTGTACGTCGCGGACTACCTTTTTGGATAGCTCCTCCGCTTTGTATCAATGAGGATCAGGTCAACAGCATGATGGAGCGCCTGGATTACACACTGACTGAATGGGAGCGATCATTGGGCGTTTAGCGGGACAACATAGCTGCACCTGTCTCTGTGCCTGTAGCTGAGCGTGGAGTGAACCCTGGCCAGAGTCCTGCTTTAGCTTTTTACCCGCTCTTTTCTCAGTCATCGAGGATAGGTAACCCATACTTATCTTGAACGTAAGCGGCCAACAATCGAATGCGTTTTTGGCAAACACAACAGAGATTCGAGTTAGACAGAGTATTATATCGGACAAAAAGTCTGTCAAAATGAGTAGGGGTGACAATCGAATGAGCTTACATTTGTCGGCAGTTTTAACGTTGTTTATGGTCGTTTGCGCTGGATGCACGCCGGTCACGCGCGAAGAGACCTTTGTATTCGAGCATGATGGGAACAAGCTCGTGGGCGACCTCAGACTGCCAGCAGGGGAGGGTCCGCATCCTTCTGTCATCTTCATACATGGGGACGGTGCCATGCCAGCGGACAGCTACGGTTATTACAAGCCATTGATGGAAGCGTTCACACAGGCAGGTTTCGCAACACTCAGTTGGGATAAGCCCGGTGTCGCGCGGTCAAAGGGTGATTGGCTAGCACAATCCATGCAGGACAGGGCTGACGAAACAGTCGCTGCTGCGCAGGCGCTTAAAAAGCGTACGGATATTGAAGGCAATGCCGTAGGTCTGTGGGGCATTAGCCAGGCTGGTTGGGTTATGCCGCTAGCGGCATCACAGTCGTCGGAGTTTGCGTTCATGATCTCCGTCTCCCCGGCTATCAACTGGAGGGGGCAAGGACGCTATCTGACGCGAAACCGGATGCTCGAAGACGGGTATGATGAGTCGAATATCAAGGCAGCATTGGCGTTTGGAGAACGAGAGAACGCGTTGTTAGCAAGTGCTGCTTCTTATGAGATCTATCTAAAACTATTGAGTGAAGCACCTCCATGCTGTCGAGAGGCGATGGATGAGGCGCGCTGGCAATTTGTCAGATTGAATATTGATGCCGATGCAGTCTTAGGATTACGAGAAACACAGGTTCCTGTGCTTGCAATCTTTGGTGATAAGGACCTAAACGTGGATACCACGGAAAGCGTAAAGGCCTATGAGCGAGAACTACCTCGATCAGAGCACACGGATGTTACGATCAAAGTCTTTGAGAATGCCGACCACTCTCTCTCTCCGTCTAAGAAGGCCCGCATGAGCGGGGCAGGTTCCGCGGCCGCCTGGGGGTTATTAAAAGTCGAATTTCTAGGAGCGGATGCTTTCGCACCCGAGTATATAAACTTTACTGTCGAGTGGGCTGTCGAACAATATCAAAACCAGAGACAAAGAATGTTGGGTGGTCACAGCGAATAGGGCGCGGGCGGCCGCAAAATCAAGACCGAAAGAAAGTCTGGGATATTCGTCCTGCGCTACAGAGTACATCCCACTGATTGAAAGAAGCATGGCTGTCGATATTGCCCGGCAGCCGTCCGTAAAAAGAAATCTGAAAATATTCTGTGTCGCTGCCAGGACTTAAAGCCGTCACGAGAATCTTGTCTAACGCTAGCGGTCCCATTTGATTCACAGTGCAGTCGACAAATACAATTATATACTTGAATATTGATAGTAGTTCCATTTACGTCGGCGAAATTGCTCGTTGCAAGTTAGATAAACGGAACCCAACTAGTCGGGTAGTGGTTGGGTGAAAGTCCCACTACCTGAATATGGCTGCCAAGAAAATTGCGGGGACAGAAAAATTGCATAGACAAACCAGATCTCTATTCTTAGCGTTAGTCGTTATAAGCGGTTCTTCGAGTGCCCAGTCGCTGGAGACGTTGTCAGAGCAGGCCCCTCGCAAGGTGACAGAGCCAATGATTGAGGAAACACTCGTCACCGCTCAAAAGCGAGCGAGAATATCTTGGATGTCCCACAGGCGGTCAGTGCTTTCAGCCAATCGGATCTGGAATCTCTTCAGGCGGGTGCAGCATCAGATCTCCAATTACATGTGCCGAATCTGACGTACTCCGACACCACTTCAGGAGCGCCAAACCTGACTATCCGCGGCGTTGGCAGGGCCTCGCGGTTCACCGGTGCGGATGTCGGCGTTGGTGTACACATCAATGATGTCTATGTTAACTCAGGCTCACTGGGGGGAGCGCTCTTTGACGTCCAACAAGTGTTTGTATTGAGGGGGCCTCAAGGCACTCTATATGGCCGAAATTCCACTGGCGGGGCGACCAATATTATTACTAATAGGCCTGAATCAGAGTTCGGGGGATATCTGGATTTAACGACAGGCAGCTTTGATTATCGCAGTGTTCAAGGCGTCATTAACGTGCCTATCTCCGATACTGCGCGGTTTCGGTTGGCCGGATATTACTCCGAAAGCGATGGATATGTGAAAAACATCTACAATAGCAATTATATTAATGGCGAGGGCGTCTATATTCTGAGGCCTACTCTCAGCCTGGATATATCAGATAGGACGACCGTTGACATTATCGGAAATCTTCTTTCGCAGAATGATGACAGTCTTGGCTACGACACGATCGGATGTCGTCGCGACGATAATACTGGGTTAGGTTGTCTTGCCGACAGTCTGGGCCAGGACGTGCCCAATTATATGGCCTCTATCGACGGCGTAGGCCTTGATGTGTCGGATATCGTGACCGTCGATCCGTTTCTCGATGCTGTAAATCCGGAAAGCCGTTTTGAAAAAAGTATAGATCTTGAGCCTGAAACGAAAAATAGACTGTCTGATATTTCCGTACATATGACTCATGATTTTGATGAATTCGCTCTAACGTCAATCTCCTCAGTCCTTGACCTTGATGCCAAAGCATTGAGGGATTCCGATAACGTTGTTGGAACCACAACATTTTCCGAGCCGGTCTCTTTGAGTGCAATAAGTTCGGATCTCACGGGTGCGCCAGGAGGCAAGGTATTTGGTGTATACGATAGAGCGTTTGGATATAACGCGTATAAGGCGGGTTCGAGACAATATTTGCTAGAGCTAAGGCTTGCATCCGATTCGGTCGGGTCACACAACTTTCTGATCGGACTTTTCTATATGGATTTTGAGAGTGAGAGTCAGTACATTCAGGTCACTACTGGACTTGACGCCTATGGGCAAGTCCTAAGCGGGTTCGGTATGCCAAGCAAGCCTCCGTTTATCTATGATCAAAACGTTGACAGCACTGTAAAGAGCTTCGCCGGATTCGGTGAGTACTACTATCAGCACACACCTGAGTTGAAATTCACGGCAGGCGCTCGTTTAACGCACGATGAAAAAAAATCAAGCAGCGCCGACTAGCATTCTCTAGTAGTGCGGACGAACCCCTAGCGGGAATGAGCCTGGACGATGCCAAGACGTTTAAGGCTATTACAGGTCGTTTGGTTGTTGATTGTTCGCCAGAGCTCAGCTATACCGATTCGACATTGGTGTGCGCGTCATTATCCAAAGGTTTTCGCGCTGGCGGCTTCAATCCACCGGGAAACTTTATTGCGTCTCCAACCTACGATCCCGAGGATCTCTATTCAGTTGAAATAGGGACCAAAAACACATTCTTTGGCTCCAGTGGCCAAATGAATCTAACGGCGTTCGCTTATGATTATCGGAACTTTCAGGCATCAACTAATTTTGTATTTAATGTAGATGCGGAGGTATGGGGACTCGAGGGCGAGTACGAACAGTATTTGACCAGTGTATGCGCCGGTCTAAATGCGCGGATATTTGCCGCTGTCCTGCGTTAGCCGTTTGACGCCCCTTCTTTCCAAGTCGCTCGAACCTCAAACAACCTTGTAGCCCGGGCACGGCTGAGCACACCCCG
>Ga0222629_1000618_pt1 | contig 10331 bp, 19 predicted proteins | sample AntAcemetagenom1_FD_179847 | JGI IMG/M metagenome (GOLD analysis project Ga0222629, IMG submission 179847) | Saline water microbial communities from Ace Lake, Antarctica - #1 | ecosystem: Environmental > Aquatic > Non-marine Saline and Alkaline > Saline | place: Antarctica: Ace Lake | collected... | reverse complement strand
TGGCAAGTTTTGGCGTTTCCAATCCTAATTTGTCAATTCAAGAAGCTTTATCTTCAGCCGGCAATCAGATGGCGCTTGCGCAACACGGGCCAGGTATGGGTCCGCTTACCGAGGCTGATTTCCAGGTATATAAGCAAATTGTTCCGGGGCTTAAAAATACACCATTAGGTAACGCCCTCATTATGAAACGTTTACGCAGAGAATCGGCTGGCAAGCAACTATACGCGGAAGTCCTTCAAGATCAATATGCAAGGACTGGCAAATATTCTCCGGGGAACGCATGGAAAGAGGTTGCAAAACGTCTCGACCAACAGATGGGGCCACTTATCCCGACAGTAACCCAAGAAGAACTTGCGGCTAACAAGTCTGTGTATATTGGGCAAGTAATAATGATAGATGGCCAACCGAAATATGTTAAGCGTATAGGGGCAAGATAATGGATATTGAGCTTGTCCCGCTCGGCGGTGGTACCCGCGCGGCCTCACAAGACGCGGCGAATAAACTAAACGCTAACGAATACGAACTTGTTCCTCTTTTCGCCAAAGCGCCCGACATTTACCAAGGCAGCCAGCCGGTCGGTGAACTGCCAGAGATAACAGATCAAAGCACTGTCCCATGGTTTAAAAGCCTTGGGACAGACTTAAAATTAATGACAACTTCCGAAGAAATGGAAAAGGCAAGAATACTTAAAAAAGCATTTCCAGACAGAACCGAGATTTCAGTAGATTCCACGTCAGGGAAACCCGTTGTTTCGCTTGACGGTAAATCATTTGTTATGAATAAGGAAGGAATGTCAGCACAGGACTTGAATGATTTTGTTGCAGAGACAGGGCAATTCCTCCCTGCTAGCCTTCTTTCTGGTGGTGCTGGGCTGCTAGGACGCCTTGGAATGGGCTTGTTGTCTTACGGGGCAACAGAGAGCGCAAGAGAATTTGCCACCACGCTATCGGGGGGGAAAGACCCTGGCGAATCTGCTATTGATCTTGTGGACGTAGCAACAACAGCGGGGATTGGCGGAACATTAGAGGCAGTATCGCCGCCTATGTTTAAGCTGTTAGGGAGGGCTTTTAATGCAGCAAAAAACAGATTCGGCGGGACTAACGAAGTTCCTGACGAAGTTTTAAAAACGTTAATAAAAGCTGCGTCTGATGGCGACGAACAAGGTCTTTACCGCGCAATAACGTCTGCTCAAGGTGGTGACAGCGGCGGCATCCCGTTAACGCAAGGCCAGAAAAGCGGGAGCTTGTCTGCATTAGAAACAGAGTCAATGATGCGCGAAGGAACAGGCGCATACGGGGAAGGCGCGACAAACGTTATGCGCGGCGCTGACAACAGGCAGATGGACGTTATACTTAATCAGGCTGGAGATTTGCAGTCTGACATAGGGAGAGGAACAGGTTTTGCGCCAGAAGTTCCGTCAGAGATTGGCAGTCGGTTACAAGGTGATTTGATAGAACGTGAAGCCTCTGAAAATGCTGCTGCTGGTGCCGCTATGGAAGCGGGCAAAGAGGCAATGAAAACGTCGCCTGTTGCAGTGCCAGGAGATGTCTTTAAGGCTGGTATACTTAAACTTAGAGATATTCCTAGAGAGTTTGGTATTGGGCCGCAACTTCTCAACGAAATGCCGCAATTAAAAATAGCAATGACGCGGATTCGTACCTTCGCAAAAGCGGCGGAGCGAGGGAGTGTAAAGGCTGCTGATTATAGTAAAATAGTTGACGCAAGACAAACTTTGCAGACGCAAATAGACAGCGTCAAAATGGATAGCAAAAAAGAGAAGGCAGCATTGATAAAAATGGTGAATTCGATTGATGAAACCATTGATGACATGATGACGAACGGCTTGGCAATAGGCGACCCGGAAACTATTAATGTTGTTCGTTCTGGGAACAAAGCATGGAGCCAATACAAGAAAAAGTTTTTCCCGGGCAAAGACGACAGATTTGGGAATAAAGATGTTGGAGGTAAAGCTTTAACTAAGATACTCGGCGATGAACCTCCAGAACGTGTAGCCAACATGCTGTTTAGTATATCAAAGGCGGCACCATCGAAAGAACGCGTTCAACTTATTAAACGTGTAAAAAATATATTTGGTGACGACAGCGAACAAATGAAACTTATCAAAGATGGGTTCATATATCGCATGTTCACCAACACGTCCGGGCTAGGCAAAGAAGGTGTTACACGAACATCTATAGTTAAAAACTTTCGTGAGGCATTTGAGAAAAGTCCGACGGCGGCAAAACAGCTTTTTACAGAAAAAGAAATAGTTAAAATCCGCAAATTTGTGGGCAGGGTTTCTAGAACGATGCCCGCAGAAATGTCTATCAACCCAAGCGGGACAGGCAGATTTATGGCAAGATTTTTTACTGACATGACTTCTGGCGGCTTTATGGCAAGGATTGGGTCTTCTGCTCGCGGACTCCCTTTTGTTGGGGAAGCAGGGGAGAAAGGGTACGCTAGAGCACTGGCATACGCTAACATTTTAAGTACATCCCCCCTCGGAGCGGCTGGCGTTGCTGCTATTGACACAGAAAACCCAGACAGTGCTGCTCAATCTATTACTAGGGGCGCGGCACAATCCATCTCAGATATAATTCCAAAGGACGAATACTAATGGCAACCTTTTACGATTGGTCAACAAGCCCAGCATCAAACGCATCCGTCGGCAATATCGATTGGGCTGAAGGCATGGCACCGAGCCAAGTCAACAACTCAGCACGTCAAGAGATGGCAGACGTTGCGGCATGGCGTGACTTTTTCGGCGGGGCTAAAACCACGTCAGGCACAGATACTATAACTTTGACATCCGGCATGACAATCACGGCCTATGCTTCGAACCAATTATTTGTTGCGAAATTAGGCGGTACAAATACCGGCGCAGCAACACTTAATATTGACTCGCTTGGGACTAAGGCCGTCGAAATTAATGGATCAGCAGTAACGGCTGGCGAATTAGTTGCGGGCAAGTTTTATATGTTTGTTTACGACGGCACAGCATTTCAGGCATCTAGGGTCTCAGCGGCATCTGGATTTACTAACCCTATGACCACTCAAGGCGACATGATTCGCGGCGGCGCGTCTGGTGTGGCGGAGCGTGTGGCAATTGGTGCGGCTAATACTGTTTTAATATCTGATGCGACGGACGCTGATTGGTCAAAGCTACCCATCGCCTCTATCGCTGACGGCACAGACGGCGAGTTGATAACATGGGACGCTGCTGGCGCTCCTGCGGTGGTTGCAGTCGGCACGTCTGGGCAAATATTAACTTCTGGCGGTGCTGGCGTGGCCCCTACTTTTGCAACCCCTGCTGCTGGTGGTGCATGGGAATTTGTAGACACAACCTCTGCTGCTGGCGCAACAACTTACTCGTTGCTAGAGGGTAACGTATCCTCTGGCTATGACTACATGATTGTAATGACAAATTTCAAGTTCAGCGCTGACCTTTCTCCTAAGTATCCTCGTATTGAATATGGTTCTGGTGCTGGTCCAACGTATCAAACATCTGGCTACAAGAACAACAACGCTGTGTTTAGTGAAGCTGCAACTCTTAATGCTAACGATCAAGTCACAAGCGCGCACCCATTAGCTGCTCCCGGTACATATCGGATAGGTGGCACAACTGCTGGTGAATACTTTAACTGTGAGATTATGTTCTATGATCCTGCTGCTAACGATATAACATATATGAGAGCGCACAACACATCTGCTGCCAGTAATGGGCATTCCCATCAAGGGTTTGTATCGGGGCATAGAACCACTGCTGATATCTGCACAGGCTTTCGCATCTACATCGACGGTGCCAAGACGATGACCAGCGGAACGTTCACCACATATCGTAGAAAGAGGACAGCTTAATGGCATATATTTGTGTAGCGCATTGGGATGCAGTGACCAAACAAATCACTGGAGAAAATAGTCGAGAGACAGAAGCGGAAGCACAGGCGCTTGTCGCTGCAATGGTATCCGAAGGCGATGTTAATGCCTTCTTTGCTGCTGAACCAGACACAGACAAACGCTATTGGATAGTAGATGAAGCTACTAATACTGTTATCCATAGTACTGCACATGAAGACGCAGCCACAGCACAAGCTGCTCGTGACGCCATCTTCATAGAGATAAAACGCATAGAGTCGACAATTCCTGATCGATGGGTTCGTGACGCGGCGCTAGGTGATGCATACGCAATCAGCGAATTAGAAAAAACTGAAGTTCTCCTTAATATTGAGCGGGCCAAGTTATGACCGACGACTCAAGCCGCAGAGGTAGCGACGAGAAAATACTCCAGGTCCATACGCAAATGGCGGTGCTAATGGATAACGTTGCATCAATCAAGGAAACCATGGAGCGCGTTCCTTTGAACGCTCAAGACATTTTATTCCTCAAAGACAGGCTTATGCGTCTTGAGGGTGAAGTCTCGGTACTACAAGACAAACTAAAACTAATCGAAATGACTCATGCATTCTTTAAAGTGTTTAAGTATATCGCTGGCTTTGTTGTTGTTGTCGGTGCTGCCTGGGCAATCTTTTCCGGAGCGGTTAAGTAATTACACATTTTACTGCCCTCATAACCGTTGTTTGGCTAATGTCCAATCCAGCATCGCCATCCGACCGGAGCGCTGTCATTTACAAAAAGAGTTTCCCAAGCGAGCAAATATGTCTTAAGGTTTTGGCATTAAAGGTTAGTGAGGCTGAAAAAACCTATGGGGAAATTCGCACAGTAACGCTTGTCTCAGCCTGTGTGCCGACAGTGAGGTGATGTTATGCGTATTCTAGGTGTTTGTTTTGCTGCGTTAATAGTCTCAGCGTGTGCCACAGGCACAGTAAGCCAGCCGCAAGTCTCAATGTGCGGTGACGTTAAAAACGAATTTTCAAATTGGCGGGCCGATTTATTCGCAAAAAACCCAACGGCACAAGAACGCCCGCTCAACGCAAATGAGACTGAGGTTTTTATATCTGCCTATAATGCAACGCCTCCGGTTTCACATTTAAGCGCAGCGCATATAGCGGTTTACCATGTCGAAGGTTTCCCGCAAATGCTTGTCGTTTGGCTTGATGAATCGTCTTGCGTTCAAAATACGTCAATGATTCCTGTCGAACATATGAAGAAATTACTTAAAGGATATCCAGTCTATCCGACCAATCAAAAACAGACATAGGGGAATAAAATGCCGTTTAAACTAGACCCGAACTTGCGTGAATACTCGACTGATTTACAGTGGCTAAAACATGAAGCATTGGCAGAACATGGCACTCACCTAAAGGCCGCTGAATCTCTCGGGGTTGCTAAGTCCAACATCACAACAGCGATACTCGCGGTTAAAAAGAAAGCTGCAAGCCATGGATACTCCCCGGATCACGGATGGCAACACCCTGTTCCGGCTGGTTTCCTAGTCAAAGCGACAAGCACATTAAGGGACGCACAGACGGGCGAGGCAAAACTTGTCTGGGAAAAGACTGAGCGCGACAAAGAAGAACTTGAAATTGCAATGCATGAGGCAATTGAAGCCCTATGCGACGATATAAAGCCATTGCCTGCAATACAACGGCCTAAACAGGCAGATACCGACATGCTGTCAATTTATCCGGTCGGAGATCATCATATTGGCATGCTCGCATGGGATGAAGAAACGACTGACAATTATGACACTGGGAAAGCCGAGCATTTATTGCATGGCGCTATGGACTATCTCGTCGATGCAGCACCAAAATCAGGCGAGGCGTTAATCATCTTATTGGGTGATTTCCTGCACTATGATTCATACGTTCCGGTCACTGAAAAATCTAAAAATATCCTTGATGCAGACACGCGTTACCCTCGAATAGTCAGGGCTGCAATGAGAGCAACCCGTCACGCCGTTTCAAGGGCCTGTGAGAAGCACGACAAGGTTCGGGTCATAGTTGTGGCCGGAAACCATGATGCGTCCTCTATGGTCTTTCTACGGGAAGCTATGCATTGCCTTTATGAAGAAAACCCGCGTGTCGAAGTGGACCGTTCACCAAAGTTATTTCATTACCATCAATTCGGGCAGACATTAATAGGCGCGCACCACGGCGACAAAGTAAAGATGGCGGACCTACCCTTGTTGATGGCGACAGACCAGCCTGTATCATGGGGAGAAACAAAACATCGATATATTTATATCGGCCACGTTCACCACGATTCAGTCAAGGACTTTAATGGAGCCAAAGTTGAATCATTGCGTATTCTTGCGCCTGGAGATGCATACGCATACGGGGCAGGATACAGAACGCAGCGCGACATGAAGCGCATTGATATTCATTCAGAGTTTGGCGAAGTCGGTCGGCAAACCGTCACCCCGGATATGATAGGTTGATTTATGAGCATTACACTGATGTTCCAATCTCGGCTTGGCCCTCGGAGTTCTTTTCGACGCGTGAGATTGCGTGTAAGGGAACGGGCGAAATACTCATCAACGTTCCGGCTCTACAGGCGTTGGATGAATTCCGTCGTATTATCGGTGTGCCGTTTTCCCCGAATAGCGCTTATCGTTCTGCATATCATAATGCGCGTATTGGCGGTGCGCCTCTCTCTCAGCATCGCCTCGGCACGGCTTTCGATATCCCGCTATCTATCGGGACGAAAGAAGAAATCGAACGTATTGGACGGGCCGTGGGGTTTCGGGGGTTTGGATTGAAATACAATACATTCGTGCATATTGACATGGGTAGAGCGAGAACCTGGTGATGATGGATTTAATTACGTCTGCTCTGTTTGGTGCTGGCACTGGTGGCATCGGTCTTTTGTTCGGATTCGTGACAAAGGCGTTCACATGGTACGCAGAAGCCAAAGAGAAAGACGCGGAACATAAACGCGTTTTAGAGCTGACACGGCTTAACTCGGAGATCAGAGATAAAGAATTTGAGAATGAACGTGAGATTGCTTTGGATCAAGCCGCCGTTCAGCTTCGTAATGCGTCGTATGCACATGATAGCAACACGGGCAAAGCCTCACAGTGGGTTATTGATACGCTTCGGATGGTTCGCCCTTCTGTTACAGGCATTCTTATCATTCTGCTCGGAATCATTTATTTCACAATAGCGGATCTAGGTTCAAAGGCAGAGATTGTCAGTTCCGTAATTTACATGGCCACATCGTCAGTGACTTGGTGGTTTGGTGACAGAATGACTCAAAGGAAAAAATAATGACCGACAATATCATAGAATTCCAACCTTTCTCCATCGATAGTTCATGTCTCAGTCTCCTTTGTTGTGGGTTAGCTTGCTAGCCCTTTAAACGCCCAATAGGGCCACGTTACGGCGTAGAAAAGCCCGTAGTGTAGCCCGACCAAAAAATATAAAAGTGCTATCAAAGTAACTGTGCCATAGAATACTTCTCGAATTGCAAAATAAATTTTCATCGTCTATTCTCCTTTGTTGTGGGTTAGCTTTTCTTTACTTTGTTTAAACGTTCAACAGTGCAAGTTTAGCTTTTTCAAGTAGCCACATAACATCGCCACCATCTGCAAAGCTGGATGCAAAATATAGTTCTCCGTCCTTGTCCCATCCCAAGACCACAACCCTTTCACTGATATCCTCTTTCGCGGCATCCAAGACACGATCCACAGGTAAGTCTAGGCGGGTGATATTCCCAAGTGGTATAACGTTATCATTCTCCATTTATCTTCTCCTTTCCATGCCCACGAGGGGCTCCCTTACGAAATTGCGCGCCGGACTAATTCTGGCGCTGATACTTGTAGTGCCGCCGCAATGCTGACGATGGTTTCCAACGTTGGGTTTTTGCTCCTGCCATCTTCCAATTCCCAAACCTGTGTTTTGGATAGGCCTGCACGATCTCCGACCTGTTGAAGAGATAGACCGAGTTCCGACCTTCGCTGTTTGATAATGTTGGCTAAAGCCATGACCAGTTCTCGCTCCTTGCTTATGTCCACATTTCGCGCTTTTCGCGCACGTAATTTTCAATATCCAAAAGGTTGATCTTTAACTCTTCGTCGGTGCGATCTGGATCGACGTGTAGCTGATCCAGCGCGTCTAAGACCTCTTGCATTAGCTCGTCCACTTACGTAGCTGTATCTAGATGTGCATGCTTGTTCAGCCATCCGATCAGGTCAGATTTCCTTTGCGGTACGTCGTGTGGGTAGAGTGTACAGCTCTCATCTTTATGTACTTTCGCAATGCTTTTAGCTTCTCGCTTAGTACCCGACCACCTATTGAGTGCACCGACCGTATGATTAAACCACGTCACTTCATAAACTCGCATTACAAAACCCTCCTTTGTGCGATATCGTAATCGCGATATCGGCCTTGCTTTATTGGCCCAAAATCACCGGCTCTAAAAACCGTATCATGTTTGCTGGTGGTGTTTCAACTGCACCATCGCGCTATACCCTCCTTTAATCTAACGGCTTCCAATGTGTGACGCACTGCGCCGAAAGTTCAGCGTCAAGTGACGGCTTTGGATCACGACTGGCTAGGTATTCTACGTTAAGCGTTGCGCCGTTCTCGCCATCTATTATTACTGCTGCTGCAATTATCGTCATTAGCTTTCTCGCTCCTCAATAGTTGGTTAGTGACGTTGGCCCAAAGAACGCGGTCCAATCGCCGTTGGTGTACCTTTCGATGCAAGGCCATCGCCATACGTTCATATGCACTCTAAAACACACCATTAAATACACTCCTTTGTTCGTTCGTTGACGTGCGGACACGCAGCACAGCGCAAATGCCAGCAATGCGGATTGCCACACCATTTTGGGTCGATGCTCATATGTCATCGCCTTTAGGTAATACGGAGGTCTCTTGAAGAGCGGGCATGACGCGTTCTAGAAACGCTGCCTCGCATGCTGCTTTGGCCTGTTCCGGCGTTTCGTGGAAAGAGCCTTCCATCCAATCGCCGTGAGCGCCCCAACCCTTCGCCGGGGGCGTTGAGAAGCGCCTTCCATCATGGCTGGTAGGTGGAAATTTCACATTATCAAAGGCCTGATACCGAACGTCGCAGATTTCGGCTTCGAAAAAGCCGTCCTTTATCTCGACCCATTCTAATGGTCGGATCGTGTACGTTTTCATGAGTTATCCCCGGTAGCTTTTATGGACGGCGGTTGTGCTTCGCTCAGAAGGGTTAAGATTTTATCCGCCATTAGGGTATACGAACTCTCAGCACGCTCAGTACTCCTCTCAGCACACGCAGCACTCGCAGCACTCCTCTCAGCACTCCTCGCAGCATTCATAGCACTCCTCGCAGTACTCCACGCAGCACTCTCAGCACTCCTCGCAGCACTCCCAGCACTCCTCGCAGCACTCGCAGCACTCTCAGCACTCCTCGCAGCACTCTCAGCACTCTCAGCAGCACTCTCAGCACTCTCAGCAGCACTCTCAGCACTCTCAGCAGCACTCCACGCAGCACTCGCAGCACTCCTCGCAGCACTCCTCTCAGCATTCATAGCATTAGCAGCCTTTTGATCTACAGGTTGACCCTTAAGTGGTATCAAAACATCTGCACATTGCTTAATACTGTCTTTGACAAGAGGGTGATTGATACCGGGATTAACTTCTTCGTCAGTCAGTAACCAATATTGAAATTTCCAACCGACCAGTGACAAGTCAGCTCCGGGCTCAATAGCAGACATGAATCGTGTAGGCCACTTCATTGCCGCTTCGTTTGGTAATCCCTCGAAAATACGGTCTTCAAGCCGTGCCAGCATGACAGGAATGCCAAAGCGATCTTCATAATCCATGTGATTGCCAGAATGGATTGTGCACCCGACTGCACAGCCTTTGCCGTTTTTCCAATACTGGCCTTTTACGATTTGATCCGCAGACGCGTGGTCTGCTAATTGTGACAGAATGTCATTCTTTATTTTTGGATCGTTATAGTAAGCGAGCATAATTATATCCCTTCATGTGGTGTGCAGTATTTTCCGCCGCACTCTTGATAATCGATTTCATATTGCGCCTGAGTTTCAGCCATTGAAACAAAGACAATGAACATTAATGTTGATAACAATAACATCAAGCTAACGCCTAAAATAAACATTTTCATTTGAGAAGCGCCTCTGCTTGCTGGATTGATAGGCCGCCATGCAAGCAGAGCCAAGTCACAGCTTTGAACTCTGTCATCTCGCCCCGTCCAATCCGGTCTTTTAAAATTTCTTGGTATGTCATTTTATTATCCCTCTAATTTTTGCTACGGCTTCAATATGGTCTAAAATAAGTAAAGTCTCATCCGCCCGTGATTTATCTGGGTATCCTGGGCTCCCCCAATGGCCCCGCGCTTCTGATATAGTGAAGTCACGACACCCCGCGCGGATTTGAAGAGCCCCTTCCCTTGCCCATCCGACAAATCTGTATCCGTCA
>Ga0222629_1000613_pt1 | contig 10398 bp, 11 predicted proteins | sample AntAcemetagenom1_FD_179847 | JGI IMG/M metagenome (GOLD analysis project Ga0222629, IMG submission 179847) | Saline water microbial communities from Ace Lake, Antarctica - #1 | ecosystem: Environmental > Aquatic > Non-marine Saline and Alkaline > Saline | place: Antarctica: Ace Lake | collected... | reverse complement strand
GAAGGCCACGTGCCATTTTGTTGTTGAAGTACTTCAGGTCATCAATCTCGCCTAGATTTTGTCCACCGGGCAATGTTTCTACACTGCTGCCGCGACCATCCTGTCCCTGTGGAAAAAAGTAATCTTCATTGATGCTGAGTGGATTGTAACTGCTGTCCATCATGTTGTTTCCGCCACCTGATGTGGTTGGAATTCTACGCTGGTGCATTTCGTTTTTAACACGTTCCACAAATGCCATTGCCAAGTGGCTAGGCATGTTGCCTACATCAATTTTAAAAATACGACGTTCAGGCGCACGCTGTACACGGTATATCAACACAGCATCTTCCAACAGTTGCTTCTGCTTGTACACCATGAAAATTTGTTCTAGTACGCTGCGACCAAATGGCCAGAACACATCAAGTCCTTCATTGAGACTCATGTGTACCACATGCTTGGCATCCAAACACACTTCGTTCTGTGCCTGTGTGAATCGACTGTTACCTGCGCCGCCACCAGAGCCGCCATTGGGACTGGTGTAGTTAGACGCACCTGTAATACTGCCTGTGGTAGGGTTGGTCATGTAGTCTGTGGTTGTTTTTGCAGCCACAGTCATGTTTTGAAAGTTAGGATTGATGTCACGAATCACATACTGCTCGGGACGCTTGCCTTCGCTTTCGTTCACAATCACACGAGCCACTTTGCTCATGTCTACCCACATCATTTCAAATGTTTCTGGATCACGAACAAAAATTTGATCGCCGTACTTGATGGTGTTTCGGAACAGCTTGAATGCACGCTGATCCAGTTTGTTGAGCTTGACCCATTGCTGCAGTTGCTTCTTTACAATACCAACTTCGTGATCTGTGGGAGTTTCGTTGTATCTGATATCAAACGGTGTGCCGTTGGTTGGACTCAGCTGTGTTGAAAACTCAGCAATGATGTCCAAACATGCATTGATTTCACTATCCATGTCCATGTTTTCGTACTGATTGTATCGTTCAACACGGTTAGGATGTCCTGAGTACACCTCAGGCAGTCGGCTAGCATAGTTACGAAACACAAAGTCTGCTTGTGCTGCGCCATTGGTGCCATCATTCTTTTGATAGCCATCAACACCAAATTGGTTTTTGCCTGATATAGGGCTCAGTTGTCCAGAGGTATCTGCTACCTTGAAGTACTTGCGCCACCCTTGTTGATTTTTATCTGCCATAGTGAGTTATTTACCGTTAGTTAGCAGTCGCCGTCAACAACTTCCTCTGTAGATCATTGCTGTTTTGTTGTTCACGCACCAGTTGAGTCAGTGCACTTAGCTGTGCTCCTGCCAGTGCAGAGTCGCCGCCGCCCATGTTCTTTATTGCATCAGCTATGGCTGCTTTGAACTCTTTGGCCACTTGTGCAATGGCGTTTGTAGTTTCAGTGTTGTTGGTTTGTTTAAGTTCTTGAATACGTTCACCAATCTCTGCACCAATGCCTGGCAATAGTTTTGTACCTATTTCTGCAAGGCCCATGTCGTAGTTCATAGCAATACCAGATCCTAAGATCTGTTTCCAAACGCCCGGATCAGTGATCATTTTGGTTGTGGCATCATACGCTCCCAGCTTGGCAGCAATACTCTTGACTGCGTCCAGATCTGTGCTCATGCCGCCTGAATTACGTCCTGTGTACTCGTTGTAACCTCCAAATGTTGGACCAATTCCGCCCGGACTCATGGCGTTTTTCATGCCTAAGCTCACAGGCACAGAACCATTCTTTAATGGAATAACAGCTTCTGTGCCATGCAGTGTTGCTGGGTAACCTGATTCAGGACCTGTTGCAATGCCGCCAAACCTGTATCCAGCAACTTCAGCATGTATATGCCCGCCGGTGGCTTTACTACTTGGATTACTATACTCGTCTTTAACATTTTTTGCACCGGGCATGCTGCGAATTATGCCTGCTATTTCCTTAGATTTCGTTGGATCTGATATTGTAAAGTCCAATGCGTTGCCAGTTTTGTGTGCACTGTTATAGTCCAGGCCCTGATGATACTCGTCGTTAAACCCAGTAAATCGTGTTAGGTCTCCACCTAATTTTTTGTTTATAGCGTGTGCAAGTGCAATAATATTTTCGCTTGATTTGCCGCCTGCTGTTGCTTGGCCATCTGTGCCGCCTTTGATTGGTAATCCAGAAAGATCCAGTGCTTTGCTGGCTGGTGCTCCGCTGGCTGGTGCTCCGCTGGCCGGTGCTCCGCTGGGTGCAGCAGGGCGTGATGCTGTTGATGCCGTATTTGACCTCATCAGCGCTGCTTGCCTGTGTGCGTTTGGGTTGCCAACAACTTGACTATTTGAAGCTTGGGCTGTTGCATTACGTTCTGATATTTTTGCAACTGACAATTTTGCTTTAGCTGCTTTTAGTTCTTGCTCTGCAATCTGTTTGTCTTGTTCTGAACGGGCACTGGTCACTTTCCATTCTAAGTCCATAACTTCGCGCTTGCGCTGATTTACTAAATTAGCAGCAGCAGTTTCTTCTTTGGATTTAGTGTCTGTTTTTCCAAATCCAAAGAAATTTATCATTTTGGTCAGCATCAGCGTGGAAGCCTCAACTGCCTCAGTAAACATGCCTATTGCACTAGTTGCAGGAAGCACTGCTTTGTCCACTAACCTTTGCAATGCTAGCATCGAGTTTTGCTGACTTATTCTCAGGCTTGTTTGTGTTTGTTGTGCAGCATCAGCTGCTTTGCCGCCCTTGACACCTTGTTTAAGTTGATCTTCTTGTACTTTTTGCAGTTGCTTGCCAATATCAGCGTCGCTCATACCTTTAAGGCGTAGATCTGCTGCTAGATCACCAAACGTAGAATTATATATACCCATCTGACCCAGTGATGCACCCATTGCATCTGCGTTCCTGCCATGTGCAGTAGCTACACGTTGTGCACCTTGTGCTGCATCCAGCTGTCCTGCTGTTATAAGCTGGGCTGTTCGCATGCTTTCGCCCTGGGTAGCCAAGTAGCTTTTTTGTGCTGCGTCTGTGGTAATCATACCAGTTGACACATCAGCAAAACCTTGTGCTGCTTCCTTGCTCTGACTCTTCAAGATCAAGAATGTGTCTTCTAGTGCTTTGGCTTGGACAGTTTGTCCGTTAGCACGCATCTCCATCAGTTTACCAGCAAAGCGTTCTTGACTACGGATTTCTTCACGGGAATCTTCTTGCTCTTTGCGTGTCATACCTGTGAGCTTGGTCAACGCATCTTGCTCTATTAGATATTTTCTTGCACTGTCAGCCAACTGCTCTGTAGTCTTGTTCTGCGTTTGTCCAATTCTGCTCTGCAAACGCAGGAAGGCCATACTGGCTTCGTTGATTTCTTCCTGATTCATGCCTGCATTAAACAGACTTTCACGGAAGGGCTGCATGTCCTTGCCTATGTTGGCAAATTGCTTACGACCGTCTATTACACTGCCGCCAAACAAGGCTAGTTCTTTGCTGCTGGTGGAAATGAGTTGAGTGTAACTTTCAAGATCCTGGAAACCTAATCCTAGTTTTTGTATGTCTCCAAACAGTCCTGCCATGCCATCGCTGGCAGCTCCGCCCGATTTGGACAGATCCTGAAATCCTTTGTACAAAGCATCGCTTTGCTCACCAGCAACTTTAGCAAGTTTAACAACTCCGCCGGCCAACATAGTCAGGCCGCCAATCAACATACTTACTGGGCCTCCCATCAACATCAGTGCTTTACCTGCTGCAAATGCTGCTGAGCTTGTGGAATCCAAGGAACTATTGAATGCTGTAGCTCCTTTCTTGTTGTCGTACATAGCCCTGGTGGCTTCTGTACTAGCTTTGGACAAGTGCCCTGCTGCTTTACCAGCGCCTTCTATAGCAGCGGTAGCGTTTTCAATGCCGTACTTGGACTTGATGTTTGCATCGTAGACTTTTTTCTGGGTGTCTTGCGAAACTTCGCCATACTCTTGCATCTGTCGATTAACATCTGCCATTAGTTGTGCAAGTCTTTCCGATTCGAAATTTATGTCTGCCATGTGTTTTTACCTATAAGTACCTTATATTTATAGGTAATATATGAGCCAATCCGCAAACCCACTAAAACAATTTTTCCGGCAACCTGCTATTCATTTAAGGCTGCCTTCCGAAGGCAACTTCTGGTCCGAAGACAGTGTAGACTATCCTGCTACTAAAGAACTGCCAGTATACCCTATGACTGCTATTGACGAGATCACATATCGTACACCGGATGCGTTGTACAACGGCCAAGCTGTGGTTAATGTTATACAAAGCTGTATTCCTAACATTCGCAACGCATGGAAAATGCCAGTGGCAGACTTGAATGCTGTGTTAGTGGCCATTAGAATTGCCAGCTACGGTCATGACATGGAAATCCTGTCAGGCTGTCCTGAATGCGAAACTGAGTCAGAATACACGTTAGATTTAAGAACAGTGCTGGACAAACTCAAAAGCGGCGACTTCCACAAAGAAATGCAGCGTGGTGACTTGACAATTTCATTCCGTCCAATGACTTATGAAAATCAAAACGTCAGCAATCAACATCAGTTTGAACAACAAAAACGTATTCAAGTAGTGCAGACCAGCGATCTTAGCGATGCTGAAAAAATTACCGAACTCAATGCTAGTTTGAAAAAAATTACCGAGCTCACTGTGGAAGCACTGAAGTGGAGCATTGCCAGCATACGTACCCCGCATGCATTAGTAACTGAATCTGAATTCATTCATGAGTTTATCAACAACTGCGACAGAGCGTTGTTTACTGCACTAAAGGATCATATCATTGCGCTACGAACTGACAGCGAAATTGAACCGCTCAGCATGGAATGTCCTAACTGCAATCACAAGTATCAGCAACAACTTACAATGGACCAAACAAGTTTTTTCGCGGACGCCTCCTGACCCTGTCGGCTGAAGAAATTTCCAAAATGATCGACCGGATGGACAAGGAGGCCGATTCAATACGTCAACAAAGTTTGAAGATGTCTTGGTACATGCGTGGTGGCGCAACTTATCAAGACATTATGCAAATGAGTTTTAGAGAAAGGTCGTTTATCAGCGACATTATTAAAGACAATCTTGAAACTACAAAAACCAGCAAACTGCCTTTCTTCTAATGCAACTAGAACAAGTTAAACATGATATACTGTCCTGGTCTGAGAACTTTGTAGAAGTTCCGCATCCTGCATTAGGAGGCTGGGCACCGTGTCCGTTTGCTCGCAAGGCCAGGCTGTCTGGTACAGTTAATATTTTAGTAGGTGTTAACCCTTATTTTGATTTAAAGAATTGTTGTAGACAAGGTATGGGCAAGTACGAAGTTATAATTTACGCATACGACCCTGAAGAATTTCCCTACGCTCGTTTTCATCAAGCATTAGAAGATGCAAACCAAGAATTTTTAGTTGCAAAAAATTTATTAGTGCTGGAAGATCATCCTGCAGAAGCAGAGTGGGTCAATGGGGTGAGTATGAATCAAGGCAAGTATGCACTGTCGTTGGTGCAAAGTTTAAGCAAACTTGATGACAGTGCAGCGCAAATGGCCAGCAAAGGATTTTATCACACATGGCCGGAAGAATATCTAACAACACTGTTTAACAACAGAAAGGATCCTCGGTGAGTTATCAATTTGCCAGAATAGATCTTAGTAAAACTGATTACAAGCAGACATGCGACTGGTATTACATAACAGATCCAGACATAGATCAGTTGAACGAAATATACAAACGCTACTGTATCTATCGACATTTTGCCAGTGTAATGCCTATATTTGACTGTAGATACACGGCACCAAACACAGACGTTGTTGGATATCGAAATAACGGAGAATTAGTTGCGTTCAGTTTGATTGAACGCTATGACAGCAAAAACGCATTATGCGCACAGTTTGCATGGGACTATCGAACACCCAAGCTACGGCTTGGTATAGAAAGTTTGCAAACTGAGTGTGCAATATATCGCGAGCGGGGATTTAAGTATCTGTATCTTGAACAAGCACACTTGTACAAACAAAAGATGGATGGATTCGAAATGCTAGGAACACTGGAGTAACACATGGACATTTATACAATTTGGGCCAACAAAGAAGGCGACATTTCTGACTCAGACTGGGTTAAAAATATGAAATCATTTTTTGATCATTTAGTCAATGAAGGCAAAATGGAAACCTACCGCATCACACGCTGCAAGCTAGGATTCCGTAGCATTGCAGACATGCCTGAGTGGATGATACTTATGGAGTTCACTGGCATGGCACAAATGGACAGTGCATTTAAACGAGTTGCTCCGCTAGAAGGAGAGCTCGAAGTGAAGCATAAATCATTCAATCAATTCGTTTCGGGTGACATTCAGCATGCGCTGTTTAGAGATTGGCCTGACCAGCTGTGAGTAAAAAAATATGTGTAGCCAGTGTTATGTCAGTGGGTGGCACGTTTGTTGACTGGAGTATTCAATTCTTGTCTGGCAAAACAAAATATTACCACATAGATTCAGACAAGTATGTTGACCTGAGTTGTGATCCAATAACAAAACTCAATGCACACGGGCATGACAAAAACCATCCCAACACATCGGCAAAATTAATCCACGAGTTTAACACATTTGATTTGTTACCCAACGATCCAGAGGCAATCTATTCTACATACATGTTCATAATGAACTTAGATGTTGCTGCAGATAATCTAGGAGTCACACACGATCTGTTAGATCAACCGCAACAGTTTCAAACGGTTATGACTCACGCACTAGACGATTTTAACAAAACATTCAAAATTTGCAATGATACACAAACTAAATTGGTGTACATATCTGCTGATATTAGAATCATGCCTTACCACAATTCCGTAAGATCACTTGATCGTTTTGTGTTCAGCGCTAAAAAACCGCAATGCGACTTGGAACTGCATGCAGAGATTCAGGAATATTTTTTTAATTCATCTGTGTCCACATGGAACCACATGGGACTAACTGATATCTGGGATGTTAGAGAAAGAATGGCATTAGATTCTCGACCTTTACAAAATGATGCTGTTACTAGAGATTTTGATTTTCAATATCCGCATCTTTGGATCAACGGCCAGGAACTGTTTGCTGACCCTGAACGAACTATCAAAAAAATATTTTCATACTTAGAATCAGATATTAACCCAGTAAGATATCAGCAATGGCTAAATGTTTGCAAGAAATGGCAAAGATTACAACTGGACCTTTTGAATTTCTGTTACACGCTACCGCACATAATCAAAGCAACAGTCAACGGATGGGATTATAAAATTAATTTAACATTCCAGCAAGAGGTAATTGTACAGCACTACCTGATATATCAACACAATCTCAATCTGAAAACGTGGCATTTGGAAAAGTATCCAGATAATACACAACAACTGCACAAATTACTTGAACCTAATATACACCCAGTACAAGACATATACAATTCAAGATCTACAACGTAGATCTGTTGTTTTCACTGCGTTCAACAACAATATATTTAAAGCGAAGCTTAGATACTCATCTAGATTAATTGGTCACACTTAGCCCTGACGGGCTAAGAAAAACACGAGGTTCTCATCTGAGTATCTCAGTCACACAGCGTTGGATCTATAATGCTGCATATATGTTGCATTAACGGGGTTAATGCTATCTTTATGCTACATTTCACAGGCGGTTGTCCGGTACCTGCTCAATCCGTCTAAACAACGGCGGCTCGTAAACATACGCTATCATGCTTACGAAGCGTGGGGTAATTGTTAATTCCCCATCATTGGGCCTTTTAAAATTCTTTTCAAACAGCAAAACCGCGGCAGTTTGCGATCGTCGTCCGGTTAAGGATAGTTGCTGAGTGCTTGCTGGCGCGACAAGACTTCCATTCCTGCGATCCATGATCCAGGTCTAGGACACCCGATATTGGCTGGTGCTAGCCGTAACTGCCTGTTGCTTAAAGTTTGTTTATTATGTGGCTTTGTTAAGTCTACCTCGGACAAATCCATTGCCGGGGCAGTTTACAGACATAGTAGAGATTATTCCATTATGCCACCAAACTTTGCCTTTGCGTTGTTCTTTAAGTGTTGCCTTTTGTGCATCAGTCCATTGATATCCATACATTGGGTTATTTTTTCCTGAAGTATGAGGTCTCGGTCCTTTGCGTGATTCTGAAATTTTTTGTTTGCGTTCTTTGGACATAGGACCAAACTTTTTTCCTAAGTGTGCTTTACGTTTCTTTTCTTTAGTTTCTTCTGAATCTCTGATGCCTGTGCGACTTGGCGGTGTTCTTGGGTGTTGTTTGTTGTACTCACTTAATTTTACATTTTTGAAGCCAGGAGATTGTCCGTCAATGCCGTTCTCGATAACAAAGTTTGCCCAAGTCTCAGACTCAACAATATTATTTGTTGCAGAAAACTCTAATGCAAATTTTTTGCATTCGTCAAGATCGCTAAACGTCCAAACATTTATAGTTTCTACATAGTTTCCGTGCTGTGCTAAATGTCTTTTCCAATAAACACCTGATCCTTTATATTTGTATGGATCTCTAATTGTTTTACCGAAATAGTTTAGCCCAGTAATAAGATGTCTCTTGTGATAAAGATAAGTAATCATGCTGGTAGTTCCTTTACAACTATTAGAGTCAGTGGGGTTGGGGAATCCGCGACTGACACTTCTATTTATTAAATCTTACCGTTTATATGACTCTTGTGGACTCTTACCTGCACATGTCCATTATAATAATCGTTTGATTCTAATACTCGTCTTGTGAACTGCTCGCGAGCCTCAATGTAACTACATTCAGATTTGCTTTTGCAATAAAACAGTATTTCTCTGGTAAAGTTTTCGGTGCCTAGTTTTTCGATGTCTTTAGAAAGTTCTGGGCTTGACCCATAGTACTCACGCCAGTCTGAGTCGACCTTTGTGCGTATCTTTTTCTTTTTCTTAATGCCGTTTTTTTGCTTGACTATTTTGTAAGTTGTCTTGCTAAATTTTGCTAATTTTTTGCCTATGTACTTGCGTCCAGATAGATTATTTGTGATTAAATATACAAAGCCCACACACTCTTCGGTTAATGTCTCAACGATAATGTTTTGATAGAACCAAGCCATATATAGATGCGTGTTATTGCCTTTGTGTTATAGTTATCTAATCTACCAAGACGTTGCATATTTTCTGTCTACATTTGCACTTTTGCATTTTGTCTGGCATTCTTGCCAACGAAATGTCTGTAGTTCTGTAGTCCAAAAAGGATCTGCAATAACGTCGTCTAACGTTCTTGTATGTAAATTAAAGTTGTTTGCTAGTTGCTGCCAGTTTGAATTATGACTGTATCTGTTGGCTACCCAACAGCAAGGAAATAACCTGCCGCGAGCATCAATATACAGTCCTTTGTTGCCTATTTCGCACAATGGCGTAACACCATTGCGACTTTGAGTTTGATTGAATAGTTTTTGATTTATAATTGGTACAGTGTCCCGGCGTTCTGTGCTGGTTAACTGAGTTGTTTCGCGTTCAAATCTATGAGTGCTACTGACAAATTTTACACTAGGTTGCAGTGGATCGTCAAGTCCATAGGACGGATACACACTGCCAAATTTGGTACTTTTGGTCAACTGGAACACATCCATGCCCAGTTGCTTGGCAGTTTGTCTCATTTGGTCTAAGTGGTCTTCGTTGAATTTAAATGCAATTGCAGCCCACACAAGACGACATGTACTTGCAGCTCGCAGTGCAGTAATGCCATTGACAATACTGTCGTAGTCACTGTTGACTCGATATAAGTTGTTGCTGGCATTGTTATAGCCGTCAACACTAAAATGCACAGTGTCTTGGTAATCCAGAACTAATCCTAGCTCTTGCCACCATGCAGCTTTCTTATAACTGCCATTGGTCACAATAACAATTTCAACAGCTTTAACACTCTTGATATATTGGATAACTGTAATCAGATCATGTGCATAGATAGGATCGCCGTCGTCACCGCAGAATGTAATTTTTTCTACGTTGGACAATATAAATGCAGGTGTAAAGTTTTGTTTAAAAAACTCTAGATTCAGTTCAGTGTTAACCAAGCCATCAGGTACTTCTTGGCGAGCACAACGAGGACACTGTAGTGTACACTTGCTGGAAATTTCAATGTGAAAATGCCAAGTTGCTAACATGATTATAGTGTTCCTGTATCACGCATGATCGATGTCTGTGTTGTAACTTGTAAAGCCATTTTCTTTTACCACTTTAAGAATGTTCTCAACTCGACCTGCCAGCTCGTCACGATGGCTTACTAGCCAAATACTTTTGTTACGCTCGCGACTCATCTGTTTAAGAATGCTCAATGAGCTTTCCATACCTGCTGTGTCTAGGCCTGAATCAAGCAGTTCGTCAATAAACAACAAGTTGATAGGCTGGTATAAACTTTCAAACACATCACGGAATGCCCAGCTCATGCTC
>Ga0222629_1000600_pt1 | contig 10568 bp, 21 predicted proteins | sample AntAcemetagenom1_FD_179847 | JGI IMG/M metagenome (GOLD analysis project Ga0222629, IMG submission 179847) | Saline water microbial communities from Ace Lake, Antarctica - #1 | ecosystem: Environmental > Aquatic > Non-marine Saline and Alkaline > Saline | place: Antarctica: Ace Lake | collected... | reverse complement strand
AGGTGCTTCAGGTTATGTAGCTCCATCATCACAAACATTAAGTGGTCTTGCTCAACAAGAACAATTAGGTACAGCTGCAAATCAACAAATGGCTGCAACACTTGGTGGACAATATTTAAATCCTTTCTTGTCCCCTTTACTTCAGCAACAAGCTGGAGATATTTATACTAATGTAGCACAACAATTTAGTGGAGCTGGTAGAACACCAGGTTCGCCAATGATGCAAAATCAAGTAGTTTCTCAAGTAGCTAATGCTGCACTACCTTTAGCATTTCAAGAATATGGTCAAGAAAGAGGAAGACAATTAGGTTTAGCAACTCAAATACCTGGTCTAACTCAAACAGGAGCTCAATTAGAAAATTTACAAAGACAACAACAACTTGCACCTTATGAATCATTACAACGATATGCAGGTCTTGTTTCACCAATAGCTTCTGGTTTCCCAACAACTACTGCTCAACAAAACACACAATCAAATCCATTCTCAACTGCTTTAGGTGGTGGTATGGCTGGTTATGGTATTGGTCAAATGTTCCCAACTGCAATAGGTGGTGGAATGGGTGCTGGTATTGGTGCTGGTCTTGGATTACTTAGTGGTCTTTTATAATGGATAAAATAAATAAAATAATTTACGATTTAAAAACAGATATAGATAATAACACTTCTAAATATATTTTAGTTTTGTTTGGTTTATTTATTATTTCAATAATTTTATAAGGAGTTATTATGCCAATTGGAGATTACTCAGGAGGATCAACTTCTAGTAGTTCAAATTCAAGTTCAAATTCTGGTGGTGGTGGTAGAGATACAGGATCAGATTACGGACAATTTGATAGAGCTGTTTCACAAGCAGCTAATAATCCTCCTTCAGCTCCTAGCGGTGGAGGTGGTGATAATAATACAGTAGATCCTGGTTTTCAAAGAGCATTAGCAGAAATAGCATATCAACAACAAAATCCTGTTTATGGAGATCCTGATCCTTATATAGATGTTCCCATAGAAGATAGAGATACTATCACAAGTTTTTTTGATAATTATGCTGCTAATGTAAAATCAAACCCATTAAATCTTTCAACAATAGGTGCTTTAAAAACATTATATCAAACTGGTCAAGCTAGAAATATGATGTCAGGTGTACCAGGTTATGAATTTTTAGATTATAACGGTGGTGGTGGAGATACTACAAATATTAGTGGAGAACAAGATTATATAAATAATGCAATATCTCAATTACCTTATGCTATGACAGGAACAACTCCTCAAGATTCTATGGTCAATCAATATTTTGCTAATCAACCAACATCTTCTCTTTCATCTAGTCTTGAAACAAGCTATAATAATGCTAAGAGTAACATAAATAATATATTAGGTATTGCTACTCCAAGTCAACAGTTTGGCTACTCAGCACAACCTTATGGCTTACTAAGTAGTACAAATATGGCAGGCAACCCTTACAAAGATTATTTAACAACAAGAGGATTAATATAATGTTAGAAGCACTAAGAAGAAGATATAATTTATTACAACAAGATTTGACAAATAATCAAAATCAAGCTGGTGGACTTCTAGGTAATATACCTCAATCAGCATTATTAGGTTCTGCAATTTATGGTCAAGGTATGCAAGGCAAAGATCCTTTCTCTGCACTACTTCCTGCTGTAACTCAAACAGCACAATTACAACAATTACTAACTCCTAAAGTTGGTAAACCATCTACATATATTAATAAACAAACTGGTATAAGAGAATTAGTTACACTACAACAATATGCTGCTAATCCTGGATTATATTTACCTGATACTAAAACTACTTTAATGGCAGCAGGAGAAACAGAAGAACAAAAATTAAAAGGAAAATTATTTGGTCAAAAACTTGTAGATATAGATACTTCAGCTGCAGCTGCAATTAAAAGTAATACAAATATAGATATTATTGAATCAGTAGTAGATCAAGCTGATTTAAAAACTGGTATAGCTGGAAATTTAAGAACAACTATAGACAAAATTGGGGATGAACTTGGTTTTGATTTTGATTTTCAAAATGTTGGTGCTGCTGAAGTATTAACAAGCACAACAGGTAAAATTGTTTTAGATGGTTTGGCTAATTTTAAAGGAGCTATTTCAGATGGTGAAAGAAATTTTGTTAAAGATATAAATGTTGGTTTAGGTATGTCAAAAGCAGGAATTAAAGCTAACTTAGCATTAATGAAAAAAGGTAATAAAATTTCTTTAGAATACGATCAAGAAGCAAAAGATTGGTCAGATAGAAATGGAGGTTTATCTAAAAAAGATAAAGTTTCAGGTAAATCATGGAATGAATTTACAAACGATTTTCACAAACAAAATCCTTTAGTAACTGATGAAGAAAGAAAAATTTTAGAAAATTTAAGTAGAAATTATGATTCTGATTTTATTGAAGGTAATAATGTTCAAACTATTGATGGTGTACAAATGGTAGAAGTTAATGGAAAAGTTTATAAACTAAAATAATTATGGAAGAAATTAAAGATCCTAAAATAATTGAAAAATTTAGAAAACAATCTTCAGAAAATAATGTAAATTCATTTGGTGAAGAAATTACAAATCCTAAAATAATTGAAAAATTTAGAAACCAACAAGAAGAAGGTATTGTTAAAAAAAGTTTAGGTGCAATACAAGATTTTTTCTCAGGAACTAAAAGAACAGAATATCCTGAAATACCTGAAATGAGTGTGTTAAATGCTGCTCCAACAAAAGGAAAAGCTGCTTTAATTCAAGCTGGTGCATTAATAAATCCAAATCAAAAATCACAAGCTCAGATTATTCAATCACAAGTACCAGGAACTAAAATATTTAAAGATAAATTTGACAATCCTATTGCAACTTTACCTGATGGAAAATCTTTTTATTTAAATAAACCAGGTGCATCACCACAAGATTTTTTACAAACTACTTCTCAAATTTTATCTTATATTCCTGGTTATGGTATGGCGGTTAAATTTGCTGGTAAAAGTTTATTAAAAAGAGCATTAGCTACAGGACTTACTGGGGGTGGTACTTCTCTTGTTCAAGATGTTGCAACAAAACCATTGGGTTCAGAAAATATTGATATTCCAAGAGCTGTAATTTCTACTATTGTTCCTGGTGTTTTTGAAGGTGCAGTAAATCCTATAGTATCTGCAACTTGGAAAAAACTTGTTGGTAATCCAAAATTTATTACAAAAATTGATGGCAAAATAACTTTAAATGAAAAAGGAAAAAAAGCAGCAAAAGATGCTGGTATAGATTTAAATAATATTGATGATAAATTTATTAAAAGTTTTGCACTTGAATTAGAAAAAGGTGTATCTACTAAAATAGCTTCAGTTCAAGCAGGAGCAGGGAAATATGATTTTAGATTATCTAGATCACAAGCTACTGGAGATGAGGAAGGTTTTGCAAGACTTGTAGAAGCATCAAAAGGTTCTTATGGTGGAGATGCTCAAGCAATAGCTAGAGAATTTTTTAAAAAACAAAACATAGATATTGAATTATCAGCAAAATCTTTATTAGATAGATTTAAAAAAGGACAAATAGAAAAACAAGATTTAGCTGGAGCAGGTCAAGGAATTTTAAATGCAGTACAAAAACAATATCAAAAAGCATCAGATGATGTTGTTACAGCTTATAATGCTATTGATAAAGATGCTGTATTTAATGAAGGTGGTGGAAATATAAACAATTTACAATCATCAATTCAATTAGCAATAAAAGAAGCAACTGATGTTGTTGATAAAGAATTAACTCCTGCAACAATAAGAGCAACGCAATATGTAAATAATTTTTATAAAAGTATAAAACCTCAAAAAAAGAAAAAAATTAATGTTACAACTTTAAATGAATTTGAAACTTTAAGAAAAAAAATATCAGCACTTTTTCCAACAGCTAAAAATAATACAGATAAAAAAAATTTGACAGCTATAATTAATGAATATGATAAATTTTATGATGATGCAATTGATAATGCTTTATTTAGTGGAGAACAAAAAGCTCTTGATGCAATTAAATTAGCAAGAAGTAAATTTAGTTTAAAACAAAAAAAATTTGGAGTTAATCCTATTAAAAAAAGTGGTGTAAAAATTGATGATAGAGCAGGTAAAGTTGTTGTTAAAATACTTAATGATCCTGATGTTACACCATTAAGTACAGTAGATTATATTTTTGGTTCAGCACAATTAGGTCAAAAATCTGGTTCATTATCAATTATTAAAAGATTAAAAAATGTTTTTGGTGCAGAAGCTGGGGAAGATGTTTCTGAATTAGCTGCTAGAAGTTCTGATTTTCAATCTTTAAGAACTGCTGCTTTTGAAAAAATGATTATAGATTCTAGTCGTAATGGAGTTTTTAATCCTCAAACATTTGTTAATCAATATAAAACTGGCAGACAAAAATATAATGATGTTTTAAAAGAATTATATGATCCTGATGAATTAAGATTAATAGATGATTTTGTAAAAGAGGTTAGAAAAACATTTAAACCAAGAGATTTAGTTAATGCTTCAAATACAGCTTCAGGATTACAAAGAGTATTATCAGGAATTGGTAGAGGTTTAACAGGAATTATTGGTTTTAATATTGCAAGTATAAATGGATTAATAACTTCAAGAGTAGGTTATGATAGAATTAAAGACCTAGCAGGTGAAAAAGCTGCAAAAAAATTAATCTCTGAAGAATTATTAGGTGGAATAGAAAGACAAGTTACTGCACCATTTGTTACTGCGTCAGAAACTGTTGGATCACAAGAGTTAATAGATAGATATAGAAAACCATTTAATGCTTCACAGTTACCACAAGGTTTAGCAAACAGATATAGTAGATATTAATTATGCCTAGAAAATCTGCCACAGAAGTAAAAATAGATTTTTTAGTAAAAGAGATAAGAGAATTAAGAAACGAAACCAAATCATTAAGAGCAGACATCAATAAGGGTAAAGGTGCTATATGGATATTAATAATTATAGCAAGTATTATTACAAGTGGTTATAACTATCTTAAATAGACATTTTGAAATCAGATAAACAAATAATCTCTGACCGACAAAAGAAAACATCAATTAAAGGAACAGTAGGCGAATACCAAACCATTGCTGATTATACTAGGCAAGGCTATTGGGTAGCAAAATCAGTAGATCCTAGCTGTCCATTTGATCTTGTAATCGTAGATAAAAATGGTAAAATGCACTTGATAGATGTAAAGTGTGCCACCTTTAGAAAAAACAAAAATGGCAAAAGTTTAAAAGGTAAGCCTAAAGGTTCTTATAGAATTTCAAGGAGTCCTACTAAACTTCAAAGAAAATTAAAAGTTAAATTAAAGATGTTTCATTATGATTGATAGATTCCTATATAATTTTTTTAGCAAAATAGATGATGCTTTTGCATGGGTTGGTAATCTATTTGCTCCCAGATGTAAATGTAAAAAGAAGAAGTAAATCATGGAGTTAAATATGAACTATTATTTTACTGGGTGTTTAATTTTAGCATTTATTATTTTAACAATAATTGTGAGTCCAATATGAAAAAACAACACAATACAATTTTAATTGCAATTATGGGTACAGTTTTATTAGGCTTATCTAGTTATGTTTTAATGACAATCGTAGAATTACAGGTTCATTTAGGTATGCTTACAGAAGAAATTATGTCTATTGATAAACAAATAGGAAGAATTTATAATCATATGGATAGACTTGCAAACAGATGAATTTTATATTAACAATAACCCTATGTTCCTTTATAAACAATCAATGCTTACCACCAGCACAAATTAAAGCTGAATATACTTCTTGGAAAGAATGTGTAGTTTCTGCATTAGACATATCTAAGCAATTAATAATTGCAAAAGAAGATACTTTTGTTAATGATAATAAGGTGGCAGTTCAGTTTACTTGTAAAGAGGTTAAGCAAATATAATGAGAGATAATAAAGCTATAGAATCCTATCTTAAAAAGCATTATAAAAAGATTCAAGAAATGCTATTGTTTAAAAACCTTAAAAAAGAAGTTGAAACAGGTGCTAATGGAACACAAGATTATATAATTAAAAAAGGTATTAACAAAGATAAAAAGGCTAATAAAACATGAAATATATAGTGTTGTTTATTTATCATTATTCCAATAAACTAAGCACTTGGTCTTGGCAAAAACTTTACAGAGATAGAAAAACAGGATTAGGTTATAAAAGGTAAAAGATATTATGTGGTTAAATTTATTGGGAATGGCATTTAAAACAGGTGCTGATGTCTATAAACGAAAACAAGAAACAAAAAGCTTAGTTGCTTTAGCTAAAAGGAATCATGCAGAAAAAATGGCAAAAGGTGAAATTACTTATCAAGGTGAAATCATGGATAATCAGAATAAAGGAATTAAAGATGAAATTGTTTTATTCATTGTTATACTACCTATTGTTGTTATATCTTATTCTGTATTCTCTGGTACTCCGAATGCTAAAGAAAAATTAGATTTATTCTTTGAGTATTTTAACAACCTACCTGATTGGTATGTCTGGCTAACTGTCGGAATATTTGGTAGCATATATGGCTTAAAGCCTGGATTAGATATTTTTAAAAAAAAATAAATGTCAGATAACACAGAGATACTTAATGAGTATAAAGATCAGATAAGGATCTTAAAGCAAGAGATTGCTGAACTCCAAGATGCAGGTAAATCTAAAGACTCTGCTAATAAGAGATGTCTGCAAAAATTAGAGCATATTGATAAAGACCTTGAAGTTGCTAATAAAAAAATAAAAGATTTAGAAGAAGAAGCAAAAGAAATGCTATCTCATCCTTAATGTGGTGTGTTATCTGGAAAAAAGAAGATAGTTTCTATCAAATCTTTACCAATCTTATATTTGATTCTGAAAAAAATGCTGTAGAGTTTATAAATAAAGAAAAATCTATGCGTAAAAAACATGATTGCAGAGCAGTTAAATATGATTATAAATATTTTAAAGGAGTAAATGAAAATGAAATTAACAAATAACTTTAGCTTAGAAGAACTAACCGTATCACAAACAGCTTTAAGAAATGGCATAGATAATACGCCAAGCTCAGAGCATATAGAAAATTTAAAATTACTATGTGAGAATATTCTTCAACCTTTAAGAGAAGATTATAATTTACCTTTGGTAGTAAGCTCAGGATATAGGTCAAAAAAATTAGCAGGATTAGTTGGATCTAAAATTACATCACAACATTGTTCTGGTTGTGCAGCAGATTTTACTATTCCTGGTGTAGATAATAAGAAAGTATTTAAACATATAGTAGAAAACCTACCAATGGATCAAGTAATATTAGAATATTATACTGAAGAAAATGGTGGATGGATTCATGTTTCTTATGTTCCTAATGGTAGAGGACAAGCATTAACTAAAGATAAAGAAGGTTACAAGACATGGTAAAAAAATTGTTGATAAAAACAATAGTTAAGTTAAGAATGCTGTATGCCGATTTAAGAGGTCATCATGGTAAAAGATGGAACTATGAACCTTCTGATTGGTATATGGGTAAACACAAAAGGAAAAAATGAAAAAAAAGAAAAAAGCACCTAAAGGTTATCACTATATGCCTAATGGAAAGCTAATGAAAAATAGTGCTATGAAAAAAAAGAAAATGAAAAGGTATTAATGAAAGAAGGTTATCATAAAAGAAAAGATGGTAAGATTGTTAAAAAGGGTTTGTGGTACAATGTTAACAAAAGGAAAAAGAAAAAAATAAGTAGGTCTAAAGCTAAATCTACTATTAGCTCTAAAGCATATAAGACCAGTTAAAAAATTGTTATTAGGTGTAGTTGCTAGTCAACTGGGTATGACGGTGGGGTAATAAAATTCGTATGTCTAAAACTTGGGTAAGGAAAGAAAAAATAGCTGACGTTGGAAAGTGTAGATACTGTAAATCAGATATGATTAGTACAGATTCTTTTGTAGCTTTTGCTAATCACACTAAGGCTCATTATAAATGTATGAAAGAAGATGATCTTAAACCTAAAACAAAGTTTGATTGGTAGATTCTATTCTATTTTTAGCAACATCAAAATAATCTTTATCTAATTCTATACCTATAAATTTTCTATTTAAATTTTTACAAGCTACACCTGTAGTTCCAGTACCCATAAATGGATCTAATACAATATCATTTTTTTTTGAAAAATTTTCAATTGCTTTTGTTGCTAATGCTAATGGAAAAACTGCTGAATGACCTTTAATTTTACTTCTTTCTCTAGGTATTCTCCAAATATCATTTAATTCACCTCTATTAAAATTGTATGTATTAAAACATCTTCCAGCTTTTGCATTTGATTCAAATAAAATAATTAATTCTGTAGCTTTATTTAATACTCCTGAGTGCATAGCTGGTTGTCCATGTCCCTTATCCCATATAATTAAATCTTTAATATTAATATTAAAATCTCCAATTATTTTAAATAGTGCTTCTTTGCTTCCAGTAACAATTTGAATATTATAAAAAATTATTTTAGAAATTTTTAACATTTCATTAATAACTTTTTTATGAAAATTATAATAATTATCAATACTTAAAGCATCATTAAAGTTTTTATATTTTTTACTAAAATGTTTTGAATTTTCTCTAGTTGTATATTTACCATTTGTTACCCTAGTCCTCATATTATATGGAGGAGATGTAACAATTAAATTAACACTATTTTCTGGAATTGTTGGTAGTATCTTTAAACAATCATCATTAAACAATTGCACTAATATCCCCAAAATTTCTTAGCATTCTTTAAGTAATCTTCATTAGCATCATTGTTCCAAAACATATGTGTAAAGTCTGGTTGAATGTAATCTTTAAGAACATTAGGATCATTACTTAATTTCATTAAGTTTTGTCTAACCTTAGCTCTTTGAATTATTCTAGGTATTCTTTTCTTAATATTCTCAGGCTTTAGTTCATCACAATTATCTGCATGATAGACTCTAAATTCTTTCTCATTTACATAACAAAGATAAACTGGCACTTCAAATACTGACCAATAGAAATCAACTTGGAGTAAATTATATGGTGAAGGTCTATCAGGTAGCTTACCTGGAAACCATGATCTAGTACCATCTTTCTTGACGATCCCCCTTCTAGGCATCTTACATTTATCTTCAATGATAACTTTATCCCCTTTTAAATCTATGTAACCATGAACAGGAATATTAATACCATCAAACCATTTAAAAGCTTCTACCTCTGGCTTACACTTATCATAACCAGGAATAGTTTGGTGAGCCTTATGACAATTAGAAATCATTAAAGGTACAATACTTTTATAGTAGCTCAATTTTTCTTGGTCATCAGGTGTTAATGCAACTAGCTTATCTAGCTTATCGTTTACAGGAACAAACATTATTCTTGCTCCTCTCTAAAAGACTCTAATCCAAAATAGCTTAAAGGTTTTTTAAGATAGCTGCTTATTCTAAGTAACTGACTTAAAGGAATACGATTGTGTCCTTTTTCATATTTTTGAATTGTTTGGAATGTAGTGCCTATTGCTTTGGCAACTTTTGTTTGTGTAATTAAGAAACACTTTCCAGTAAATTGATTAATATTTGTTTGCCTAGCTTCTTTAATTTTTCTTCCTACAACTTTGTAGAACTCTATATCTCTCTTAAACGCATCTGATTTTTCTTTTAACATTTTGTTCCTTTCCTTTTATTTTAGCGACAAGTACCCTTAAGTTTTTTACAACTTTTAGTATATTAAGAACTAGATTTCTAATTCTTTATATTTAACAATAGCATCGGAGTTTTGATTGGCAACAATTCTTCTTACCAATTGTTTATACTCCAAATAGTTATTATAAGTATGTACACACATATTACTATCAACCGATTTCATAATCTTTTTATGAATGGTATTAAGCTTCTGGTACAATCTTATTGTACTGTTTAGACTCATAGTCATGCTCCTCACCAACTACTTTTATGGTTGCCTTTACGAACTTGTTGTCGGTGATATTTATTTTTGCAAGTTCACCAGGCATTATTTGATAGTGTGCTTTCTTAGTTGCTTCTTCAATTGTTTCACCATCAAAAAATTCTTCAACATCAGCTGATATTTCTAAACTAGATTTCTTTAAAACTTTAACCATTTAAAATAACATTTCTGCTGTAACCAGCGTAATCTCTTTTTAACTCTTGTCGTTCTTCTAGTTTATCAATTAAAACACTAACTGAATTTTTACTTTTATATTCCATCTCACTAGCCATTTCTAAAAAGGTAGGCATATATCCATATTTTGTACTATAATTCTTAATGAATTGCAATAGCTTCAACATTTTTGGAGTCATTGGTCTAAGTCCTCTTTGTTTTGTTTTCATTTATTACTAACCTCCTTAAAAGTTCTGTATAACCATTGATGTCATCAAAGCTATCTTTTTTGTATTCTTTTGATTGCATCACTCTCCAACATTTAAGAAAAACCATAAATAAACCAAAGAATTTTAATGGAACTTTAATTGTTTTGTTATTGTGGATTGATAAATATTTCTCCATCATACCAACCATTGCATAAGATGTATGGTCAAAATGTCCATAATCTCCTTCTTT
>Ga0222629_1000599_pt1 | contig 10590 bp, 8 predicted proteins | sample AntAcemetagenom1_FD_179847 | JGI IMG/M metagenome (GOLD analysis project Ga0222629, IMG submission 179847) | Saline water microbial communities from Ace Lake, Antarctica - #1 | ecosystem: Environmental > Aquatic > Non-marine Saline and Alkaline > Saline | place: Antarctica: Ace Lake | collected... | reverse complement strand
CGCGACGCCCCTGCCTACCTGGGTATGGACCGCAACCGCTTCAACCATGACGTGCGCCCTGCCCTGCTCGAAATCCGTATCGGTAGGCAAGGTGTCGCCTTCGACCGCCTTGAATTAGATGCCTGGGGTGGAGCAAAGCGGTACAGGGCAACAGGAAGTAGCATAGCAAAAACGTTCAACTATCTTGACAAACACCGCGGCCAATTGACTTTGCATCAGGACCGGGGCTCACCCATGACCTCCAATGGTTTTTTGGGTGCGATGCGGGCGTTGGATATCACCTGCAGCCACAGCCGACCACGTGTCAGCAATGACAACCCGATCAGCGAAAGCGCCTTCAAGACTTTAAAATACCAGCCTGACTACCCGGGCAAGTTCACCAGCGCAACGCATGCGAGGAGGTGGTGCAACGACTACTATCACTGGGCCAACACCCAGCATCATCACAGCGGACTTAACGGTTATACGCCCGAGCAGGTGCTCACGGGTGCATATCGGCACGTCGCGGTGACCAAGCAAGCAGCGCTTGATCGACGCTTTGCCCAGAACCCGGAGCGCTTTGTTTGTGGCCGCCCGATTGTGAAGCTGCCACCCAGCGAGGTTGCTATCAATCCGATCACGGAGGAGGATATCGCCGAGGGGGTCGTCGATGCCGTCAACTTCCCCACGCTGCGAGCGGCGGGGTATGTCTCAAATGCAATCTAAATACTGATCAAAGTGTCCATATGAGGTTGACACGTTCCGGAACTTAGCGTGAAAATTTTCCACGGCAGCCACGTTTTTTTACAGACACTCGCTCCAAGTGGACTATAATTCAGCTGGGGAATCCTGATGCGCGAAGCCGCGACGGATTATAATTTTGCTGAATTCTGGATTGTAATGAACAAATTGCTTCTGATATTTACCTTTCCCATGGCACTGGTCGCAGGTATTTTCGGCCTCACACTCGGGATTTTCTTTGTCATTCTCAAGTTGTTGAAAAGATTAACAACACGAGGCCCCGAGAATCTGCTGAACGCAAAAGCGCAATTCTTGGAGACACTCTTCACATTTCTTGGGTTTATATCAAGAGCAGATGGACGAGTATCGGAATACGATATCGCCAGAACAGAGCATCTGTTCAGACAGTTACGCTTGAAAGGCGAATCAAGAGAAAAGGCAAAGCGTGACTTTAAGCGTGGTGCTATGCCAGGCCTTGACTTGTCGGAAACGGCGGCTGCCTTCGCAGGCTTCTATGGTGTCTCTGAGGCGCCGGCACGAATGATCATAATAGTCCTGATAAGCTTTATCATCGGTAATGGGCGGCTTGACGAAGCGGAAGAAAAGAGTCTTTTCGAAATAGCGGAAAGTCTCCACATGAGCAGGTCTGAAGTCGAGGGGCTGCTAAGATCTTCGACGGCAGGTGCTGCCTTCAAAAACAGCCAAGGCAGTGGCAATGTCAAAGACCACGCGAAAGCGGCCTATCAAGTCCTAGGTGTAAAGCCAGGCGCGTCCAGAGCAGAAGTGAAGAAAGCGTACAAACGCCTGGTTAGTGCCAATCACCCTGACAAAATGATTGCTCAAGGCATGCCTGAGCAGGTGATCTCTCAAGCTAACGGTAGAATGCAAGCGATCATAGCCGCCTACGAAAATGTCTGCACAGGTAACGCGTGGGCTAAGTAAATGTAATATGCCGCCGCCCGCTTTTAAATCCTCGTGTCAGCTTATTAAGCCCCAGATCAGTAAAAAAAGCCCGACCTCGGCCAGAAAAACTTTCACTAACAATATTATGGTTTTCTCAGACGCCATCGGCATGGCTATGCAGCCAAATACGCCACCTATTACAGCACCTATCGCGAGGGGGATTCCCAGCTCAAAATTAATCGCGCCGTACTCAGCGTGGCCATAGAGCGCAGATGCTGAGGAGCCGGCCATCATTACCAGGCAGGCATACACGGCTTGTTTTACTCTCATGCCCGTATAACGCAGTAGCAAAGGGAGCAAAAAAAGGCCGCCCGCGCTTCCGACAATACCGCCCAGAAAGCCCGTAAAAGATCCGAAAATAACGTACTTTACCAAGTTGGCTTGCGGGTTTATCCATATCCTCTCCGCAGATTCTTCATCAGTCAGTTTAGCTAATTTACGTTCCTGACGAGTCAGTATGTCCAGACAGGCAAACGCGCAGAATGACAGTGCTAAGCGGGTAAACAGTGGTGCTGATTCCACAGCAAAAGCCACACCTAAATGGCCGGTAGCCGCGCCTGCAACAAATAACGTTACTGCACAAATCCACTCTTGATCTTTGTGATGTTTGAGGTAATAGGGGACACAATAAAATAAAGCAGCCCAGCAGCTAACTGCCACCGCAAGTGACGATGCGTGCTCTACCTGCGTGTACCCTAAAATGACCATTACGGGCACAATCAAAGAGCCGGCACCAGAGCCAATAAACCCGTTAAAAAATCCTGCAGCAGCGCCTAGCACTAAAAGAATGGCTACTTCAATGCTCATCCCTGGTTGCCCTCAGTCAGCACCGAAGCTGGCTTTACTGAATCATCTGGTGGTGTCACGTTCTTCACACTAATTGGACGCTCCAGATTAGTTGCTTCTAAAACCCCAGGCGGCATCGCAAGTGCGGAAGGCGCTATTGCACGACTGCCGATTGTGCCCGCTACTTCCGCTCCCGTTGCGGCAGCTGCTGCCAGTGGCTCTGCCACCACCTTGAAGCCCTGGTTGGGGTCTTCAAATAGAGACCTGTAGTAGTTTGATGTGGTCGAAGTGACGATCGACGTGCCACTGCTTAAGCTTTTGCGGTATGCCTGAATCGACCGCCAAAAAGAATAAAACTCCGGATCTTCGCCGTAGGCACTTGCATAAGTTGCCAGAGCTTCTGCATCCGCTTTACCCATCAGAATTTCCGCGTCACGTACAGCGGGTGCCAAGAGATCGGCAGAGTCCTTGCTCAGCTGGCCGAGGATTCTTTCCCGCTCGCTGCGGCCAATTGACAGTAGTCGCTCGGCAACCCGAACGCGCTCTGAGCTCATTCGCGCATAAACGGTTAGCTCGACGTTTGGCTCGTAACTGACTCTGGAGATGTACACGCCCAAGAGTTCAATGCCCAGTTGTCTGAGTTCAAAGGCAGACTCGCTGAACATTTTGCGAGTCAGGTGTTCTCGCCCAACGGTAACAACTTCCAGGCTTGATGTAATAGAATTCTTCAGCTGATCCTCAAGTGCCTTTAGGTTCGCAGAACCAGATTGAGTATCCTCTCCGGCTTCCATTCGCTCATTGACGATCCGATTGGAATTCCTCACCGTATCAACTAGAGCATGGGTTGACACCATGTGCTTGACGGCCCCTATCAACAACGAATCAAGCCGCGACTCCGCCAGCTCCTTGGAACCCAATTGTTCCATGAAGATGATGGGGTCCTTAACTCGCCAGTGTGCAACCGACTCTACTGCGACAAACTGTCGATCTTTCGTTGGAATGTAATCGACATAACCTTTCCAAGTTTCTATTCGATTATCGAGTACATGAATCTTTTGGAGAATTGGCACGCGAAGGTAAATGCCAGGTTCAGTTGCAGGAGCTCCAATGATTGCGCCTAATTGCGTCACGACGACCTGGGTGCCTTCGTATACGATGTAGGTGCCAAGCCGGAATAACAATCCCATTGACACAACGATCAAGAAAAACGTCACATTCCACATGAACCTGTTCCTGATTGACGCAACATCACTGCCTTACCTCTGGCGCATATATGCTCGCTGGATTCACAGCCGTGACGGCGGGCCGGACAACAGCTCCGTGATCTGCGTGGGGTGAGCCCTGGTTTGCAGTGTTTTGGGGGGGGACAACGCCCGGCGGGTCCACTCCATGTAACGGCAGTGCATGAAGACCTTCCTGCGGGATACGGGTGCCCTTTATTTGATGCTGATCTGGATGCACTTCGAAAGTCTGCACTTCGGTTGCGTGCTGCAGAACAGGCGCGGAGATATCCGGGGGCAGTTTTGCTTGTTCTCGCATCAATACCGGCAGTATTCCTTTCAAGGAGGGGTCAATAAGGGTTACAGATATTTTCTCATGCAGGCCTTCAAGGGCCTCCAGATAGTAACGGGACCTAGTCACCTCAGGCGCTTTTCTGTACTCGGCCAGTATTTGCGAAAAACGCAGGGCCTCCCCCACCGCTTTCTGGGTCAGATTTACATGATAGGCGGAAGCCTCAGAGACTACTCGCTCCGCTTTACCGACCATTTGCGGGAGTGTGGCGTTGTATTCCGACTCCGCGACATTAATGATGTCTTCCATTTCCTGTTTGGCCGAGTTTACTTTGTGGAAAGCGGCCTTCACCTGATCCGGCGGATTTGCATCCTGGATGATAACATTTGTAATGCGCAGCCCGAGTTCGTAACGGCTAACAATGTCCTGCATGTAGGTGAGCGTTTCATCGGCTACCGTTTTTCGATCGTATGACAGAACACCGTTGGTAGATCTATCGCCCACTGCAACTCTCATCGCTACCTGCGCAATATCCCGGATATTGCTCTGCACGTCGACGGAGTTAAACAGGTAATCCTCTGGTGTTACTATTTCGTATTGAACTGAATAGGTCAGGTAAACGATGTTCAGGTCGCCCGTGATCATCTTCATTTCTTCGGGTACGGGCACTTTGCCGCTGGGCGGAACGATGTGGTTTGCCGCATCCACTCTAAGTTCGTTGCGCTCCTCTACCTCGGCTTCTTGCTCAGAAGGAGGTAGCTTTTCTTGGTTGGCTATCTCTTGTTCCACTACGAAGTCTCGCGTCAGTCCTGGCCCTTGGCGTTTATTCTCGGCAATAAAATCTCCCGAATCCAAATTCCCAGCTTGCGCTTCGTTATATTCGAGCAACACATCATCCTGCTCCTCGCGGAGATCCCTCTCATAGTCCGTCAGCGGGTTTGAGGGTGGTGTTAGCTGGATAAAGCCAAAATGCTCTTGGCGTCTATCCTCGGTATTAACGATAAACAACTTCTCTACAATAGGAATTTTAAAATTAATTCCTGGCGTTACGGTTCGATGGTAGGCCCCGACTCGTAAGATTACGCCATCGTAATCATAGTTAATGGTGAATACAGTCTCTCGAATGATCACGTAGGTCAGTGCGGTAAATGCCAGCAAAAAAATAAGGCGTCTTAAATTTTTGAAGCATGAGCTCAAGAATTTGCTCTGTAACAGTCCATTAATGATTGATGTGGCTGAATCAACGACCGCCCGGTGAATATAGGCAAATACACCTTGCAGGACGAAAAAAACACGGTAGAAGTATATTTGGCAGGTTGAAACAGCATGGAAAAGCCATCGTTTTGCGACTTTCATAGCAACCGTTAGGCGAGAATCCCTTGCACTGTAGTCAGACGCTGGATCTGGAGCCTCGTTTAATATTGGCACGCTAGCTCCCGCTCCCCGTCGCGCCCACAACCATATCTTCTTCGAACACCCAAGTACCTGACGTATCCTGATTGAACTGTTCTACCAGCGAGGTCCAATATTGTTTGGAACGAGACACCGGGTACTGCGTCGGCTTAATGAGTTCTCGTTCCGAGGAGACTGCCTTGAAGCCATCGCCGTCGAGGATTTTCAAGATAAACTGACGATGTTCCAAATAGTTCTGATTCTTCTCAAACCCAATCGCGCCGAGAGTTTCGCCAGTATCGACCTGAACGTCATGGAGTGCGGCAACAACTTCGACCGGCGCACGAAAAAGTGTTTTTTTCAGTGCGGCTGTCCAGAGTCGCACTGCCAGCAGGGCCGAAGTCTCTGACACGCCCAGCATCGATGTGGGACCCATTTCCTTGGACCAACGTTGGCGGAACTCTTCGACTAAACCGTCACCAAAGTCCTGCGGGTAACGCGAGGTAAAATAGTGGCCTTCAAGCGAGTAGCGGCCGACGTCCGCAATTGATGCCGAATCCAGACTCACCAGAAATTGCGGTGGACGCTCTAAGCCGGCAACTTCCATTGACGCAAGCTTCATCAAGCTGACGAGTGTGTCTCCCTCGGTGAGATTGATCACAAAATCTGTGATGTCCGTATTCCATGCCTCAGGTACAGTAGAAATAGGGCCATGATTGGCACCATAGTAATGCTCACCGGTGACGCGCCCCCCAGCCTTCAAAACCGTATCTCTGGCGATATCACCAAGTACGCGATCATACAGGGTGTTAACTCCCGTTATATGCACCCGCGACCCATACTCTTCCATCGCCCAGAGGGCGGAAGGTACTAGATTTTGATTGGGGAGTGAGCCCAGAAAAAAGGCGTAGCGGCTCGAGATCAGGCCTTCGTGGGGCCGAGTATAAAAGAATGGGATTTTCAACTCTTCGGCAATCGGTATGAGCAAGCGCACACAGGCAGAGCTTACACAGCCAAAAATGGCTTTAATGTCGTTTTCAATCATGGCCAGGCGCAGTTTAGCGGCATCCTCTGCGTCAGTGGGCTCTGTACCTATTTCGAGAACATCTATACCAGCTTCTAATAATCCAGCGTCATCATTTGCCCACGCGAAGGCAAGTGTAAACGCAGCGTGATCTAAAGCAGCGCCCACCGACTTCGCTCCGCTGTAAGGTTCGATAAGCGCGACAGAAGTTGAAGATACCAGATGGTCAGGGATGAAATTTTTGAGCGCCAGGTAGAAGAAAAAGACAACAATGCCACGTATGAGCCACGTTGTCGTTGCCTTAACCTTATAAATGATGGAGAGCAGGCTCACTTTTGCTTGGCTTATCAGGAGCTAACGGCTTTCTTTAAAAACAGGCTCCCTCGCCGTGAAATCATGCGTACCAGAAAATTCGAGGCGTCACACTGCTCAAACTCGTTCATTATTGCATTCGCCCCCGTAATAAACCGGTAATTCAATTTCGCGGTGGGCGGGAAGTACAGCGTCGCTGGGCCAGCCCCGGTATGGACTACGACTTTGGCGTCGTCTGGTACGTCACTCCATGTCAAGTGCGCTGCCCCGGTTTTTGTATTGCATACAAGACCCCCGGCCAAACCACCAACTTCGATGTTGCCATTCTTGGTGGCTAGTTGAACTGAGCTGGAATAACAGATGCCGAAAATGTTGCCCGATTCTGTTTCGGCTTTGACCGGACCTGTGAGATCTTTAACTGAGAGGCTGCCACTTGTGGAGCTTAGAGTCACAGGCCCCTTAACGCCCACCACTGCTATGGATCCGGTGGTTGAGGATGCCACTACTCCCAAACGCTCTGGCAAATGCACTGTTAGGCGTACTTTATCATTGCTTGCACGCAAAACTTTGCGCAAGCGACTTGCAGGCAGAAACGAAAAGCTTAGTGATCGCGATCGCTTTGCCACGTCAAATGACGCCAAATCTACTCCCTGAAGAGTCGTTGCAGTCACCAGGATTCGGTTTGAAGAGTTCACCTGAATATCTATATCGGCATCGCCCACATTCACGCTGCACTTGTTCGCGCTGCCTGCATCGATGTCTAGCAGTATCTTGGATACAAGCATACGTTCGTCCGCCAGCTCATCTTGGCGATGCTCGGAATCTGTAGACGCGGCTTGATGCTTCGACCGATCTGGCGAAGAATCCTCATCAGTAAATGCTGCATCGCCTGCGGCGAGTTGGGGCTCATCCACGTGTTGCGACTCAGAAGATTCCGATGACAGTTCATTAACCATTAAAGTCACTCTTACAGATTTAACATAGGGCATGGGATCAAGCGCGCCGCAGATTACCCGTCAAGACCCTGGCAATCTCGCTCCATCCCTAACGTGGCAAGTACTAGTAGAGAATAATTAATTAGCCCCATTTCTAGCCAAAACGAGAAGTGATCTTTTTCGTTAAAGACCACTCTCCAACCGCCGCAACAGGCCTGGAGGTCTTGACCATCTCTGTGGCGCGCGTGAACCGCTCAGCTGCGCCCTGAGACAGACGCGAATCCACAATTTTTCTGGTTAGTGGCGCGTCCGAAGCTTTTTTTGCGTTTGAGGCAACCCAACGGCCTACGTCCGCGGTTTGCACCGTGGCCCAAGAGCCGGCAAATTTTGCCAGTGCAAGAGAAGGGGCCACAAAGGATGCGCTCTGCGTGATGGCCGCATTGGCCTTTGCCATAGCAGCACCTTTCATGGAGCCCTTTGATGCCTTGGCTGCCTTTGCCTTCGCTCTGGGCTTCGTCTTGGCAGTAGTCTTTGCTTTTACCAAGGCCTTGGTTTTCGGGCTTGCTTTTGCTGGAATTTTGGACTTTGGCCCGACCTTTACTTTGGCGGGCGCCTTTACTTTGGCGGGCGCCTTCGCTTTGGCTGAGGTTTTGACTTTGGGCTTAGCTTTTACCTTCGTGGGAGCGTCTACGTCGAGTGCGGCCTCGGTATTAGCTCCGGATTTTGCTTTAGCCTTCGCTTTAGAGGGAGCTTTTGCGTTCGTCGCTCTCTTTGCTGCGACTGCAGACTTAACCTTTGGAGAGGCTGCCACTTCCGGTGCTGGCCCGCCTTCCGACACAATCTCGCCTGCGGCTTGCCCAGAAAGGGTCACTGAGGCCTGCTCAGTGACACTTTCAGTAGTGCAGCCTCCGGCCTCTCGTTGCTCTCCTGAACCCTCCGATGCGCTTGCACCCAAGGTGTCGCCCGATGACTGCTCTTCGCTTTCTATAAGATCGTTGCGCTCAATCACTGTCTCTCCTCACAAACTATACTACGTGATGACATATCTGTTTATACCAATAACCCGGCACGTCGAGTTTGGTTTCTTTTGCAGGTTGCAACCTACAGGGCTTTCAACACTATACACCTAATCAAGCGGGGAGTTAAGTAACACTTGGAAACTCGCTCATGCTACTCGATAGATTTGTGGGTGGAAAACAGTAATGCGCAACCGATCATATAGACACTTTCTGTTTACGTCTTTTATAGTGCTTGCTGATCTGATTAGTTTGACTCTGGAGGCACCATGAGTTCATCTCGAGATGCTTGTCCACACAACACATTCATCACTGCACTTATCATGAGCGCTGCGCTTTCCACGGGGCTGAGTGCATGCAGTTCTGACGAGGCTCGCGTCGAAAACACCTCGACCACGTTCCGGGTCGGCTTAGAGGGACCATTGTCAGGAAGCCAAAAAGCTGTAGGCCAAGGCATGTTGCAAGGGGCCGAGTTAGCTGCTGCCAAGCTCAATACCCAAGGGGGCATAAGAGGCCAATGGGTTGAAATCGTTCCCATAGACGATCAAGCCGACCCAGAGGTGGCCAAATCCGCAGCAACCTCAGCGGTTGCGGCTGGTCTCGACGCTGTCGTGGGTCCTTACAACTCCGGTGCTGGAAGGCAGAGTCTTCCGGTCTATATCAACGATGGCTTAGTTCCGCTGCGGCTCACGTCGGCTGATGCCACCGCGGGTTTAGGGTTCACGCTGCAACCCATGACGTCGCAAATCGCGCCGGTAGCCTCTGAGGCTATCGGCGACTGGATCAGGGCAACTTCAGTTGCAATTGTCGTCGACGAAACGCAAGACTACACAAAATTTGCAGCCGAGGCGATCCAGAGCGGTTTGCACGCGCGCGGAATTGCCGTCATGTCGGTCACGAATATTTCCCCGGGAGCATCGTCCTATGCCGACGAGATTGCGACCCCACTGGCCGACGCACCCGATCTAATTTACGTCGTCGCTTACTATCCCGAAGCAGCAGTGATAGCCGCCGACGTACAAGCATCGGGCATTGATGTCACCTGCATGGTCGACTATGGTGGCTTCGACGAGGGTTACATCCGCAATGCAGGGGTTGAAACCGCCCAAACATGCACGGTCGTTGGTGTTCCTTCGCCTAGCGACTACCCTGGCTCCGGAGCACTCATCGACGCATTCGAAGACCTGTTCAATATGCCACCAGATTCATGGTCTCCGTATACATACGATTCTGTATTAATTTTAGCTGATGCCATCGAAAGGGCAAACAGCACAGACGCTGCAGATTTGACCGAGGCGCTCACCAACACCAGCGGCTGGACGGGTTGGACCGGTACTGTTAGCTTTGAGGCAAATACCGGTAACCGACTGCCTGCCCCAGTGACACTGAATAGGGTTACTAATGACGGTAAATTCACTGTTGATTCGGCCTGGGCGGCTGCTGTCGGCTTCATTTTCTAACAAGAATACTTAGTCGGAAGCACCGCACAGCGCGTCGATGGGTCTAGGTGCATAAGATCTAGTGTAGGTCGTCAAACAGTTTGTAACTTATTGAGCTTTTCTCTGCCACGCTTTACTTTCTCCAATATGTCACTCGCGGATTTGGTCCAGATATAGGGCGCTGGAGCTTGATTATGTGTCTCGATGAAGGCCATGACTGTTTGCTCAAGCTCGTCCACACTGCGAAAAACACCTCGCTTCAACTGCTTTTCAGTCAGCTCCCGGAAAAATCGCTCCACCATGTTTAACCACGACGCGCCGGTTGGCGTGAAGTGCACATGGAATCGCTTGTGATATCTCAGCCTGTTAGCGCCAGAGTAAAAGCGCGGTTATCTGCCGCTGTTTAATTTGAAGCAATTGGGCCCCCAGCCCCGCTGGCGTGCCGGTTATATCCTCGTCACTATTCAGAAGCCGATATTGTCATCATCAAA
>Ga0222629_1000594_pt1 | contig 10633 bp, 6 predicted proteins | sample AntAcemetagenom1_FD_179847 | JGI IMG/M metagenome (GOLD analysis project Ga0222629, IMG submission 179847) | Saline water microbial communities from Ace Lake, Antarctica - #1 | ecosystem: Environmental > Aquatic > Non-marine Saline and Alkaline > Saline | place: Antarctica: Ace Lake | collected... | reverse complement strand
GGCGGATGGATTTTTCTCTTGCTGAGGCGACGTTAATGTCGTCTAGAGGCAACGCGACTTCGATGAGCTTTTTGGGACTATATATCTTGGTTTCTTTTGAATTCGTCATATCTGCTCTTAAGTTGTTTCCTCTGGTGGTACTGCTTTAGAAAGCAGATCACTCAGATCATAATTAATACTGGCCACGCCAAAATCTGGCTCTACCGTGAAAGGGTTTTGCACGTAAAAAGGCCCCTCAAATGAGTCGCTATCGACAATGACAATAGCCAGAATAAATTTGTCGGCCTGGTTTAAGCCGTACATAATTTCGTTGCGACTGACGGTAATGGTGCTCTGGCCTTTAGACCGACCTTTTACTTCGATGTGGCGGTCGGGCTTGATGGAGCCGTCGGCATTGGCGGGTGGGCGTGAAGTGACATCCCAGCCACATTTTTCTGCGCCAACATCGGTAACTTTATAGCCAAACGCCTGTTCGGCTTGTATCACCGCATTCATGGCCACTTGCTCAACACGCGCCCTTGCTACAGCATCGACCGAAAATTGCGTTTCGCCTTTGCGCATTGCCAGTAAACCCTGGGGAATTACTAGGGCTCCGCCTGTGACCACTGGGGTGCTGGATACTACGTTCTTAAGTGCTATCAACTCGGCTTTACGCTGTTCTAACCGAGCGGTAAGTTCATCCACACGGCGACGTGCCATTTCTGGTTGCATGCGCGGTTGTTTGCCGGCGTTTACGTCATCTTTGAGCTTTATGTAGCGGTCTGACCAATAATTGATCTCTTTCACCAATCGCTCGTTCACCGCCGCCATGGTTTTATCGGCCTGACGTTCGCGGCGACCTTTGACCTCGGCATAGTGCTCTGGCACCAATTGCTGTGATGCATGGTTAAGCGCTAGCCCTTCGAGGTTATGATTTAGCCAGCCCGCTTGTAGAATATCGTTGACTAATTTGTGGTCGTAGTCGTCTATGGGTTGTAAGTCTAAGTGGGGTGCCCAGCCGGCATTGGTGGCATTAGCTTGCTCGTCGATTTCAACAAACTGTAACCGACGTGATGCGACATTTCCGCTTTGGCTCGACTCACGTACTGTGTGGTCAACCATAAACAGAACTTTGGGTTCGGTACTGTCGTCATTGGGGTCGACTAATACAGCACCTTGTTTAAGTTTGGGCCGGTGTGCCTGCAGTACCAAATCAGTTACGGCATGCATCAGCGGGTGCATGGGGTGGATCATATCGGCCATCGACTTGCCGGTGGGGCGTACGTGTTGTTTTTCAAAACAGATACGTTCGTATTTTTTCAACACCGGTGTGCGACTTTCGCCAATAATCCGGTCCCGCTCACGGATTGCTGCTGGTACGTGGCGAACTTCATAGCGGCCTGATTCCCTAGGCCTAAACTCGCCCCCCAGTGTTTGAAAGGCCTCAGTAAAGAAGGCTCGAATAAAGTAGGGTTGAAGCTTGCGCGCTTCAGCTTTTTCCATTTCTTCCTTTACGGCATAAAGCTCATCAAGCCCCATGTGTTGATCGACAAGCGCATTACGCTTGATGATGTCTTTAAGGTGATCGGCATCGAGGGCGCCTTCGATCACTTCATTCATTTTGGCCTTAACTTTTGGGTCTTCGCCGTATCGAATGGCTTCAACTAACAAGTCTTTAAGCGACACATTGTCAAAGGCTTCACCCAGCACATCAAATACTTTGCCGCCGAGTGCCTTTTTTTCTATCTCAATTTTATCGAAAAGTTTTTGGAAGACCGCGCCTTCGCGGGTTTCATTAGCAACGATATTCCATAGGTGACACACTTCGGTCTGACCAATGCGGTGAATCCGACCAAAGCGCTGTTCTAAGCGATTAGGATTCCAGGGTAGGTCATAGTTCACCATGAGGTTTGCGTTTTGCAGGTTTACGCCTTCCCCCGCTGCATCCGTAGCCACCAACACGACGACCTCTGGGTCATTACGGAACTCTTCTTGAATTTTTCGACGCGCATCGCGATTGGTGCCACCAGAAATGGTGCGCACTGCATTGGTATTACCGAGCATGTCACCGATTCGAACAACTAGGTAATTAAGGGTGTCTTTATGCTCGGTAAAAATAATGAGCTTACGACGACGACCGCTAGCAATAAACATCTCGGGCTTGTCTTGAAGCAGACAAGAAAGCTCTTCCCACTTTTTATCATTACCTGACTGAACAACAGCTAAAGCCTGATGCTCGAGATCTTTGAGTATCAGAATTTCTGCTTCAAATTCTGGAATAGTTTCCGCAGCGGATGCTTGATCTACCACTTGATCGGCATAAAGCTCATATTCTTCAGCACTGAGATCTTCATCCAGCTCATCTAAATTATTAACACTATATTCGCCAATGGTCTCGGCTACTCCATTGTTAACCGATTGACCTCGTGCCAGAAGTTTGGCTTCAGCTAGGCGATCGTCCAAACGCTTTCGCCGGCGCTTTAATGACTGATATATGGCTTCTGGACTAGATGCTAAACGACGTTGTAGCATTGTTAGTGCGAAACCAATGTTATTCTTTTTCTGTCCGTCGAGATTGTCGGCACGGTTCATCTCCTCACGTACGTAGGTTGTGACCTGCTCGTAAAGAGACGCTTCCATCGGTGACAATTCGTAGTTAGCTGTATAAGCACGGCGCTCAGGAAACAGAGGCGTACCATCAAACTTAAGTAACTCTTCTTTGACCATACGGCGCATCATGTCGGACACGTCGACCTTATGAGCCCCTTCACGAAATTGCCCATAGAAGCGATCGCCATCTAGTAATGACAACCAAATTTGGAAGTCTTCTTCTTTGCCATTGTGCGGTGTTGCCGTCATCAATAGGTAATGACGCGTGATCGACCCCAGTAATTCACCCAGTTGGAATCGTTTGGTTTTGTTTACCTTGTTACCAAAATAATTGGCCGATAGCTTGTGGGCCTCATCGACGATGATTAAGTCCCATTCAGTGTTTTTGAGCTTTTCTTGAAAGTCTTCATTGCGCGACAGTTGGTCTAGCCTGCAAATAAGCTGGTCAGATTCATCAAAGTAATTACCTGAGGCGCACTGCTCTTGTTTTTCTCGACTGAAAATATCGAAAATCACTCCGAATTTTTCAAGGAGTTCGTCTTGCCATTGCTCCGTAAGCGAGCCTGGGGATACGATTAATATACGTTTTGCATCTGCACGCATTAATAGCTCGCTTATCAATAAGCCAGCCATGATGGTTTTACCTGCGCCAGGGTCGTCAGCTAAAACATATCGCAACGGCTGCTTGCGCAACATGTGCTCATAAACAGCAGATATTTGGTGAGGAAGAGGCTCTACATTTGAAGTATGGACAGCCATCATGGGGTCAAAGAGTGCGGCCTGGGTTATACGGAAGGCCTCTAGACCGAGTTTGAATTCAGCGCCAGGCGCGTCAAAGGCCCAAGGACGACCTGCGGTAGCCAGTTCAAGGCGAGATTCGTCAGAGCGAAACAGCATTTGCTCGCCCAATTTGCCCTGATTATCTTTATAGTAAACTGTTATCGCGGCATCGCCGACCGGCTCAATCTGAACGATCTTCACGATTTCGTCAGATTGGATGCCACGAATTTGGGCGTCTTTCTTGATATCTTCGAGCTTTAGCATCTATTTTCCATATCAATGGTTACTCGATTCCCCATCTAAGAATCAACTTATTCGTTATTCAGCTTCTCTTCTATCCAGCGCTGAATATCTTCCCGCCTGAATCGCCAGCTTCGACCGACCTTGAATCCCGGCAGTTTCCCTTCCGCAGCCAGTTTATAGGCCGTTTTCTCAGCAAGCTTCAGGTACGCCGCGACCTCTTTTAAGGTCAGTATTTGATCAGTCATAGCCATTCGAGCAGTTGTAGAACCACAAGGAGAATATGGGAAAATACGGGAGGTCACAATCAAAAAGCTAATGTTCGATTACTTTCGGAATTCTGGTTTCCCAGGAGTCCGGCGTCTCGGTTACTCCGAGGGTCAGGCTTGATATTCTTGAGAGGCAAGGCTCCTGTGAAGAACAAAATGAGTTTGCCGAGGATCAGGCGGATGATGCGCATGGTGACGTCCAGTGAGTTGCGATGCTGGGGTAGAGCCGGATTGACCTGCCGACTCCCCGGCGGCGAGATGTCTCCCATCTCCCGGCATAGTCGGATGCTCTATTTATGCATAACATTATGATTTATATAAAAATGGTGGGCCCAGAAGGACTCGAACCTTCGACCTGCCGATTATGAGTCGGATGCTCTAACCAGCTGAGCTATGGGCCCTGAGAAGCGAGGCGTGAGTATAAAGAAGAACGCGGCGATGTCACACCTTTCTCGGGTGACTTTTGGGTGACAGTTTAGGTGGGCAGATGGCCGACTTTTACCCAGATCAATGTCTCCTCCTCGGCAAAGGGGTGGTGCTTGCTCAAATGTGGACTGCGAATCCATGTGCCCTTAGGGTAATTGCCGTGCTCGTCTTTGAGCGCGCCCGAAATGATGTAGATCTCTTCGCCGCCGAAATGTGTGTGCGCCTGAAAACGCTCGCCTGCGGGCCAGCGCACCAGTGCCACCTGCTCTGTGCCGTGCTGATGCAGTGGCAATACTTGAAGGTTGCCAGAGCCTGGTTTGAAAGTTTCACGGCGGGTGTCGATAACAACATGGTCGGTGTCATCGGTCTGGAACTGATGCAACTTTACCAGCAGCACACAACCTTCCTTGCTGAACGGTGCGTGGCGAAAGCCCTCGGGGTTGCGAAAGTAGGTGCCGGCTGGATAGTCGCCGGTCTCGTCGGAAAAAACACCGTCCAGCACCAATATTTCCTCGCCCAGAGGATGGTCGTGGGCACTGAATTTTGCGCCGGGTTCGTAGCATACAATGCTGGTGGCGTGGCCGCGCTCTGCATCCTCGCGTGCCAGTGGTTTGCGCATGACGCCGGGCATGGGGCTTGCCACCCAATCCTGCTGCGCACTTTCGATGACCACCTTCTGGTTGAAATCCATGTTGAGCATGTTGTGGTCGCTGCTCCTTTATCGCTAGCTGTCGCGTTTCGACAGTAGCTCATTCAGTGGTTCGAAGGCATTGCTCAACCGTTTAAAGTCTTGCCGCTGCACCAGTAACAGCTTGGAGTCTTCCAGCGCGGTGATGGTGCCATGGGTCAGGCGTTCTTCTTTCATCGCGCGCGCACCCCAGTTGTCGCCGGGCAGTAGCTGGTTAACGTGAGGATCACTGTCCGGCCTTTGCAGTACCTGTTCCAGGCTGCCACTGACCACCACGTAGAAACCGGCGGGCACTTCGTTGGCACGCTGTACGTTTTCGCCCTTGGCATAGTGCAGGTACCGCGTTGCGGGGCGATCGGTGTCGCCCATGTAGACAATGGTGCGCGGCATAAAATAATCGAACATCCAGTTCAGCGCTACGCGAATTCGGGTCGCCCATCCGGGCAGCATGCCGATATAGGCCATTCGCCAAATCATCCATGCGAGCAAACCCGTAACGCGCTGGCCATAGATTTCGGCGGCTCCCCGGTAACCGCCAAGGGAAGCCATAATCCCCGACGATTTGTGATCGAATGCCTTTAATGATTTGCCCTGCGAGCGATTTAAAATGTTGTGCGCCAGTGTATTCGCTTCGCTGGTTGCAAACTGTGCGGTCGGCGGGGCGTAGGCAGGTTTGTTGGGGTCGCCTGGCAGCGGAATCAACGCGGCGTCGCCAATCGCCCACACATTTTCGAGGCCGACCACTTCCAGTTGTGGGGTGACAGGAATACGTCCGCGCTCCAGTTGTATCGGCAGGGACTTGACGAACTCCGAGGGACCGTTGCCGATAGTGGTGACGATGGTACGCGTATTTATGGAGCGGCCATCACTGGTACATACAGACTGGTTGGTGGCGGATTTAATGCCGGTGTTCAGCCACACTTCCACGCCGCGTTGCTGCAATTGCTTGAGTGCGTATTCCGAGAGGTGCTCGGGTAATTCGGGCAGTATTCGAGGGTCCCACTGGATCATCAACAGTCGAATTTCATCGCGCCGGATATTCGGGTATTGCGGCAAAATACGCTCGATCATCTCGGCCATTTCACCCATGGTTTCCACCCCCGAAAATCCGCCGCCGGCGACTACAAAGGTCAGTGCGCGCGCCTTGATGTCGGGAAAGCGGGTGACATCGGCCATTTCCATGCACTCGATCACATGGTTGCGCAGCCGATAGGCGTCGGATAAATCCTTCATGGTAAGGCTGTGGTTTTCAAAGCCGGGGAATGCGGAGAGATTGGCGACTTGCCCGGTGGCAATCACCAGATGATCGTAATCCACGCGTTGCAGGATTTTCTTTTGCCCCTGCAGTAACACCACCTGTTTCGCGTCCAGGTCAACGCCAGTGACTTCAGCGAGGCGCACGTGAACCCCCTTCAGCAGGGTGCGCAGCGGAGTGACGGCGTCCTGGGGATTGAGTGTGCCTGCCGCTACTTCGGGCAGCAGCGGTTGGTAAACGAAGTAATTGATCTTGCTGATCAGCTCGATGTCTAGCTCAATACCCGGGCCGCCCCGGCACATCTTGCGCAATTTCCTGGCGGTGAACATGCCACCGAAGCCGCCACCAATGATTACAACTTTGGTTTTTGGCATCGGCTGCCTCCGCGCGATAGCCCCGCGATCAGTTTTCGTCCAGAAAGCTGCGCAGGTAGTCTGATCGGGTCGGGTGGCGTAACTTGCGCAGCGCCTTGGCTTCTATCTGGCGAATACGCTCGCGCGTCACATCAAACTGTTTGCCCACTTCCTCAAGGGTGTGGTCGGTGTTCATGTCGATACCAAAACGCATGCGCAGTACTTTGGCTTCGCGCGCGGTAAGGCCGGCCAACACTTCCTTGGTGGCTTCCTGCAGGCCCTGGCCGGTGGCGGCATCCACGGGTGAGTGGATGGTGTGGTCTTCGATGAAGTCGCCCAGATGGGAATCTTCGTCATCACCGATCGGTGTCTCCATGGAGATTGGCTCTTTGGCGATCTTCAGCACCTTGCGTACTTTGTCTTCCGGCATTTCCATGCGCTCGCCCAGTTCCTCAGGAGTGGGTTCGCGACCCATCTCTTGCAGCATCTGGCGTGAGATGCGGTTGAGCTTGTTGATGGTTTCGATCATGTGCACGGGAATACGGATGGTGCGGGCCTGGTCGGCGATGGAGCGCGTAATGGCCTGACGAATCCACCAGGTGGCGTAGGTAGAGAACTTATAGCCGCGGCGGTATTCGAACTTGTCGACCGCTTTCATCAAGCCGATATTGCCTTCCTGAATAAGGTCGAGGAATTGCAGGCCACGGTTGGTGTATTTCTTGGCGATCGAAATGACCAGGCGCAAGTTAGCTTCAACCATTTCTTTTTTGGCGCGACGTGCACGGGCCTCGCCCATAGACATGGCGCGATTGATTTCCTTGATTTCGGTAACAGCCAGGCCACTTTTTACTTCGATTGAAGCGATGCGGCGTTGCAGGCGCTGAATCTCGTCCTTTTCGGCCAGCAGTTTGGCGCCGTACTCTTTCTTGCGAGTAAAGCGGTTGACCCAGCGGGGGTCTGTCTCCGAGCCCTGGAATGAGGTGATGAAGTCTTTGCGCGGCATGCCGCAGACTTTGATCGCCAGCCGCATGATCTCACGCTCCTGATCGCGCACGGCCACCAGAACATTGCGGGGGGAGTCGGTCAGGGGGTCTGAAATGCGCGGTGTGAACTTGAAGAACTTGAACAGCTCACCCAGTTTTTCCATCTCCTTGATGGCGTTTTTGTCCAGCCGGCCCTTTGCTTCAATGGCCTTTTCGGTTTTGTTGTACTGGCGCTTGAGGGCGGTGAAGCGTTTTTTTGCCTCAACGGGATCGGGCCCGGTATCGACTTCTTCTTCGTCGTCATCATTACTATTATTGGAGGACTGAGCCGCTTCGGCAGCTTCCGCTACTTCGGCTGCTGAAGGCACGTGTTCGGCCGGATCGAGGTAGCCCACCATAATTTCGGCCAGGCGCCGCTCTTCCTTGGCGACGAGGTCGTACTCGTCAAGCACGCTCTTCACCGCGCCGGGGTAAAGGGCCACGGCAGCCAGCATCTCGCGAATGCCTTCTTCGATACGCTTGGCGATAACGATTTCGCCCTCGCGGGTCAGCAGTTCCACGGTGCCCATTTCGCGCATATACATACGCACGGGATCGGTGGTGCGCCCCGCTTCAGTTTCAACAGCTGCCAGTGCGGCGGCAGCCTCCGCAGCGGCGATATCGTCGGCGGTGGAGTCGCCCTCAGTCATCAACAGGTCGTCGGCATCAGGTGCAGATTCAAACACCTGAATACCCATGTCGTTGATCATCTGGATGATGTCTTCAACCTGATCCGGGTCGGAAATGTCCTGGGGTAAGTGATCGTTGACTTCAGAGTAAGTCAGGTAGCCCTGCTCTTTGCCTTTAGCGATGAGATCTTTGAGGCGAGACTGTTGGTGCGCGACTTTTGTCATTGAAAAAGAACCCTGAAAAGTGGGAAAAAAATTAGCCGGAGATTATAACCAGAAAACAGAAACTTACCTACAGGTAAGTCGCGAAACTTCTCGATTGTCGGGTTATTTGGCCCGCAATCGCCAATCGGTGCTTATAGTTATATGGGGCTGCTCTGTACATTTTTCAACCGTAGCGCGGCGCGGTTGAATCAGAGCGGCTGTGGCCCGCCAGTGTGCGTTGGCAGCTTACTGTCGCGGCTTATTTGGGTTTAGTGCGCTGTTTGTCGCGCTGCAATTTCTCCTGCAGTAGTTCACGTAACTGCTGTTTCTCTGATTCGCTGACTTCAGCGTAGTTGGTGAGCTTCATTTTGTCGACCTGCGCGGTCAATTTCGATTGATGGGGCAGTTGCGCCAGTGCCGCCATGGTGTCGGTAAACTGTTGCTCGATGCCGGTGGCGGGGATAAGGCGCTCCTGCCCGGCCAGCCGGCTCAGCAGTTTGCCCTCATCGGTGCCATACCAGTGGCCCAGCAGCATAGCGGTGCTGGATTCGGGGCGCTTGTGCAGCAATTGCAGCAATTGCAGCAGTAGTTGCCCATCCTCATGGACAACACCTTCCAGTATTTCAGGGCCGGCCAGTCGCGCGATACCGGGCTGATGCAGCAGTAGCGCGATGGCCGCTTGCGCCAGGTTGGAATAGCCCTTGGCGGGCACCTGGTGTTTGAAATGCTGTTCGCGCGCGGGCGTGCGATATTCCTGGTCAGACCCTTGCGGGCCGCTGTAGTCGGGTGGCGGCTCGCTATCGTCATCCGGCTCATAATCGGGCTCCAAAGGCTTTGGCGGCGGTGCCTCCAGCAGCATCAGGCTACTCAATTCAAGGCCAGTGCGCTGTGCCAATGCCTGAAACATCAACTGGCGGTAAACACCCTCAGGCAGTTGCCGGATGTAGGGCAGAGCCTGTTTGCTCATGCGCGCGCGGCCATCCAGGCTGGCAAGGTCCAGCCCCTGAGCCGCCGATTCAAAGAGAAAGGTCTCCAGCGGCATCGCCTTGTCCAGCATGTCCTCGAAGGAGGCCTGGCCCTGGGTGCGCACCGCATCGTCGGGGTCCTGTCCCTCGGGTAAAAACAGGAATCTGGCCTGGCGGCCGTCCTCCATGCTCGGCAGCGCCGCTTCCAGCGCCCGCACCGCGGCCTTGCGGCCTGCCGCGTCACCGTCAAAGCAGAACACAACTTCAGGACACAAGCGGTACACGCGCTCCAAATGGGTAGGGCTGGTGGCCGTACCGAGCGTCGCCGTGGCATAGGTGATGCCGTATTGTGCCAGCGCGATGACGTCCATATAGCCTTCCACCACTACAATACGCTCCAGTTTATGCGTGGTTTGGCGCGCCTCATACAAACCGTAGAGTTCACGACCTTTGTGAAAGATATCGGTCTCCGGGGAGTTCAGATACTTGGGCTTGTCGTCCCCCAGCACCCGGCCACCGAAGGCGATCACGCGGCCGCGCCGGTCGCGGATTGGAAACATAACCCGGTCGCGGAAGCGGTCGTAGATCTTGCCATTCTCGTTTTTGACCAGCATGCCGCCTCTAATCAGCAGGTCGCGCAGTGCATCGCCACCGCCCAGCGCCGCGTGCAGGTTGTCCCAGCCCGGCGGCGCAAATCCGATATCGAACTGCTTGGCGACCTCACCCGACAAGCCGCGTCCCTTCAGATACTGCACCGCCCGTGGGGCTTGTGGGTTGCTGCGTAATTGTTGCTGGTAGTAGGTCGACGCCCGCTCCATAACGGCGTACAAGGGTTTGAGGCTGTCTTCCTGTTGTGCGGGGTCGCGACCGCCGCGGCTCGGCTCGCGCGGGACTTCCATTCCGGCACTGCCGGCCAGACTCTCCACCGCCTGCGGAAACTCTACATTCTCGTATTCCATCAAGAAGGTCAGCGCATTGCCGCCCGCTCCGCAGCCGAAGCAGTAGTAAAACTGTTTGTCGGGGTTGACGCTGAAGGAAGGGCTGCGCTCTTCGTGGAACGGGCAGCGGGCGGAGTAGTTCTTGCCGGTCTTCTTCAGTTTGACGCGCCGGTCTATCACCTCGACGATGTCGACGCGGTCCAGCAAGTCATCCAGAAAAGCTTGTGGTATGCGTCCGGCCATTCTTGGTTTTCACGGTGGTGAGAGTTGGGTGT
>Ga0222629_1000593_pt1 | contig 10647 bp, 14 predicted proteins | sample AntAcemetagenom1_FD_179847 | JGI IMG/M metagenome (GOLD analysis project Ga0222629, IMG submission 179847) | Saline water microbial communities from Ace Lake, Antarctica - #1 | ecosystem: Environmental > Aquatic > Non-marine Saline and Alkaline > Saline | place: Antarctica: Ace Lake | collected... | reverse complement strand
TATTAGTACCTATAGCTGAGTATCTTCTACCATCTAAATCAGCCCAAACAAGTTGATCTCTTGCTGCACCAACTAGTGTATTTGAAGTTATTTGTTGCCAACCCCCTATTTTTTCTGGCAGACCATATCTAAACCTAACAAAATCACCATCAGTCCACTGACCTTCTGCTCCAGTTTCTGTGACTTGCTTATTAAATCCCGGTCTAATCTGTACGTTTGTTAAAGGCATGCAGACATTATATCATTTATTTGAAGTATATTAAATAACTCTACTTAACAACTTTAAATTACCTTCTAAACCAATTTGGTAATCCTAAATGAGGACGTTTGTCAAACATATTATCCTTAGATCCTGGAGTTTTTCTGTTGTTATAGTGAAGAAATACTTGAATACATTCTTTACCTTTAAATTTTTCTCTCCAATGCTCTAGTTCACAACCTGAATAAACTAACATATCGCCTGGTTTTAAATCTATTTTAATACCTTTTGCTTTGCTAGAGGAAGTAATTCCTTTTTTACCACCTTCTGTTTCAGGTAAACCAACATTTTCGTTTGGACTTAAATATATAGGCCAATCATCCCCACCTAAATTCATTGTAGTTGATATCTCACAACTAAATCTATCTTTATGTCTTTTTAATTCGTCTTCCTTTTTATATATTCTAGCATATGTATAAGATGGATATAATTTAAGACCTGTTACTTTTTCCATTTTTGGTAGACATTTTAACATTAAAGTCTCCATAGCAATATTAGCATATTGAGCATATGTATTTGGTATTTGACCACTAGGTTCTTCATATTGACCTATAATATATTCAAATGGAGATATGTATCTAGCATCCTTACAAGTATCATAAACTTGTTTTTGCATAATAAAATAATTTGCAATAAATGAAGCTAAATCTTTTGATATTGCTTGACGAATGACTGTATATTTTTTTTTTTTAAACATCTTTTGCCATCTCTTTCGGTACAGCTTGTAGGTTCCAATGTATAAATCTAAAAGGTTCTTTACCAAAATCTACTGTAAACTCGTGTTCTAAAAACCCTGGAAATATAACTAGTGTTCCAGGTTTAGGTCTAACATAAATTAATTCTGCTGCCGGTAATACACCTTTTATATTTGTTTTCATTTTTAATTTTGTAGCTCTAGCTCCAGTACGTGGCTCGTGAAATACTGGCATTGATGTTTTATCACTTGCTTTTAAAAAATAAAATCCTGAAACATGTTGATTCCAATGAACGTGAGCTGAATGATTTCCTCCTCCTTCTTTAGCAAACTCTTGTACCCACATTTCACTAAATAAAGTTGTGTATTGTGACATATCAAAACCTTGATGATCTAAATACTCCCAAGATTTTTGACCAATGTAATCTCTAAAATCTCTAAAATTATTGTCAGCTGTTAATGGTGTTGAATGATATGACGTTCCAAAATCACCATGTTCTTTAATAAATTTTTTTTGTTTATTTTTTGAATCTTTAATATATTTGTTAGAAGCCCTATTTAAAGATTTTATAAACTCTGGTTTTTGTTCAGACCAAATAGTTGTGCTAAAGTAATTATTTATATACATCTTATTTAAATGGGTATCCAAGGTTCCACATCACCAATGAATATCTAGTTCCTTTTGTTACGGGTTTAACTCTATGCCATACAAATGATGGAAATACAATGATACTTCCTTTAGGTAATATCTCTTTTGCTTTTCTCAAATGTTTAGCTTCTTCTCTCATATGGGGATCATAGTTTCTAAAGTCAAACTCTAATTCACCACCTTCATATTCTGAACTATCTGTTAACTGACAAGTCATAGATAGTTTTCGAATTTTACCATTTTCTGGACCTTCTTTTTCATAAGGTTTTTCAAAAGAATCACAATGCCAATCATAATATTGGTTGTGTTTGTATTTTGTAAATTGACATGACTCTGATCTATCCCATTCAAAATTCCAACCTGCTGATTTATTAGCTTGATGTATATAAGGATGTAATTCTTTATATATCCATGGGTCATTTAACCAAACTAAATCTGATCTTCTTTTTTTCTGCATATTTTTAATTTGGTCTTTAGTTAATTCTTTATCACCATATCCACCCGTTCTAGCCATAGTTTCTGATTTTGATAATCCATATTTTATAATGTCATCACATACTTTAGGAGGTATTGCAGAAGTAAAGTACCAGTAATAATTAGATATATTCATTTTGAAAAAGTCATGTTTAAAGAAAATCTATAGGCAGGAGCTGTAGAAGTACAAGGTCTGATCAAATGAGGAATAGTGGCATCAAAAATAACTACTCTATTTGGCTTACACTGAACAGTTTTAATTATATCTTCTTTGTTGTTATTTAAAAATAAAGTGTCTGCACCCCACTCTAAATCCCATTTCATATTAGCATAATAAATAAAACTCCATTTAGCATTATCAAGAGAATCATCATGAGGATGATATACACCCGCTGAAGTAACAGCATTTATTAAACATCGGTTAAGATTATTTAAATTCATTTTAAATTTATTTTTAATGTTAATAGGTAGATGTTCTATTGCACCTAACTTAATTAAATCTTCTTTTGTAAATATAGCTCCAAACATATCAAAACTTTTATAATCAAAAGATTCACTATCATTTAAATTTAACTTAAAATATGAATTAAGTATAAAAGAATAAAATTTTTGAGTTACGTGCGATGGATATACATTATCAAAAATATATATTTTATTTAAATTATTAGATATAGTCATAAGTTATTGTTTGCACAAAATTTAAACTATCTTTCTGATTATTAGTTATATAATACATATTAGTTGAGGGAAACATTATAAACATATTATTTTTAAGTTCTATATCCCAACTTCTTCCCTTACGTCTATTATCATCATAATGTATTCTAACATTACAGTCTTTGACTTTTACACCATATAATAATGTAAAATCTGGAGAGTTACGTAAATCCACGGGATCAATATTTAATAAAGGAATTGTAGTCTCATTAGGTTTATAGTTATTTCCCCATGTGTTTTTATTAATTAACTTATAATTATGTTCAACATTAATATGATCTCTTACATAACTATTTAACATATCCCAAGTTCTTGAAAACGGAAAATCTTTTTTTTGAATCACTGATTTTAAAATATCTTCTACTAATTTATCTCGGTCAATGTCCCAATCTTTAGGCATTGCTATATCTCCATAATATAATGCTTGTTCTGATAAAGTTTTTTTAATCATTCTGTTATCCAATCTATTATTAAATGCACTCTATTAGATTTACTATTATTTGCAACTGAGTGTATTTTTTTTGAGTTATTTATTTCCCACATTTCGCCTTTTTTTAAATTTATTTTTTCTTCACCCACATTAAAAATTACTTTATTATTTGTAATTATAGGAATATGGATTCTTTTACATATATCTAATGAAAATGAATTATCAATATGATTAGGTATATTTTTTTGAGCTTCTAAATTTACCAGTAGTGCTCTTATAATATATCCTTTACCAAATTTTTTAGAAAATATATTCTTAAACTTATTCATTTCATTTTTATATATACTATAATTAAAATGATAAGTAGGATTATGGTTTCTAAAATCTTCATCAAATATCAATGGTATTGTTTTGGTATATTTATGTACATCATATGTTTTTTGTCTAAATATATAATCATCCCAGGTTTTAATTTTTTTAACTTTAGAAGCTACAGCTGAGACATCTGTTTTACCAATATAATTAAAATTCATAATTTAAAAATACTTTCTACTGATTCATTACATCTTAATTCTAAATTTAATGCAATTCTTGGTTTTGTTTTTGAGACATCTGGTAAATGATCTAAAAAAGATGGGAAAATTAACATATCATTATCTTTTGGCATTAAATATTTTTGTTCATTTTTATAGTGAAAAGTAATTCCTTTCTTCTGTGTCTTTAAATATAATACACAATTAATACTTGCGGTTAACTTATGGTTATGACATTTGCTTTTGTTATATTCTTTATCAGTAATATAAGCCCATGTTTTAAAATTCACATCTTTTAAAGAAAAAATATTTAAATTAATTTTAGATATATTATAAAATATATTGTACAAATAGTTAGTATACCTAGAATGTAATTCAAAATTGTAAGAATTTTTTTCATTTAAATCTATTCTTTGATTTAAACATTCTTTTATTAATGGCTCTTTAATATTTTTTAAATGTTTTTCTATATTGAAACTGTATATTAATTTTTCTAACATCATTTTTATTCTTTAATAAAATTTTTATATTTTTCAATTATATAATTAGGAATTTTAATTTGATTGTATATTGTTTTTTTAAGTGCTCCTGTTTTTAAAGTATGCATAGGAGCTTTTAAAATAGTATCATCATACTTAATATTATTTATTGAAAATTGTTCTGTAATATTAAAACAATGTTTAAATTTTGGTATTTTTAAAAAGCTATAAATTTTATTTATATTATTTTCAGGGTTTTTTATTAAATTATTATAATCAATAAAAAGTACATCTTCGTTGTTTTTTATAAAATTATATGCCATACAAGAAAAATCAAATAAACTATTTTTTTTAGTAATCAATTCTATTTTTTCTTCTATTTCACTTCTATGTAATGCAGTTTTGTCCATTTGATTATATTCCAAGTTAATATAAAAATCTGGATAATTATTACATAAATTTAAATAAGAAGTTATTATTTCCACAGGGTTTCTTACAAGAAAAATTAATTTAATTTCATTAGGACAATATTGTTTTAACATATTATAATTAAAAGGAGTAGCCCACTCTCCTCTATTTATTATATATTTTTGTTTCCATTTTTTATAAAAATTAAAAAGTACATTTTTTTGTATTTCTTTTAAACTATCTTTTGTTGGAAAGTAATTATACTTATCATCGTATTTAATTGTCTCTAAATTAAAAAATATTTGAGTAGCATAAGAATGCCCAGAAGTTGCAATGTCTTTATTTTGGTTTAAAATTGTAGATAATAAAGTATTTCCAGATCTTGGAAAACCAGTCAAAAAATAATACTTTTGTTGCATACTACAACTATTTATATATTATTTTTTTAATTTATACAAATAAGTATACTTTAATTTATGCTAATTGATCTGTCAAATCCCAAGTTGTATTAGCTTCATTCCAGGCATAATACCAATGATTAGTATGTGCTGTATTTTGTGATTCTTGTCCAGCAGTTAATGCTGGTGCATCACCGATTGGTGATTTCCAAGAAGCTGATGCATTATGTTTTACCCAAGATGCATAAGGTTTTTTAGGCCAAAAGATTTGATCATCTTCGTCCCAAGTAAAACCTATACCTGCATAATTTCCTCTTAATGGAGTTCCACCTAATTTGTGTTGATTGCCAGATGTATTGTAGGAAGTTTGAATCCACATTTGTGCTGGCCAATTACCATACTGTTGTAATTTTTGTTGACCTACTGTTTCATCTTCAATGCCATCAGCGTTTAACATATCATTATTATTTAAAACTACCACTTGGATAACTTTATTACTAGAACCTATTTTTGCAAAATGTGCCATAATTTTTACCTAATTTTGAAATTTATACCTTATAATTACTATACCTGAACCACCTGCTCCACTATTAGGAGAAGATGGTGATTGTCCACCTCCACCTCCGCCAGTATTTGCAGTTCCAGCTTCAGCTGTACTAGGACTTCCACCATTTCCGCCTCCGCCTAATCCACCTGCTCCGCCAACTCCAGGAGCTGGTGCAGCACCACCGCCACCTCCACCTGAAAAATATTGAAAACCTCCAGAAGCTTCTCCAGAAGGTCCAAAAACAACAGAAGGTACTCCAGCTCCAACTCCACCAAATCCACCAGGCCCTGTTGGCATTGGGGGTTGTGCAGCTTGTCCAGCAGCTAATGCTCCGCCACCACCACCTGCTGCGTAAGTAGGTCCAGGAGAAGCTCCACCAGCATTTCCTTGAGGAGGACTAACAGGAGGTGTATTACCAGCTCCACCAGCTCCACCTCTATGTTGTTTTCCACCACCAGATCCGCCAGCTACTCCGCCAGAGCCACCTCCAGCAGATGTTAGTGTTCTAAAAACTGTATCCGCTCCACTTGTTTGTCCAGGTGTTCCTGCTCCACCAGCACCTATAACGACAGGGTAAGTATTAATCGCAGCCGGTAAAGCTGAACAAGCATTTAAAGGTAATGCTGGAGCTCCTGGTTGATCTGCAGCAAGAGCTGAATATCTAAATCCACCTGCACCACCGCCACCACCAGCTATACTTGAGTTACCTCCGCCACCGCCAGCTGATACTAAATAATCTATTGTATTTGAACCTAATGCACTTCCCTCACAAGTTATTGCAAAATCTCCTGATGCTATAAATTTTGCTATTTTATAATCTCCACAACTTGAAGTAGTTAAAGTATTACCACATCCTGTAACTGTAGCTACAACATATTGTATAGCTCCTGAAATTTCACTTGAATCATCTTGAGTTGCAATCCAACCTTTTGTTCCATCCACGTAAACAAAAACTACAGATTGTCCAGCAGTAGTTAAAGTTGGGTTAACTGAGTTTCCACCATTTATAGGACTTGAATTTCTATCAATTGTTAGTGCATTAGAACTAAATGTTTGTGCATAATCTTTTACCGCTACAAAATCTCCTGCTGAAGGACCAGATGGTAAAGTTAGATTAAAAACTCCACCTGCCGTATTACAAAAATAACCTTCACCTGATACTGCAGTAAAAGTTGCAGTCTTTGGAGTTGTAACCCATGATGTTCCACCACTACTAGCATCAGCAAAAGTTGGAGGTGCACCTGCACCTGCTGAAGTTAAAATTTGTCCTGCAGTACCTGTTGCTACTGCAACTGGATTACCACTTGCATCATAAGAAATTACATTTCCATCTGTACCTGGGGCCATTTTTGCTAATGTCACAGCGTCATCTGCAATTTGTGCAGTTCCAATAGTACCACCTAATGTGTCTAATGATATTTCATTTAAATTTGTTCCGTCAGAATATGCCGCATAAATTTTAGCAGCATCTAAAGCAAAACCAGTTCCAGAAGCTGTTTTAATTGTAAGGTTTGTAGGATTAGTTAATCCAGTTGCATCAAAAATATAAAATTTTTCTATACTATCTGGAATAGTACAAATTGTACTAGCAGCAATTGATGCTGTTGCAAATTTGATTACCATATTTCTTGCGTTAGAAATAGTTTTATCAGTCATTGCTAAAGCTAAAGTTCCACCACTTGAAAGTGTTACTTGCTCAAAACCAGAAATAGCTTGTTGAATTAAGTTTAAGTTATTATTTGTATTATCTCCCCATGTACCAGCGTTTGCGCCAGTAACCATAAGCTCAAGTTTTAAATCTGTTGAGTAACTAGATGTCATAAATTTTTATCTCCTAAATATTATAATTTTACCTTAATCAAGCGGCCAAATCAACCTCTGTCCAAGTATTATTTACGTCTAAATCAACCTCTGACCACGGTGTTACCGCTACATTTCCTACGCTTGTGCTCATCGAAATACCTGTCACAAATATATTAGCTGTTTGTACTGTAGTTGCTGATCCTATCGATGTAGTTAATGATAAACCTACTAATTCAACTGAAGATACTGCATCTACATTTCCTATAGCACCTTGTAGTAATCCAGCAGTTGTTACCTCAACAGTTACATCTGTAACTACTATCTCCCCACCTAAAGAAGCTATTAATGATATTCCGGTTACATCTACTACTGAAACCGGATCTACATTTCCTAAACTTCCTGTTAGTGAAGTTCCTGTTACATCCGCTAAAGTATTTGCATCTGCAATTGCAGATCCTACTGCAGTCTGTAATAATCCAGCAGTTGTTACAACTGGACCTACTGCAATCTCTACTGTTGAGCTACCAATTGAACTTTGTATTGTGTGTTCGGTAACATTGATAGATATACTTCCATCAACTTGAATATCTACAGGACCTATTCCCATTGATGCTGCAGTACCTTGTATAGTGATTCCTGCAACGGCTCCGATATTAGCAGATAAAGAAATACCTGTAACATCTACATTTATTCCAATACCAATTGCTTCGTTACCTGTAACTGAAGTTAATGATTGTCCTGTAAGAGTAACTATTGTTTCTGCTGCTGATGTAGCTGTACCAATTGAAGAAGATAAAGAAATACCTGTAATGATTGTAGAGTAAGGCACTCCCCATGCCATACTTCCCCATTCGTTTCTTCCCCAACCTGCGTTTAATTCCGCAACAATTGTTTCGTTACCAATACTTGGAGTAAGTGCTATTCCGGTTACATTAACGCTAAGACTATTTTGTTCGCCCCATTCGTTTAGTCCCCATGTACTATTACCCCAAGTATCAGCCATTTCATTTTTCTATGTTGTTACGCAATTCTTAAAATCGCAGCACTTGTAGTAAACGCTGGGAATTGAACTGTAAAAGTTCCAGAAGTTGCTGTCTTATCTGCACCAAAATCTAATACACAAACAGAGTCAGTAGTTCCTGAACCACCTGATGTAGTTGTATTATAAATTAAAGCACCTCTTGCAGTTAAACTAACTGAAGTAAATGATAAGTTATCAAAATCTACAATAGCTGTTGCGCTAGCCATTGATACACTTGGATTAGGTTTAACTAAAGCTAAACCACCAGCTACATACGTTCCAGTATTTGCTACTTCAGTATTTGCTCCACCACCTGGATTAGTTGCGTAGTTTGTTGTTGATGCACCTAAAACTGCATTAGAATTATATAATGCTAATTTAAAAGTACTTCCACTTGTAAATTGGAACTTGTGTGCTCCTTCTAATAATTCTTTTTTAAATGAATTACATATTGCGTTTGTTGTTATTGCCATAATAATTTCTCCTTTTTCTTATTAATATTAGCTTCCTGTTTGATTCGGTGAAGGTGATGGGATTACTATTCTTGGTACTCCGTCATCGTATTCACCTCTTCTTCTTCTACCCATTTGTTGTAGGGCAAAATTCTGTAGTTCTTCTTTATACTTACTTTCGTATAACTGTAACATATCTTGAGGCCCTTTTAAATATCTGAAGCATTCTGCTAATACTCCATGTAAAAGCATTCCTTCTTGATATTTAGATAAGTAAGTAGTATTTGAAGATGTAAAATTAGGTGGTGTTTTGATAAAATTTATTTGTACTACATAAGCTGCTGCTGGAGTTGGGGCAACAATTACGTTAAACTCATCCCAAGCAGCCCAATAAATTGGAGCTCCTGTAGTGTTAGTTGGATTATATTCTGAAATAAAACTAGTATCTCTTTTTTCTAAAAAAGTTCTTGTGGTTGTTGTAGTCGAACCTACAGTGGCAGTAATTAAAGTTTGTAGGGATCGTACAATCATACAATCTGCAGGTAAACTTAAAGCTCTATTACCACTTGTAAATGTAGATTGATCATATTTTCTTAAGTCATCATAATCAACCGTACCTGCAACATTTAATTCTACAATTCTAATAAATTCTTGAATAATAGAATCTGTTAAAACATTATTATCTACTTCTGTGTAATTTCTTACTTGTGTTAAAAAAGTTGAGTGTGCAATAGCCATTATGAAATAACCACCTCTACTACTCCTACTTGAGGAAGTAATTGTCTTCTTCTATTCTGTAATGAAGGATTTGTGGGTACCATTCCTATTCCAATATTAGAAATATTAGTTGCATAATTATCTCTAGTATCAATAGAGTTTCTAGTATTAAAAGCAAAATTACCAGGTAAAGTTAAATTAGCTACGCCTACCATAGTTCCACCAGAATTAGCTGAAACTGCACCTATTTGTTTAGGTTGTTGAAATCTTTGTGATCTAGGATTTTGTAAAGCAACCGCATCTGCTTTATGATAAGGTGGATCAATCTGAGGAGACTTAGGTTCATATTCTGTAATATGTACTAATGAGCCATTCCATTCCTTAACCATTTCAGTATACGGAAATGCCATACCCGATCTATCAGAAATTGTTAATGATCTTCTACCTCTTGCCCAAGACATTATACACCATCTCCATAATAAGTTTGTGGTGAAATATAAACTGAAGTTCTAGAGCCGTCTTCTCTTAATGCTCTAACCATTTCATCTTCGTAAATTCTATTTAACATTTCTGTTCTTGCTGGAGCTCTTTTTTGAGATAAGAAATATGCAAGACCTGAAGCCATGCAGGGTAAGAATCTAAAAGGTAAATTAGGATCATCTGTATAGGACCCCGCATCCTCGATTCTATTAATAGAATAATATTTTAATGTTGTATAAGTAGAAGCATCTGGAGTTAAATATAAACTAATAGTTGGTGTTATTTGTCTATCTACAAAATATTGTGAAGGCTGACCTGTTTGATATTTATTAGGAATAGCTTGATAAGCTGATCTATCAACTTTAGTTAAAGTTACATCTTGAGTATTTGTATTATTTTGTGCTGTCGGTGTTGTAGAAATATAAGCTTCTAAAACATCTGAAACGTTTGAAGGTACAGAATATGTTGGTGTACCAGCAACTAATGCAACTTCATTTAATTCTACTTTCCAAAGATGAACACCTCTATTACCCCATTCAGAAAATAAAATATTTAAACTTCTTCTAGCAGATTTTAAATCATGTCT
>Ga0222629_1000582_pt1 | contig 10798 bp, 11 predicted proteins | sample AntAcemetagenom1_FD_179847 | JGI IMG/M metagenome (GOLD analysis project Ga0222629, IMG submission 179847) | Saline water microbial communities from Ace Lake, Antarctica - #1 | ecosystem: Environmental > Aquatic > Non-marine Saline and Alkaline > Saline | place: Antarctica: Ace Lake | collected... | reverse complement strand
ATGTTTTTAAGAATTATAATATTTTTTAAAAGTATAAATAAAATGTTAATAACAAATCTTAAAGAATTACAAAGTTATAGAGAATTTCAAACAACCGCTTCAATAAACTTAGTAAAAACAGCAGTTATAAATAAAAACTCATAAGGGTTTTTGATTTTTTAAATAAACTTTTATAAAAAAAATATCAATTATAAAAAATTACTTATATTTATTTTTAAAAAACCTTTATGAAAATTTTGTTATTATAAATAAAAACTCATAGAGGTTTTTGAATTTTTAAATAAACTTTTATAAAAAAAATATCAATATATAAAAATAACTTATATTGGTTTTTATATTTTTGAAAAACCTTTATGAAATTTTTATTCTTATAAATAAAAACTCATAGGGGTTTAATAAAATTTTATAAAATATTTATTAATTATAAAAACTAACTTATATTGATTTTTGGAAACCTCTATGAAAATTTTGTTATTATAAATAAAAACTCATAGGGGTTTTTATTTTTAAATAAACTTTCATAAATATTTATGTAATATAAAAAAAACTTATATTGATTTTTGGAAACCTCTATGAATTTTTTATTCTTATAAATAAAAACTCATAGGGGTTTTTGAATTTTTTGATAAAATTTTATAAAATATTCAATTCTTATAAAAAATGTTTTATAATGATTTTTGTATTTTTGAAAAACCTTTATGAAATATTTATTTACTATAAATAAAAACTCATAGGGGTTTTTGATTTTTTAAATATAATTTTATAAAATATTCAATTCTATTAAAAAAATAAATTATGATGATTTTTGTATTTTTGCTAAACCTTTATGAAATATTTTTTTACTAAAAAGAAATAGTTCAAAAGGGTTTTTAAAATTGTCTGTAATAGAAAATGTGGTATAAAAGACCGAATTTTGAAAAACTTAAACGAAATTTACGAAAAGGTTATTTCAAAGGGATTTATTGGATTTTAACAGGACTTTGAGTTGGAATTTTATACGAGTTTTGCGTGGTTTTATTGAGAGACTTTTTCTATAACAGAAGAAAGATATTTTTTTTTAAATGAAGAATAGTATTATAAATAAGTCTTAAATTTTGGTAGGTTCTTATCTCCCTTGATAACTTGCTTTAATTTAACTTGCTTGATTAATTCATTTACAGGTATCTCTTTGACAGTTAAGGGTGTTTTTTTATTTATAATCTTCGTGGGTCTTAAAACAGGATATTCGTCTTTAGATGCTACATTTTCCCACTCTTCTTTAAACCATCTCGCCAGGTTTTTAGGTTTTTTATCTTCAATATACTCCCCACCAAGTTCTTTATATTTCTTAACAATTGCCCCCGATTTATATGCTGATGGTTTTGAATATATTTCATCCATCATTTTTTTTACTTTTTCATATAATCTTTTGTTTTTAGGGGTTGCTCCTCCTTTAATTATATTTTCTTTAATATTAAATTCTTTCATATAATCCTTTAAATTTTCTTGAATATCATTACTATCACCCCATAATATACCAGCTGATAAAGAACCAGGATTTATATAATTCCAATCTTCATTTACTGAATGCCTTTTTAAATAATTATTTCTTTTTTCTATTGTTGCCCCTTCAACAAAAGTTTTAGAAACATTTGACCCGAAATGAATACTTCTTTTTTTCCCATCAATCAATAATATAATTTCATACTTTTTCCCTTCCTTTTTTGATTTTCTAAAATCTATTAATACATTATTCATTATATTATAACAAATTTTATTTAATATTATATCTAATATTATAATTAATATTATATATTATTATCTAATATTTCAATAAATATTATATATTATTAAATATTCCCATTAAAGCGTTTTGACACTTATAAATCTATCTTTCATAAAAATCTATCGCATTCAAGACTTGCCTAAATCTGGGATTGGAACTTTTCATTTCATTAAAACTTCCGAGACAAATGGTTAGTGTATCGGCAACAACTCCGTGATTTACCTGCGAACTGGACAATAGATACACCATTTCCTCAAAATCCAGCATAATACGATGCATTTAATTTAATCACTTTCTGAATCTGAGCATTCATCTGAATCTGTTTCTAATTGTTTTAATCTGTTAATTTCCTTTTTAATAGGTCGGTCAATGATTAACGAACCAATACCAACAGACGGAGAGATACAATATGCCTAAATTTGAAAATTCATTATTGACTTGGTCACATACCAGTAATACACTACTATCAGGCGAAACATTGGGCGCTTTGGTGGAGTTGTAGGTTTGTATCTCACTACCAGCATTGGTGGTGATTGATCAGGTACCTTTAGAATTTTGAAAGTATTCGTAATACGAGAAACCGCACCACTTACTGGTACGGTCGTATTGGCGGTCGCAAATGACGGACACTGTTATAAAGAATACAATGAAACCATCGTATATTTAGACGTAGGAGACAGAGTATGGTTGAAACGTGCTGGATATAACCTATCGTGTGGTACAAATCTGATAGAAGGCCTTGACCTATTGGATATTTTGCGGGTGTATATTTAGGTATCTGTCAAAGAAGTGTTGCTATATTTTTTATAAAAGTATATTGTATGGAAAAGACTTCTTTGATTGTCGCGGAGTAGTCGCTGACCATGTCGTGTACGATATGGTCAGCCCGTATGAATTGACGGGTTACGGGCGTTTTGTTTGCCCTATTATGCGTGATATCTGCAACAATGATTATTGTCAAAGAGTTACGAAGTAGGACGTCTTAAGTTTAGCACAGGAATAACTGAAAACGGATAGTTGGAATAAATGCGTGATTGTTTTAAGTTTAGGAAAATGTTTGAAAGTGTTAAAAGGTTATTTTTTTACACCGTCTGAAGTTGTAGAAAACATAGTACGCCCTTTTCCTATACCTCCTAATTGATTCATGTAAAATACGGTCATTCGGTTGTTTCCATTGATTCTGTTGTAATTAATTCCAGTAACACGACCTATATAGGAGGGTAAGCCTTGTTTTTTATTACCACCACCTTGATTACCGTTCAATGCGATAAATTTACTTGCACCTGCGTTTCCTGCTCCCATAATTCTAGAGCTCATATATATATATATGTATATATTATTTTTTTACAATATATACATATATAAGAATATAGTTATTACGAATGTAATGAATGTAATGAATGTTATAGTTGAACGTAAATATACTATCCTTTCTAAACTTGGACAAGGCTCCTTTGGTACCATTTATAAAGGTATCAATAACCTTACACAATCTAAAGTTGCAATCAAGATTGAATATAACCCACCCGATTGTATATTAACGCACGAAGCCAAAATATATAAATACCTTGAAGGTAAAGATGGTATACCTAGACTCTTATCCTTTGGAAAAGAAGGATTGTTCCACTATATGATAATGGATTTGTTTGATGAATCCTTGGAAGTTATGAAACGTAAGAGCAATGGTAAATTATCACTTAATACAGTATTAAATATATTTTATCAATCCTTGGAACGTCTTGAAACCATTCATACACTAGGTATCGTACATCGTGATATCAAACCAGATAATTTTATTGTAGATAGATCTACAACTAAAATTTATATGATAGATTTTGGACTGTCTAGGCGTTTTCTAGATGTGAACGAAAAGATTATACCTCTATCTTCAGGACATAATATAACAGGCAGTGTACGGTATTCAAGCATACATGTTCATTCTGGTATGGTAGGAACGCGTCGTGACGACTTAGAATCGCTTGGATATATGATATTGTATTTATGGTTGGGAAGACTTCCATGGCAAGGAATCACACACGAGTCTCAAACTATACGATATGAATTGATTGGTCGTTATAAAACAACGCATACTTTAGTTGATTTATTTCCATCTGCTCCCATGGAATGTATAGATTATCTCAACTATTGTAGAAGACTATCTTTTGATGAAAAACCAGATTATGAATTCATTCGTTCTATGTTTTATCCGTTGTATAAACAACATCATTGCTCTGAGAATTATTACGACTGGATAAAACAATAAAATATACTTAAAGACAACCTAATATTAGGTTATAATGCGATCAGAAGAGAGTATATTCGTGCCCGATGATACATTTTATGTGGGACGTGTAAAGTGGTTTAATAAGAATGGATATGGATTCATTGAAATGATGGATACAGCCGAAACAAAGGATATTTTTGTACATCATAGCGCCATCCAAACCACGGTCAGTCAATTTAGATACTTGGTGGAAGGCGAATATGTACGTTTCAAACTTGGAAAAGGAAACGGTAAGTATACAGTCTCTTCGTCGGATGTCACTGGTCCGAATGGTGGTAAGTTGATGTGTGAGACACGATATGAAAAGTCGCAAAAACGTTCTTCTACAAGTGAAACAGAGGAGAATGGCGTAACTCCACTTTTTATCGCCGTGGATACGTGAAACCAGTATTCGTTGACATTATAATGCCGAATTTATTAAAAGTGTTACATCCGAATTTAGTATATTAATAACATATATCTATAATTAGATATATGTTACATCAAATTAGGAGTTGAAAAAGGCGTTCAGAAATGTAAAAACATATTTACGAGAGAATGTGCAAAGGCTCCGTCGCTCGGATAATGCAATCCTGCCGCTACACGTACATCATCGCAACGTCTTGCCATTGTATCAAGTTTCGTTTGTAACTTTGGATATTTATTCCCAAGAACACGTGCAAGATAATAGGCTTGCAAGGCATGACCTGCTGGAAACGCAGGGGTATTTGCAGTAGAAGAATATAAAGGTTTAATAACAGGATTACTTTGATACGGTCTTGCCCGATTAATCGTATATTTAAAAAACAATATCGTATATACCACACGTGATTGTTGAATCATTGTATCTAACTCCGATATAGTATGTGGTACTACATGTGAAAATATGGAACTTACACTTTTATCTGTATATTGAAAGAATTCATAATCGGATTTGGTTCTTTTTAACATTCTAGATTCCACGAGTTTGTCTTCACACCGATTGAATGGATATACATGTAGTGTAGGCAACCAATAGATATATCTAGAAGGGGACAATAGTATCATACATAGATATAGTACTGCAATTATATACATACAATATACTAATATTATAACAGGTTTGTAATATAACTAATTTAAAAATATATTAACTAATTTAAAAATGGAAGGCGTTCTATTTGAAAATGGTAAAATTGTAAACAGTTATAAAGGTGTTTTGTGGGATGGTTTATTTTCAAAAGTTCTATCAAACGGTAAAATAATAGAATACATACAAACGATTTTACCAAATAATGTATTATGTATTATCCCTAAATCCGATGGAAATATATCTAAACACGACACTATACAAGACTATCGTGATATTGATTGGGACACACATATACAACCCTATATTGATTATGCTGAAAAAATAAATAACATTTTTATCATTGGCACGCTGGCTCAGGTTAGAGAAGAAAATTACAATTATGTTTATTTACCGTTAGATGATGACTTCTTTTGTTATGGAGTCAATACATACTTTAAAAAAGAATCTCTCCCTAAATGGGAAGAGCGTAGTTCAGGTTTATGTTGGCGTGGTGGTTGCTCTGGTGTAGGTGGTATAGACTCTTTGCGTGTAAGATTTGTTAAGAAAATATACGAATATAATCCACATACCAATGTAAGACTTTCTGTATGGTGGTCTTGTAATCAAAACCTACCAACTCAATATTTTGCACAACCTTTTGAAGATAGAATCAGTTATTTGGAATTTACAAAACAAAAAATTTTTTTTATAGTGGATGGAGCATGTATAGCTTCAAATCATATGTATGGGTTTGCGTGCGGATGTGTTCCATTTATGTTGTCTAATGCTAAATGTTGGTTTTCACACTTAATCGTGCCGTATGTACATTATATTCCGATACATTATGATTTAAGCAATTTGATTGAACAAATTGAATGGGTGAACCATAACGACCACGAAGCTAAAATAATATCAGAAAATGCATATAATTTTTCTGAAATGTATTTTTCAAATGAATATCAGAAAAAATATTTGAGAGAAAGTATAGATAATCTTGTTGACACAAGATGATATGGTGAAAACCAGTTCATACTTTCGTCTAATAAATAGATATGCCTTATAAGATAGTATAAATAGAATAAAGCGAATTGTATAATAATAGTATGTTGATAAAAATAGATTTTCGCGAGCATGATTTAAATACAATTTTAATTCAAAGTAATGTAAAGATTGAAACCTGTAATTTACCAATCGGAGATATTGTGATTTGCGATGATACCGGCAAAGACATTCTCATAATAGAACGTAAAACACTCAACGACCTTGCTTCTAGTATATGTGATGGACGATACAACGAACAAAGTTATCGGTTAAATCAATGTTCTTTACATAATCACGCCATTTTTTATTTGATAGAAGGAGATTTACGTAAATTCCAAACGCGTTCTTTTGGTAGGCCCATTACGAAAGAAATCTTAATTTCATCCATGACCTCTTTGAGTTACACGAAAGGATTTTCTATATACAGAACCATGGACGTACAAGAAACGGCATTGTGGATATTACAAACGACGCATAAATTGTCTAAACTAAAAGAACCTTTTTATTATAATGACCCAGATAGTAAATTATCTTATGTAGACGTGAAACACAACATTAAGAAAAATAATATTACACCCGATAATATTGGTATATTAATGTTATCTCAAATACCGCTCGTAAGTACGACTTCTGCCAAAGCAGTCCTGTTGAAATATACATCCATATCTAATCTTTTGACTACAATTCGCGAAGACCCCAACGATTTATACAATGTTCATACGATTACGAGTGACGGTAAAGAACGAAAATTGTCTAAATCCTGTATAATCAATATCATTGAATTTATGAAAGATATTTAATTATTTTTATACACGTATAGTTTAATGGATAGTCGTATTAAGTATGCTGGACTTATCGTAATTGCATATTTATTTATAAGATTTGTAATCAAAATGTCTTCGTATCAAACACGTGTAATTGAAACCATGACTGTATCTACAGTGGACAATTCCGCCATTGCAACGAGTGTGAGTTCGAATACAGATAAACTCAACGACACTTTGTTGATTAGTAAGTATAGAGCCAATTACGAAGATACCATTATACAATTAGAAAAGGCTATTAGTATAGCTATCTTATCGGAGGTAGTGAACAATGCCGTCACCATTTCATCAGACCCAATCTCGTCAGATTCTTTAAAAGCAATTGCGAATATCAATCAACTTAAAATGTTCAGAGAGAGTTTAAACCAATCTATGATAATTTTAGATAAGAATTAATGACACGTAAAATATCTTCATTAGATACCCTACGGTGGTAGTCCATAGAAATGGATTGGTGGAAGACGAATAACAAAAAAACGTTTTTATGTTTTTTTATGTTTTTTTATGTTTTTTTATGTTTTTTTATGTTTTTTTATGTTTTTTTGATGTTTTTTTGATGTTTTTTTGATGTTTATGTTTTTATGTTTTTTTATGTTTTTATGTTTTTTTATGTTTTTTTTGATGTTTTTTTTTATGTTTTTGATTTTTTGGTTAGAGATAATCGCGGATTGGTTCATAGAGGTCATCAGGCAAGTCAATCTTCATACGGAATACTCTGAATCCCCATGTTTTGACGTCCAACAACGGTTGGACCCACGACTTTTTCATTTTTTTGTTTTTGATTTTGGAAACGGGGTAGTAATTCGTCTTGACCGCCCGCTTCAGTTCGGAAAATGTGTACGAATCCATAACGTCCACTTGTTCTTGGGTCATCGACCGATACGCGATCAGTTTTTTCACTTCTGGTTTTATAACCAACTTGCGAGGAATGTCTTTCCATAAGTTCGGTGTCTGTTGCATCCATAAATCCGCCTCATAGTACGCATCGTATTCACTGCCCATGATTAATGGCATAAGTCCATGAACGCGGTGCCGATTCGCAGGCCAAGCATCAATCACAGCATAGTCGGTCAATGACATCACTACACGTCTCTCAGAGTCTTGTACGTAGTAGTATATGCGTACTTGGAAGCCAACGCCCAGCATCCTTTGCTTTTCGGTTTCGTAAGTGTTCCACATCGTGAAAGGTTTTCTTTCAGTCACAAGAATGTAAGTTATATATTTTACAATTATGAAAAAGTATTTCAATTTTCTAACTATGCTTAACAATTTATAATTGACATTTGAAAATGTTAAGATGTAAACTCTCCAAGTTCGTATTCCAGTCCACGTCTCAATATACTATATTATTGGAAATACGCAAGTAATATTTCCTTCCAATGTAAAAATTATAATCGGGTTAGTTTCTGACGTGTTTGGGACATCACACACGGAAAATGATTCATATTCTCGTTTCAACATTTCATCTGCAAGACCTCTAGTATCAAACGTAGGTTCGTAACTTTCCAATGGTGGCGGTATAAAACATTCATCAAACACAATACATACCTGTTCTGACTCAAACCATGGTTCTCCCCTTGGTTCATTCAGCTCTATGTCGCCAATTTCTGTATCATATATATTGGACACTCTTGTAGGGGTTACTACTACAAATTTATAAGATTGACGTGGGAAATATAAAAATTTATCAATATAAGCATCGGAACGAATGTATGAAATCGGCGGAAGTCCTTGCATTCTACGCAACGCAACCTCCGTGTGAGTCACCGTCAACGCCTTAGGAATCCCTCGTGGAGGTATTCCTACAGGTAGAACTAGATTTGTATCTTCCACCACGTCATACCTCCTTATTCCCGCATTTGGAACGATACACGTAGAATGTCTCCAATACTTTTCGGTTATAATATTATTTCTATATACAAATTCCGTCATATAATAATAAATCGGCATATTAGGTCGTTCTACGATTGGACTACTTACTATTTCACCAAAACCTACATACTCTTTCATAGGAATTAGTTTATTTACGCCTACAAAATCATCATAACCATATAAAAATAAGTGTTGATTCTTAAAAGAATTATAATCACCATTAGGATGTGGTCTAGATTGTTCCACTAATAATTTATATGTTCCTTCTAAATAATCATACTTGCTGTTTTTTGTGTGTGTCTGCATTATAATTCATACCAGAAATAAAGATTATCATTTAGATGGGGTCTTTTTTATCATACTTTTTGCAATAGAATCTACAAGGGGTGGTGCCACGTATATTAATATAATAAATAGTATGACGCCAACCAATGGAATAAGCCATTGGGTCAATGAAGCGGAAGAGGTTGAGGACGAAGTTTGCGTATCATTCGTGGATGCATATGTTTTTCCATCCGATCCAGTTGGATTACATTCAATATATATATCATCTAAAGTTCCTTTGCTTGGTCCATTTTCATTGTAAAAAATACCATTTGGATTTTTATGAACACTGTAATTGTGTGCTGTAATGATTTTTTTTAATCCAGCTATAGTTTTACTTGTAACCGATATAGCATTGGATTTATCAAATACGATATATTGTATATCACCTATACATGGTAAAATAGGCAAGGTACCCGTATAATTATAATAAGGCTTATTGGGTACAACATTTGCCAAATTAAAGTTGGATATACTAATTGCAGTTTGACCACCGTTGGAATTGGCACGGTCAATGACTTGTCCAACGAGTGTATCTATAATACTAACCGTATTCCCGCCAGATACGATGGGAATACATATACATAAAGTAGTATTTTGTTTTACATTGGTATGTGATATTAATAGTTCGCCGTCACATTGAATACCTCCGTAACGATGCAAAGAAGGTTGATATAATCGTAATTCACTAACATTATATTGTTCTTTGTTAAACGTAGCCTGAGGAGTTAATGAAGATAGAGTATAACGAATATAATCCCCCTTGTTTTCTGCATTCACATTACTAACGGTATATTGTTGCGAAAAATCACATTTTAAATTACAAGTACCTGCTGTATTTTTAGATAAATTCACTGGAGAAGTTGCATTGGGACACGCCATACTATAGAATAATATTATATGATTATATACATGAAGATTTCACGTAAACGAATCTATAAAATATTGAATAATAAAAATCAAAGTCGTACATTACGTGTAAAGAATGTAACCAATCTACGTTATAAAAGCAAACGTAATCGTAAACATTTTAACCTTCGTTATAAAACATTAAAAGGTGGACTTGGCGAAGAATCTGACGAGGTGCCTCTTATACGTCGTCCTCGTAAGCGGAATCAATTGATTAATCCATCAGTAGCAACCGGTGCTACTGGCGAAATCGGTGCTACTGGCGCAGACGGTGATTCAGGAGCAGACGGTGCTACAGGAGCAACCGGTGATTCAGGAGCAACCGGTGATTCAGGAGCAGACGGTTTTACAGGAGCAAACGGTTTTACAGGAGAAGACGGTTTTACAGGAGAAGACGGTTTTACAGGAGAAGACGGTTTTACAGGAGCAATTGGTGCTACTGGCGCAGACGGTGATTCAGTAGCAGACGGTGCTACAGGAGCAACCGGTGATTCAGGAGCAGACGGTTTTACAGGATCGTCTGAGGATGATTCAGGAGCAAACGGTTTTACAGGATCGGCTGAGGATGATTCAGGAGCAAACGGTTTTACAGGAGCAACTGAGGATGATTCAGGAGCAAACGGTTTTACAGGAGCAACTGAGGATGATTCAGGAGCAAACGGTTTTACTGGAGCGACCGAGGATGATTCAGGAGCAAACGGTTTTACAGGAGCAACTGAGGATGATTCAGGCGAATCCGATAATTCAGA
>Ga0222629_1000578_pt1 | contig 10869 bp, 21 predicted proteins | sample AntAcemetagenom1_FD_179847 | JGI IMG/M metagenome (GOLD analysis project Ga0222629, IMG submission 179847) | Saline water microbial communities from Ace Lake, Antarctica - #1 | ecosystem: Environmental > Aquatic > Non-marine Saline and Alkaline > Saline | place: Antarctica: Ace Lake | collected... | reverse complement strand
AAGAATAAGTCAGAGTCGTGGGAAGAATATTGGCGCAATCAGCGCTATGAATGGTTTCATAGTTTTTATGAACCAGTTATCACATGCCATCATCTTGATGATTGTACTGAAACTTGGATTTGGTCTAGTATGCACGGTGAAGGTAAGATTATTCCATATCAAAATCAAAATGTTATCAGACCTTTCCGACTCAATCGAAAATCTGAATTTACTAACTGGTGTAGAAATAAAAATGTTCATTGGATTGAAGATGAATCTAATCAAGACACTAAGTACATGCGAAATTTTATCAGAAGTGAAATTTTACCTAAAGTGTTGGTCGTAAACCCAGGTATTCACAAAGTGGTCAGGAAGAAAGTAGTACAAGATTATGAAATTAAGCATGAAAATTTAGAATAACAGTGATATGAAAACAGTAAAAGTTAATCAAGATACAATAACTACAGAAATAAGCAAACTATTTGACTATGATTTTGATGGGGAGACTTCATTTGAGGCCCCGAAAATTCCTACTATTGAACGACAACTTTACATTAATGATGGGTTTACAATAGGACTTATTGTTGGCCCATCTGGTAGTGGAAAATCTACTTTGTTAGCAGACTTTGGAATTGAGAAATCAGTAGTTTGGAAAGAAGAATCGGCTATAGTATCTCATTTTGATGATGCAGATGATGCACAAGAAAAACTTTCTGCAGTTGGTTTCAATACGATCCCTTCTTGGATGAGACCGTACCATGTTCTTTCTAATGGTGAAAAGTTTCGTGCGGATCTTGCCAGAAAACTTGAAAGCAATTCGGTAATAGATGAATTCACATCAGTAGTAGATAGAAATGTTGCAAAAGCTTGTTCTGTTGCTATAAGAAGATATGTTGACAAAAAAGAATTGAAAAATGTTGTGTTTGCATCTTGTCATTATGACATCATAGAGTGGTTACAACCAGATTGGGTATTTGATACCAAAACGGGTGTGGTTTCCACGAGGGGGTTGCGAAGGCGACCTGAAATTATTTTGGAAATCCTACCTTGCACCACAGATGCTTGGGCGATCTTCCGCGACCATCACTATCTCTCAGGTGACATCAATAAAAGTTCAAGATGTTGGCTTGCAGTCTGGGGCGACATCCCTGTTGGATTTTCTGCAAACCTAGCATTACCATCAGGCAGTTTAAAGAATGCATGGAAAGGTCATAGGACAGTAATACTACCAGATTTTCAAGGAATGGGGTTTGGTGTTAGAATGTCAGAAGCAGTTGCTGAAATATTCTTGCAAGATGGAAAACGATATTTCACAAAAACTGCACACCCCAGATTGGGCGAATATCGCGAGAGTTCACCCAAATGGCGCGGAACATCACATAATCTTGAAGTAAGAAAAGATTATATGCTTGTGACAACAAAAGAAAATAAATTCAGTAGAGAGTTGCAAGAAAAACACACAAATAGATTATGTTTCGCGCATGAGTATATTGGAGTTGATAAAATGCCTTCCTTATAAATAAAAAGAAAAGGATATGGGATGAAAACTTTTAATGAGTATATTGGGGTTGATAAAATGCATTCCTTATAAATAAAAAGAAAAGGATATGGGATGAAAACTTTTAATGCTTACATTTATGACTTACGTGAAGATTCCGCCGCAGCTTTAAAATATGCTGTTAAAGCACATGAAGGTCAAATGAGATCAGATGGTACGCCATATATAAAGCATCCCGAAAGAGTTGCGGAATTTGTCAAAAAATTTAAAAAATCACACAATATTGATGCTCTAATAAGCGCAGCATATTTACATGATACTGTAGAGGATACCGATACCACGCATGAAGATTTAGTAAAAATGTATGGTGGTTTAATTGCATCTTTAGTGAAAGAGCTTACCAGCGATAATAGTAAAATTGCTGATATCGGAAAAAATGAATACTTGGCACAAAAAATGGCTAAGATGAGTAGCTGGGCGCTTGTGATAAAGTTAGCGGATAGATTAGATAATGTGCGTGATATCGCTACTGCCAAAACTCCAGAGTGGCGCAGAAAGTATAGAGCTGAAACAGAAAAAATACTTGATAGGCTTGAAAAAGATAGAGAACTTTCTAATACACATAAAAAAATAATAAAAGCAATAAAAAATAAACTTGGGGAGGTAGAATAAATGGCAAGCCTATTAAGAGAGTACATAGAAGAAGAAATAGCATTTGCACTTGATGACAGCATGATGTTTGAAAATGACGAATTACTTGAAGAGATTGAATTTGTTTTTGAGGGTCTGGTAAATCCAGCATTCATGACTGGAAAAGAATTTGGCAGCTTTGGAGATTTAGATGCTAAAATCAAAAAAGGGTCAATAGACAAAGACAAGATTCTATCTACTATTCAGACTATATACGATAATAACAAAAGCAAACTAAATGCACTAAAAAAAGAATTTTCTAATTTTTTAAAGAAAAATTCCAGAAAATTTAAAAATCAAGAAATATATGCTCAGTTAAAGTCCTTAGATTCACTTAAAGATAAAGTTGGCAATCGTGGTAAAAGTATCATAGAAATCAACGATCTCATTAGAGGTGCGGTTGTATTTGACACTAAGGATGATGCTGATAAATTTATGCAAGATTTAGTTCGCAAGAACAAAGATAAAATTGTAGAGATTGAAGAAAAAGAAAAAGGTAGCGACCCAGAATATGGCTACTACGGTGCATATCATCTATTGATAGATATACAGGGCGTTTATGCTGAAGTTCAAGTCATGACAAAAACTCTTTGGAAGCAAAAAAAGAAAGCAGGTAAAATTTATGACACTTTCCGGTCAAATCCTAGTGGTCCGACCAAGCAAGCTAGTCAAATGTCAAAGCAGATATTCAATAGAGGAAACCGAGTTGAATCTTTCGAATATTTTGAAGATTTAGAATAATATATCTTGACAATAGCCTCCTGATATACTAAATTATGCAGGTATCAGGAGGTACAATTACTATGTTTGAGAAATGCTTCGAAGTTGATGACATTGCGTATGTCGTTAAATTTGATAATAATGAATTCAGTTTGTATGTTGACGGTTTGAAGTCTAAGAAAAAAACTTCCAAAAATGTCAGTGATGAATTTTATAGTTTTGTAGATGAAGGGCCTGTAGAAAAAGTGTTCTACATGAGCAGCATGATAAAAACTAAAAACCCCATGAAAGTATATGCCAACGTCATCTCGTTTGTGAAAAGCGTAATTGGCAAAAAGATGCCATATTATTTCACCTATACCGCAAACGAAAAGAAAAAAATGAATGTTTATGTCGGTGTAGCAGAAAAAATAGCAAAAAAATATGGATATACTGTTTACATCGAAGGCAAAAAAATTAGTTTTTTCAAAAATTATAATTGACATTCTTTGATAGATATACTACCTTTAATGTGTAAGGAAAGGAAATCAAATGTCCAAAATTAATACCTTTAATACACCAGTAGATACTTCCAAAGAAACTATGGGAAATTACTATGTAAACCTTTACAAAAACGATCTTTTTGTAGAAGGTAGGCATTATGAGTGGTTCAGTGGAAACAGTATGATGGATGAAGTAAGACACTTGAAGAGTATAGGTTATACAGTCGTGTGGTGAAAAACTTCTTTATGAAACAGGTTTAGGAAAAAAACTATGAAAATGACTGAAAACGATTTCAACCAACTCAAAGAAATTATTATCGAAAATGATAATATCCACGGTCTAAAAACATCAGATTGGGTTGAACAAGCTAAAATTAATGGCTGGTCTGATAAACGTATGCGGTGGGATATGGTTTGGAGTGTAGGTCGTGAAAAGCGGCAAACTTGGTTCGACAAAGTTTACCAGTATCTTGATGACGATCACATTGATACCGCGCTTCGTAAAATTGTACAACAAATGACTTGACACTATATGTTAAATGGGTTAGATTATTCTTGTAGCAAATAGAAAGATACATCAATGAGCAACATCGCAACTATCATTCGTGACCAAATTCGCGGCATGGATCGTAACGCTTTTATGGCTTGGGGTTCTAAAGAACTTGTTGCCATGAAAGACGGTTTGAAATTCAAAACCAGCGGCATGGTGCGTTGGAAAGGTTATGTTTATATTCAGTACGATGAAGGTCGTGATATTTATAACGTAATCTTTGCAAAAATTCGTAAATATGAGTGGAAAGTTGTGAAGCAAGTTGATGGTGTTTTCTTTGATCAGCTTGTTTCTGTTATTGATGGTCAAGTCGGATAGATAAGGGGAAGTTTTAGTGGATGACTGGAAATCTATAGATAGCGCAATTAAAGATACAGAAAAGTGGATTTTAGGTTGCGATCTGTTTAGGGAAAATTATAAAGTAATGCGGTGGTCTACAGAGTATCCTTTCAAACAAGGATGTTGGATGTTCGCTTATGCACCAACAGTTCATATTAACCTGATACAAGAATTTCAGCCGACGCACTGGATGGAATTGCCCGACTTGCCAAAATGGTAGTTGACAATTAAAAGTTGTTAGGTTATATTGTAAATGTAATCAAAAGGAATACATTATGAACTACGATCAAGTAAAAGAAATTCTAGATCAAGTAAACGGTGCAACATTTGCAGGTCTTGATACTGTTACGCAAGTGAAGCTAAAAGGCGGAAAAAAGAATCTACTGCAAGGTCGTGTTTCTAAAGTTACCACAGGTTCTACTGTGATGATTTTCACCAACAAAAACTCGAATGGCTATGCCAATATGGTAAAGCGGCGGCTTGAGCAAGAGGGTAAAGATGTTACCAGTTTTGAACTGAAACCACGGGCTTGGGGCCAGCGTGTTCCAAACAGTCCTTTCGTAGACCACAAAGAAAAAAAATATATTGAGTGTATTTTCTTGAAAGGTGGTAAAAGTGTGTATATGATTGACGATAAAGAAGTGAATGCTGATGAAATTGAAGGTCTTGAAATTGCGGTAGCATCCGAAGAATCCCAAGGTGGATTGGACAATAAAGTTATCATTCGGACCTATGCGATTGATAGCATTGAAAAAATGCGGGTTATGGGAGAAACCATCGAATGACCAAAACAATTGAGATTAACGATAATCTTCTTGATGATGTAGGAAACCATTATCTGGTTCTTGATAAGAGGTATTCAAAAAACAGAAATACTCATACTGGCATTACGCCAATGGAAATTCAAGTTTCTGATATTGGCCGAAAAGTCATTCGTTGGGTACAAGAAAAGACCGCCAATGATATGCTTCAGGAAGGCAAACTGGTAGTAGTCTAAGAATAGGTAGCTACAACTACCTTAGTCGAGAGACATGATGCTTATACGGGTTGTAGACCTTTAGTATCATGACTATTAGTGTATGGATCTGCACGTCTTTGATAGGAAAGTGAAAGTTCGATTCTTTCAATAGATTTGCTCTCGGCTAAAATAATTGAGGTTGAATATGAATATGATACATGAATGCAAAAAATATATAATCGAATACTTTAATGCAGAAGGTGGTCTATTATCTATAGAATTTGTAGAAACAGGTAAATCTTATATGATAGGGTTGCGAAATTCTAAAGGTAGATGTGTTGTGCGTGGTCAGTTTAAAGACAGCGTAAAAACACATGGTATTGATAAAGCAGTTGAAGTTTTTTGTAAATTGGCATTGAAATGAATAGGGGTTAAAATGAAAATTGAATATCGCAAGGGAGACTTGATGTCTACAGATGTTCTTCATATCATTCATGGATGCAATAGTCGTGGGGCTATGAATTCTGGTGTTGCATATGCGGTAAGAAATACATATCCAAAAGCATATGATGACTATCGATGTGTATATAATGGTTACGGCTTAATTATAGGCCAAGTTCACCCATCTTTACAACCAAACGGAAAAACTATTTGGAATGCCATTACACAAGATAATTATGGTAGAGATGCCAACAAAGTGTACGTTAGCTACAAGGCGATTGCAGATTGCTTTAGTGCAATTGATGGTGAAATGGAAGAAATTGCAATGCCTCTCATCGGCTCTGGTTTAGCAAATGGGGATTGGGGAGTTATTTCTGCTATCATCGAAAATACTTTGGTAAAAACAAAACCAATTGCATATATCTTGTAGAATGTTGTTGACATAGTATTCTGAATAAGCTATGTTTTAATTCTAAGGAGAAATAAAACATGAAAACGTCTGTCAGAAATGAGTTTGAAACCGAAGAAGAAGCAATGATTTTCTGTAAAAAGCAGAATGAATGTAAAAATCCTATTGACGATATATATATTTCTGAGCCTATGTATGTAGATGAAGCAAAAATATATAAAGACATGAGCTGGGTTAACAAAACAAGAAAATATTGGGCTGTATCGGTTGAAACATACAGCTAAGTAAAATAGTCAGATTATAAAAAATTAGTTGACAAAGAAGACAGAATCAATTATGTTAGATATATAATAGAAAAATACGGACGAGTACCCAAGTGGACAAAGGGAACTGACTTTTAATCAGTCGCATATGCTTCGTGGGTTCGAATCCCACCTCGTTCACCAAATTTCTAGCATCTGTTATCAATTACTTTGATATTACAAAGATAAAAATCACGGAAGACTAGCGCGAATAGTTAAATTTTTAGAATGGTGGCATAGAATAGTTTGTGACAAGGGGATTTCCTTTTGGGTTTAAATACGCAATAGCAAACTTTGGGTGGCGGCAATCACCCAAGACCTTGAAATACTATATTGTAATTTGCCGATTGTTTTATAGTAGGTTACTTAGTTTAGTGGTAGAACATCGGGATAGGCCGAGATGAGGGGTTCGATTCCTCTAGTAATTTTTCAAGGTCTAGAATTTAAGAAAAGCACCAGATCGCGACTGGGCCGACGAGTGAAATCGTGACTGGCGGGGAGAGACCCGCACAAGAATTATCGTCAACCACCTGAAAAGGCAATTTCTGAATGTTACAGGATAATACAGGTTGATCGCTGTAGAGGTGTATAGGGGAATAGGACAAGCTGCGGCTCTCCTAGTGTAAAGCCACAATCCCTGCTTTAATATATAATTTTTATCTTGACTTTCCTATAAAACTGTAGTAATGCTAATACATAGAATAATCAAATAAAAAGATTTAAAGTTATGAAAAACAACACAATCGACGTGACTAATATGAATCTTCAAGATATTGTAAAGACTGCTTATGCACTTTCTGTGCCAGCGGGTATGGGATTTTATAATAGGAGAAAATATTGCATAATATAGTTTTGTTTGTTGGTCTCCCTGGTTCCGGTAAGACCTACCACGCCAATAGAATGGATGCTATTATCGTAGATGATATTTTTGATCTGGCCCAACTACCTTCCCTTGAGGTACTTGGGAAGAAAGATCTTGCAATTACCGATATTAATTTCTGTAAGAAAAGTACACTAGAACTTGCGAGGGGTATCTTGAAAGAAAAATATCCACGATTTAGTATCCATACGATATATTTCGAGAATAATCCCGAGCAGTGTATTAAGAATGTGCAGCATAGAGACGACACTAGGAAAGTTTTTGGTGCTATTGATACGCTCAAAAAGGTTTACGACCCGCCGAAACACTCACTTAAGATATGGAACCCCGAAGAATAGAATGCTTATGAGTATAGAATACTTTCTCTTATAAACCAACCAGAAAAATAGAGGTCAATATGATAGATGAATCCATCTCTAAATTCGGAAGAATTATGATTTATCTTCGAGCAATTAGAGTGTATAAAAACGGCGATGGTTTTGGATTTGTATGGAATTATTGGAACCCATTATGTTTCTTTATTATACCAGTTGCATTTGTGGGTTCTATATTTTTTGTAGGAATATGTGATACTATGCGAGATTTGCACGATATAGGAATTGGCATAGACCCTTACTTCATTAAAAATCCCGAAAGGCTGAAATGGCTAAACTAACATTCTTATTCTCATCAATGAACTCTGGGAAAAGCCTTTTAATACTTACAAGAAATTATACGCTAAAACAAAAAGGGTTTTCCACCATTCTGATGAAACCTGCCACAGACGACAGGACTGATACTATTTCTTCAAGACTAGGAATAAGCGCGAACTGTGTTGTGCTCGCGAAAGATGAACTGCCTAGTCATAAAATACTTATATCCGGCACTGGAAAGCCTGATTTTGTAATGGTAGATGAAGCACAATTCCTTACAAAAGCCCAAGTATGGGACCTTGCAAATCTATGTGATAACTGGGATATAAACATATACTGCTATGGGCTAAAATTGGACTGGCAAGGAAACTTTTTCGAGGGCTCAGAGCATCTATTCAAGATAGCAGATGAACTTATACCCATAGAAAACTTCTGTAGACAGAATCACGGAGCGCAAGCATTTTTTCATATCAAAAGAGGCGGTACTGATGCTTCGGTAGAAACAGGATACGAGGATTTATATGATACTGTTTCTAGAAAGATTTGGAAACGATGGTGGGATACAAGAACATAACGGCTGTCGGTAATTATTGTGTTGACAGACTTGTTCTTTATGTACATATTAAAAATAGGAAATAAGAGGTGTCTAATGAAGATTTGTAGGTGCAAGGATTGCAAGAAAGCTGCTCGTGGGGGGAAAGTGCGGGCTGAAATATACAATCAATATTCCTACAAGGAATTAATTTACTATACTAATAGATACAACTGAATTAAATTGGAGAATTAAATGACCAAGATTAATACAGGCGGGCCTATGACCGAGACACCACAAGAACTAATCGCACGGCTGATGCAGCACGTCGAGGATACAATGGACGATGCCAGCGTTGATTACCCTGCTGGGTATAGAGCTGGGGCTAGAATTTTATATGACAGCGATTCCTTGCAGACATGCTTTGAAACCGAACTGATTGCCGCCCCTGACCTGCACAGCATTGTCACAGAGCAACAGGCCGAGATTGAACGGCTGCGGGCGGCGATGGAAGACATAACTTGCGTAGGTTTTGACTGCCCCATGACGTGGGGAGGAACGGACGAGGAATGGGAAAGACGCCGCGCAAACATAATGCAGCAATTCGCCCGAAAAGCATTGGAGGCTAAGCCATGAGTGAGACACTATGGCAGGACGTAGACATTCGAGTGATTGACCAGCGTATTGGCACAGGTGGTGGTGCTACAGGATTTGCTAAAAACCACAAGAACGGATGGATACGCAGCAGGGCTTAAAGATGCATCCGATGTTAGTCTATCCAGAGCACACACAGCTGGAGCATCAACCCATTCCAGTGCCCCAATACGCGAAGATGAGGCATTAGTTATAACGCTTCAGATACGCAACCTAATTCTCGAAGCACCGCTTGCAATTGAAAAATAAAAAGTTATGGTTTATATTAGATATAACATAAATCTGTCATAGGAGGATATGATGCTACTCTCACGCGAAGATTTTAGAGAATTAGTATTCTCTCGTGATAATAACTGTTGCGTTGTTTGTGGAAAATCAGCTGGCAATGGCGTAAAACTTGATGCCCATCACATCATAGAACGCCGCCTGTGGACTGACGGTGGGTACTATTTAGATAATGGTGCCACCCTCTGCGATATCGGAAAAGATGGGTGCCACTACAAGGCAGAGACTACATCTTTGAGTGTAGAGGATATTCGTAGATATGCTGGAATAGAAAAACTTGTGCTTCCCGAGGATTTGTATGCAGATCACATTTATGATAAGTGGGGCAATGTAATTCTTGCCGATGGTAGAAGAACAAAAGGCGCACTATATAATGATGAATCTGTAAAAAAAGCACTAGCAGATTTTAACTATTTTGACCAAAAAAGAATTCATTGCCGTGATCGAGTTTGTTGAGTATGTAAAATACCCAAGAACCTATCATTTACCTTGGAGTCTTGGAAGAACCGATGATGATCGCACAATGCAAGACCTTTCTGTGTTTGAAGGTAAAAGAGTTATTGTTACACGCAAAATGGATGGTGAAAACTTTTCAGGTTATCAAAATTATTGTCATGCCAGAAGTGTTGATGGTAGAAGCCATTATACTCGAGACTGGGCAAAAAACTTCTGGATGCAACGCGCATATGAATTACCGCAAGGATGGAGGGTTTGTGCCGAAAATCTGTATGCTGTACATTCTATAAAATATAACATGCTTGAAGGATATCTACTTGGATTTGGTATTTGGGATGAGCGAAACAAATGCCTGAGCTGGGAAGAAACTATCGAATGGTTTTCTTTACTCGATATGCCAGTAGTACCTGTTTTGTATGATGGGATTTGGGATGCATCTACAATAAAATCTTTGTATGATGAAAAAAACGATAAAGACGTACACGAAGGATATGTCGTGAGATTGGCAGATTCTTTCGAGTATAGAGACTTTAAAACTAGTGTAGCAAAGTTTGTAAGGGCAAATCATGTATCTTCACAAAAACATTGGTTCTACGGAAGTAATAATCACGAATTGAATACCATGTTGGTATAGTGCAAAATTTGGAGTTTAGAATGAATAATGTTATTGCTTGGCTGCGCCGTAATGCGGATACAAAAGATTGGTGCAATGATACCATTTTCTATGGTACTTACATGGGCCATAGGTTGCGCTTTCATAGTGGCAATCGTCTTGATATTGGAAATAAGGAGTTTGACCGCTGGGCAAACTCCTGCGCACTTACGGTTGAATTAAATCAATCTGATAACATCAGTGTTATCATTAATAAAGCAATTGATGTTGCAAGAAAAGACAAGTCTACATATATGCAAAGGTCTATTGGGGTAATGCAGAATATTCATAACGAATTTAAATCAAAAGGAATCACAGTATGAAGATTATAGAAATTACAATAGCATTTTTAGGGCTTACCGCACTTTTTTGTATGTTTGTAGGGACCGCAATAGCACTACTAGTAGGCG
>Ga0222629_1000552_pt1 | contig 11192 bp, 16 predicted proteins | sample AntAcemetagenom1_FD_179847 | JGI IMG/M metagenome (GOLD analysis project Ga0222629, IMG submission 179847) | Saline water microbial communities from Ace Lake, Antarctica - #1 | ecosystem: Environmental > Aquatic > Non-marine Saline and Alkaline > Saline | place: Antarctica: Ace Lake | collected... | reverse complement strand
TTTACAGCAGACGCAATTAAGGCAGCAATGCCGGAGACAACATAATGCCAACAATCATCACAGCAGGGGACGCTTCTAACGGCTTGGCATTTGCAGCAGGTAATGACGGCGCGGTAACTATTCAAAGCGGTTTGGCAGGGGCTAAGGTTAGTGCTATTAGCATTGCGGCGGATGGGCAGGCGACATTCAATAAGGGGATTGTTGTTCCCTTCGCCGCAACAGGCGGAACGGTTACTTATTCTGGCTTGTACACCATACACACTTTTACGTCTAGCGGGACATTCACACCAAACAAGAGTGGTACTGTTGATTATCTAGTGGTTGCTGGGGGTGGCGGTGGAGGCAACACTGGTGTCAATGGTACTGGTGGTGGCGGTGGTGGCGGACTATTAGCAGCGGCGGGCGTTGCAGTAACCGCGACAGGTCATACAGTAACGATTGGTGCTGGCGGCGTGATTGCGGCAAATAACGGGACGCAACCAACTAACGGTGGCAATTCTGTTTTCGGCTCCTTTGCTACGGCCATAGGTGGCGGGTATGGCGCAAATAGAGACCCCGGAGGCAACGGTGCCGTTGGTGGCTCAGGCGGTGGCGGCAATTCTTACGGCACTGCTGGCGGAGCAGGAACAGCGGGACAAGGCAGTGCTGGCGGCAATGGTACTGGAAGTGTTGGCGGCACTGGCGGGGGCGGAGGCGCGGGTGGTGTTGGTGGTAACGCAAGCGCATCAGTAGGCGGCAACGCTGGAAACGGAACGTCGTCATCAATAAGTGGTGAGGCTGTTTTTTACTCTGGCGGCGGCGCTGGCGCTGGCGATACAACAAACGGAAGTGCTGGTTCTTCCGGCGGTACAGCGTACAACGCTTCAGGGGCGGCCAATCGTGGCGCAGGCGGAGGCGGGAAAGCATCTTCTGGCGGCGGCGGCTCCGGCATCGTAATCATCCGCTACCTAACATAAGGAGAACAACATGGCACACTTCGCAAAACTAGACAAGACAGGCACGGTGACACAGGTCATCGTAGCCGAGCAGGACTTTATCAACTCAGGCGCAGTAGGTGATTCATTCCTATGGGTGCAAACCTCGTACAGCAATTCATTCCGCAAGAACTACGCAGGTGTTGGTTTTACTTATGACAAAACACGGGATGCTTTTATCCCACCCAAGCCATACCCAAGCTGGCTTCTGAACGAAGAAACTTGCCAATGGGGAGCACCTACGCCATATCCGGCAGACGGTAAACAATACACATGGGACGAACCTACGCTAGCTTGGGAAGAGGAGCAACTCGCATGACCTTTGAACAATGGTTTGCCTCATTAGACGGTGGCTATGACAGCTACGAAGACTTATTAAAAGAGTGCTGGGAAGCGGCGCAACAACAGGGGATTAAATAATGGCTGGCGATTTAACAATATCCACAATCAACGGTGGTGCAATAGGCGCTAAGAACGCCCTTATTAACGGTAACTTTGGCATCAACCAACGGGCTGTCTCAGGTACTGTTACGCTCTCTGCGGGTGCTTATGGACATGACCGCTTCAAGGCTGGTGCAAGTGGCTGTACGTACACCTTTGCAACAAGCAACAACATCACCACACTAACCATCACGGCTGGCTCTTTGATTCAAGTCATTGAGGGCATTAACTTACAGAGTGGCACATACACGCTGTCATGGACTGGTACGGCTCAAGGTAAGATTGGTGGCGGCTCTTATGCTGGCTCTGGTGTTACTGGAACTGTTACTGGTGGAACAAACCTAAACATTGAGTTCGACACTGGCACATTGTCGCTGGTTCAGCTAGAAGCCGGAAGCGTAGCAACCCCTTTTGAGCATCGGCAGTATGGGCAGGAGCTGGCACTGTGTCAGCGGTACTGCCAAGTTTATACAGGTATTGTAAATCAACGTGTAGGTTTATCAGGTAATGGTGGTAATACCAGCTTCCCTACTTTGATTCTTAAAACCATAATGAGAAGCACTCCGACTTTAACTGTTTCGTCAGCTTCCCATTTTAGCAGTGAAGGATTAAACGGAGGAAGAACAGCAACGTCATCATTATCGGCAAATATATTATCGCCTGATAGCGTTACCTTTGAAGCGGTGACAACAGGTATAACGGGTAGTGGGACAAACCTCTTGATTAATAGTACATCAGGAAAGATAACTTTGGATTCGGAGCTATAACATGACTATTAAAACAGTAAAACTACAAAATTCTGGATACCTAATTAACGGTAACATAAGTGTACCAAAAGACCCAGCAAACCGAGACTACGCCAATTACCTACTCTGGCTCTCAGAAGGCAACACGCCAGAACCTGCGGACATTCCACCAGAGCCGACCTACCAAGAGTTACGTGCCTCAGCATATCCTCCAGCGGCTGATTACTTAGACGCAATAGTCAAAGGCGACACAGCACAAGCGCAGGCATACATTGATGAATGTCTGGCAGTAAAGGCTAAGTATCCTAAATGACAGAAGTAACCCACAAAGAGATTTACGATAGATTGTTAGCGGTCGAAACCAAGGTGGATAAACTGTCCGAAGATAGTAAAGAGGTAGTTGCGGCTTTTAATGCAGCCCAAGGAGCCTTCACTGTATTAGGGTGGTTAGCATCAATGGCGAAACCTTTGTTATGGATTGCAGGTATTGTTACAGCTTTCTCTTTTATGATTAGTGAATATAGGATGAAATAATGATTGCTGAACTCGCCATAGCCAACGCAGCCTTCGCTGTTATTAAGGAAACAATTAACAATGGGGGTGACATCTTAGCGGCGGGTCAGCACATCTTTGGTTATTTTAACAGTAAAGCTAAGATACAAAAAGAGTTAAATAAAAAGGGTAGTGGCAACGAACTAGAAGAGTTCTTTGCATTGGAAGCCCTGAAGCAACAAGAAGAAGAGCTTAAAGAGATGATGATCTACTCAGGTAGAGGCGGCATGTGGGATGAGTGGTTACAGTTCCAAGTAGAGGCACGCAGGAGTAGAGAAAGAGATGCAGCGCAAGAGAGAGCTAAGAAGCTAAAGTTTAAACGCAAGATACAAGATATAGTTAACATTGTTATGGCTGTCTTACTGGTGTCAACTGGTTTGTTTGCTGTTGTAGGGTTAGCTTGGGCAATATACACTAAAGGACAATTCTAATGCGAGATTTACCAGTACGTAACATGCGTAAGACGAAGAACAAGAAACCAAAGCCAACAAAGAAGTAAGGAGCTAGTATGCAAGACTTTAATTCATTTATACAAAGCCTACTCAGTAATCCTAGTCCACAAGGGGGTATGATGGGTGGCGGCGGAAACCAACCTAATAGAAACTTTTACGATCAAGCGGGTAATGATGCTTATTACCAGAACCCTTATCGTATGCAGGATTCTATTGACGCTGCCATGTTAAAGCGTAAAGAAGCGGATGCTGCGATGGCGGCGGCGATGGGTCAGCAGATGCCTGTAATTGATGGTGGTGGTGAAGGTGGTGGTTATGATGGTAATAATACAGGGTTCGCACCTTCAGGCCCTACCATTGGCTCTATGAACGCTCAGGATGCTGCATTTGCGGCGTTACAAGCTACTCAAGGTCTAACACCTAGTACAGCGGCTCTTATGGGGCCACTAGGTCTTTTAGGGTTAGGGGGTCAAGCACTGGCAAACAGTTACTTAGATAACCAAATAGATGCTATGTCTAATCAATATGGAGCTACCCCTTCTGGTATGTTCTCCGTATCCGATCAAAATGGCAATGTATCCACTGTCTCTAATGACGCAAGTATAGCTGCTCAAAACATGGCCGAGTTTGGTGTTACAGGTATGGATACCGGTGGTTATAATGCTGGCGATGGGGGCTATGGTTCAGGGACTGTGGGGTACGATGCTGGCGATATGGGGCATGGTGGTGGCGGCTTTGATGGTGGCGGTATTGGCGGTAGTATCGGTGGTGGTGGTGGTTTAGGGGGTTTCTTTTAATGAAACATTCAATTGGACTTAACCCTGTAGCGGCAACTCTTACAACCATCTTAACTGTCCCTGCTGGTTATAAAGCAAACGTAAGCACTTTGTTTATTAGTAATGCTACCGGAAACAACAAGCACTTTACAATCTATTGGCAACACGCTCACGATATTACACATAAGGTATATATTGTTACTGAAGCTATCGTAGCGCCTAATAGTTATATCCAATACACAGATAGTTTGGTTATGCAAGCAGGAGACTCTTTACACTTTAACTCAGAAGCCGGTTCAGAGCCTTCTGTTATTGCCTCGTTTGACCTATATAAAGAAACCCCTATAGCCTTTTTTGGCAACGAATAATGCTTGACATTTTAGCACAACTGTGGTATAATAGCAACAAAGGAACTTAAATGACATACTTAGAACTTGTTAATGCAGTGATGCGCCGTATAAGAGAAAGTGAAGTTGATTCAGTGCAAGGCGCTGGTAACACAAACTCTTATGCCCGTCTCATTGGTGACTTTGTTAATGATGCAAAGAACGAAGTTGAGAACTCTTGGAACTGGAGTGCGCTACGCTCTACGTTAACATTAACTACCACCGCCGGTATCTTTAACTATGAGTTGAATGGTGCTCAGAATAACTTTGCTGTATTAGACATCTACAATGATACTAGCAATTTTGAGATGCAGTATAAGGATAGCAAGTGGTTTAACCGCGAGTTCTTGATGGCAACACCACAGACAGGCGCTCCTTACTACTACAACTTTAACGGTGTATCAACCGACAGAGATACGCAGGTAGACATCTACCCAATCCCTGACGCTGTATATGACCTCCGCTTTAACTTGTCATTACGTAACCTACCTCTTGACGCTGATGCCGATACCACTGTTCTTCCTACCCGTCCTATCATATTGTTAGCGACAGCAATGGCGATTGAAGAGCGTGGTGAAGATGGTGGTAAGCAAAGCATCAACGCATACGCTGCAAGTCAAAGTTCCTTAGCGGATGAAATCTCTTATGATGCCGCTCGTCACCCTGAAGATGTTATTTGGTATAGTGTATGAAAGAACTCCAATCTCTATCCGTTGTTTCTCCCGGCTTCTTTGGGTTAAACACACAAGAGAGTGGTATTACGTTGTCCCCTAACTTTGCTCAACTGACCGACAATGTTGTTATAGACAAGTTTGGTCGGTTAGGCTCACGTAAGGGTTGGGCAATGAAGACAACCACAGGTGTAGATACCCTTGCCGGTGCTACTGTTGACTTTATGATGGAGCATGTGAACGCTGATAACTCTTCTGTTATCTTGTCCGGCTCTGTTAATAAGATATTTAAAGATGGTGTTGATGCCGTACTAACAGACGTAACACCAGCAGGGTACACGATATCCGCCGATGGATGGAAGGGTGCTTCACTTAACGATAAGTCAATGTTGTGTCAAGAAGGTCATGAACCTTTAATCTACTCAGAGGCAGCGTCACCAGCCACAAAGACCTTAGCAGTCCACACAAGCACAACAGCCTCCTTCGGTACTAGCTACCCTCGTGATGTTATAGCCGCTTACGGTCGGTTCTGGGCGCATGACGGTAAAACAATCTACTGGTCTACGGACATAGCAGACACAGCATTTCCAGCCTTTGCAGCGGGGTCTAGCGGCTCTTTAAACATAGCCTCTGTACTACCTAACAACGTTGACACTATAGTCGCTCTAGCCTCTCACAATGGCTTCTTAATCATCTTCTGTGAGGATAACATTGTTATCTATAAAGGTGCAGAGAATGTCTTAGATGCCTTTTCCCTTAGTGATGTTATAACAGGTGTTGGTTGCGTTGCTCGTGACTCGTTAGCCTACACTGGTGGCGACCTCATCTTCTTGAGCGACACTGGTGTTCGTAGCTTAGGTCGTGTTATTCAAGAGAAGTCGTTGCCTATGCGTGACTTGACTAAGAATGTGCGTGATGACCTCTTAAAAGACATAACACAAGAGCGTGTAACTAATAGCGGCTTGAGTAAAGTTAAAGCTGTTTACTCTGAGATATACGCATTCTATCTTATATCTTTCCCTGCAACGTCTACAATCTATTGTTTAGATATGCGCCAGCCATTAGAAGATGGCAGTGCTCGTATAACTCAATGGAATGCATATCAAGCAACTTCTCTACTGCGTATGCGTGATCGTAGGTTATTAGTAGGTAAGACTAACGGGATTGGTTTATATTCAGGTAACTCGGACAACGGCTCTAGTTTCCGACTACGCTACTTCTCTCACTACTTGGACATGCAAAGTCCTACACAACTGAAGATACTAAAGCAGATAAAGGCAACAGTTATTGGCGGTAGTAATCAATCCTTTATTATTAAGGCTGGTTTCGACTTCTCCGCTGCTACACGCTCTTATCCCTTCACCCTCATTGATAGTGCAGTTGCTGAGTTTGGGATTGCTGAGTACGGCAGCTCTGAGTATTCATTCGGTATTAACCTTGACTCTATTAAGAGTAGTGTAGGTGGTAGTGGTAATGTAATTCAGATTGGATTTGAGGCTGATGTTAACGGAAGTGAATTGTCCGTACAGAAGCTAGATATATTTGTTAAAACAGGAAGGACGAGTTAATGTCTAACTATTCAAAGAGTACAGACTTCGCGGCTAAGGATGATTTGTTAACCGGTAATGCCAATAAGATTATTAAAGGCACCGAGATTAACGATGAGTTTGACGCTATACTAACAGCAGTTAACAGTAAAGCTAACTCTAACAATGCAGCGCTGACGGGTACACCTGTTGCGCCTACAGCGGCTGCTAACACTGAGACTACACAGATAGCCACTACAGCCTTTGTTAAGGTTGCTAGAGAGGCATTGTACCCTGTAGGCTCTATCTACACCAATGCGACAGTAGCAACTAACCCCAGCACATTACTGGGCTTTGGTACATGGACAGCTTTTGGAGCTAGTCGTGTAATGGTTGGCTTTGATGCCAGTAACGCAGCTTATGACACACTAGGCGAAACAGGTGCTATCACCGCCGCTAGTGGTGCTACTTCAATTCTCACATATGTCACTGTATATATGTGGAAACGTACAGTTTAAGGATTTATTATGAGTTTGTTTGATTTTGCTAACTTAGCTGCTAATGTCTATGGTGGAATGGCTGCTAGAGACGCTGGTCGAGATTCAGCAGCGGCGAATGCAGCGGCGGGACAACAAGCGGCAGCGGCTGCTGAGTTTAAACCCTATTCTATTACCTCTGGGTTTGGTACTGGTTATTTTGACACAGAGAATAATAGGGCAGGTTACGATATTGACCCTGTTCTAAAGGCTTTCCGTGACCAGTCATATGGGGGCGCTGCTGACTTCATGGGGCAGGTTAACGCTGACCCTACACAAGTCGCACAGAACTACTATAACCAACAACAAGGCATTATGGCTGGGGGTCGTGAAGCTGAGGACATCGCCCTACGTCAGAATCAATTACAGAGTGGTCGTATTGGCTTAGGCTTATCGTCCAATGCTATGGGCGGTGGAGGCCCTGCTGGGATGGGTGGTGGGTATGTTAACCCTGAACAGTTCCAGCAACAGATGGCGCGTAACATGGCAGACCAACAGTTAGCGGGTCAATCTACACAGATGGCTCAAGCTGATATGGATAGAAACATTGCTCGTGGTCAAGGTATGTTACAGACTGCTACTGGCTTAGAAAACATGGCAATGCAACCTATGACGCTTGGTGCGGATATTGGTAATAGAGCAGCGGTGGCTGGTGCTAATCAAGGTCAAGCATTGTTAGCTGGTGGTCAAGCGGCTGCTAATGCTAACCTTGCTGGTGGTTTAGGTCTGTCAGGTATGTTCCAGAATATAGGCCAAGGTTTCGGTAACTATGGCGCTTATGGTAACACAGGCGCTCGTCCAATCAAATAAGGGGTAATAATGGCTAGTAATCTTTCAGGCTTATTCGGAGGTATGACCAAATCTCCAGAACAATATAGACAAGAATCTATTCAAGGTATGCGTGTATCTCCGGCGCAAATGGGGCAACAGAGTTTGAACCAGCAGTTGATTTCACAGATGTCTAATGTGGGCGTTAACATTGGTTCGTTGGCTGGTGGTATGATGGGCGGACAAACGCAACAGCAAGGGGATGACCAACGTGTTCAAGGGGTAATGCAAGGTTTGGATTTAACAAACCCTGAGAGTATAAGAGCGTCTTCTAATCAGTTGGCAGATATGGGTTTCCCACAACAAGCTCAGGCTTTGAGGGAACAAGCTAACGAAGTAGAGGATAGGGTAATGGCACGTAAGAAGTTTGAGTTTGATACACAAACTAGAACACCTGACTCAACTAAACTAGCTAAGTTATTAAACGAGCAATCTAAATATCAAGAAGGTACTCCCGGCTTTAAGGCTTACCAAGGCGCTATTGATAAAGAAACAGCAGCGGCTGAAGGTAATAAAAGTTCTTTAGAAAAGAATATGGATTTAGCTGGAATTACTGACCCTGCGGCACGTAAAGCCTATGCTAAACAAGCATTGACTTTACAGGTACAGGCTGCCAGTGGTGACCCAACAGCTATAGCTGCTGTAAACTTAATGAGTAAACAACTTAGTTTTCAAATAGAACAATTTAAATTAAGTCAGTTACAATCAAAACAAGAGGCATCAGAAACAGCAAAAGTTCAAGGCGCTTCCGCTGAGGCTTACAAAACAAATAACATTCTAGGTACTATTAATACTGCTTTAAGCCAAACTGGGGGTAATACTACTGGCGTTGTGGGGGCTACTTTAAAACAAATACCCGGAACAGAAGCAGTAGACTTAGAACAAAATCTGTTAACTATTAAAGCTAACATCGGTTTTAATGAACTAACTCAGATGAGAAAAGATAGTCCTACTGGTGGTGCGTTGGGTCAAGTTTCTGATATGGAAAATAAAGCATTACAAGCAGCGAGAGGTTCACTAGAACAAAGGCAATCTCCCGGTCAGTTGCGTAAGAATTTAGAGTCTGTAAGAGATAGTTATAACCGGTGGTTGAAGGTTATCACAGGCGAGTGGACTGAAGTAGATGCTCAAAATTATTTAGATAGTCTAAAAAGTAAAAAGTCAGAGAAGCCAGAAACTGTTAAAGTTGTACCTACGGCAGAACAGCAAACGCTTATTAAAAAATATCTAAAGGGTAATTAATGGAATACACATATGAAGAAGTAATGACTGCTCTGCGTAATGCTGATGCAGCGGGGGATACTACGGCAGCAACTCAACTAGCTGAGATTGCTTCTTCTATGGTAAGTCCTCCTGAAGAAACACAGCCTGAAGAAAGTAACATGGTAGGTGAGATAGGTCGTCAAGTCGGTCTAACGGCTCGTGGTGCTGTTTCAGGTGTTACCGCTATACCGGGTATGGTTGCGGATGCTGGTGTTACTATTGCCAACCAGTTTGGAGCTAACCTTCCATTACCATCAGAGGCTCAACAGCAGCTTATGACAAGGGTGGGGTTACCTGCGCCTCAGAATCAGATGGAAAGAGCTGTACAGGCAGGTGTAGGGGCTATGACGGGTGTGGGTGCTGAAGCTGCTCTGGCTAAAGCGACTGGCGCTCAAGTCCTTGCACCTCTAACACAACAGGTGGGCGCTCAAACGGCTGCTGCTGGTGTTGCCGCTCCTACTGCTCAAGTTGTTAGTGAGAATGTAGGACAACAAACAGAAAGCCCTATAGCATCTATCATAGCAGGTATGGCGGCTGGAGTAATAGCTGGGGGCGCTACAGTGAAGGCTATTAAAACAGGACAACCTGTACCTAAAACTGTTTCTATTAATGATGTACGTAAACAATCCTCACAAGGATTTCAGGAAGTAGAAAACGCAGGTATTACTGTCAAACCTCAAAGTGCACTTTCAATGGTTAGTGAGGCTAGAAAAGATTTAGAAGCTGTTAATTACAATCCTGACTTAATAGACCATAAAGATATAGGTGTTTTGTTAAGTGCTTTTGAAAAACAAGTAGGGCAGAAGCGTGTTAAGTTTTCAACATTACAACAGTTGAGGCAAGGTGCTACTGAGTTAAAAATGTCTCAGTCCCCGCGTACTCGCGCATTAGCTGGCACATTGACTAACTCGATAGATAAGTATTTAGCAGATATTACTCCTAATGATGTTATTACTGGTAAAGGAGATGTAAATCAAGCGGTAAAGACATTAATGGATTCTCGTAATAAATGGAAAGTAGCATCTAGAGCGCAAATATTAGAAGATGTTTTGGATGTTGCTAATATTAAAGCTGACGACCCTAAAGCATCTGAAAGTGAATTAATAAGACGTGGTTTAATTACCTTACTTGCTACCAAAAATAAAAGAAAACAATTTAACACTGACGAAGTTAAGGCTATGAGAGCAGTAGTTAACTCAGGGACTAAAGATGCTTTATTAACTCTTCTATCTCGTTTCAATCCTCAACGTAGCCAATTGGTAACCGCAGGAACGGCAGGTGCTGCTTTTGTTGAACCTTTCTCTGCCGCTTTAGTTGCAGGTAGTGGTTTTGCAGCGGATAAACTACAACAGTCGTTAAGGAAGAAAGCTACTCAACAACTGATATCTGGGATGTTAACAGGTAATGTTAAACCTCCGGGTGTTGACCCTGTTGGATTAAGATCATTGTTGGAAGCTACTAAAACTTCTGCTCAGCAAGCTCAATAAACTAAAAAGCCCCTAAGCATTTAAAATGCTTAGGGGCTTTTTTTTGCCTAGTTATCTAACAAGGACACATCTATCTCATGGAACTCACCAAACAATATCTTAAAGAATGGTAGGCTAATAGCTAACCCCTCAAACCCTGTCATTATAGTTCTACGTGTTCCTTCCTCATCCTCTGAATCTACAATGTAACATGTTTCAGTAGCATTCTCAATATCAAGACCAATACCTAACCTCATCTGCATAGAGAACTGCATGTTAATACCCATCCCTTGCATCTTCCCACTTCGTCTTGGCGATGATGTAATTCTTCACCAGACTACTACGGACAATATCGTCAATACCAAACTCTATCTCAGTGAACTCACCCATGTTACGTAAGATAGATAGGAAGTCTAACAACCCACTCTTATCATCACGCTTCTTCAAATCCACCTGCCTATAGTCACCGCACAAGAAGAACTTGCTGGTGTGGCCGATACGGGTAATGATGGTGTCCAACTCATGCATCGTACAGTTCTGGCTCTCATCTAGAATAACAATAGCATTGTTAAACG
>Ga0222629_1000550_pt1 | contig 11195 bp, 12 predicted proteins | sample AntAcemetagenom1_FD_179847 | JGI IMG/M metagenome (GOLD analysis project Ga0222629, IMG submission 179847) | Saline water microbial communities from Ace Lake, Antarctica - #1 | ecosystem: Environmental > Aquatic > Non-marine Saline and Alkaline > Saline | place: Antarctica: Ace Lake | collected... | reverse complement strand
GTGCTATGAGTTCCGGTTTCTTCATACGCGCACACTTTTTTAAGTTTAAGACGGCGTTCACCTTCATAATGTATTTCCGTTTAGGTTTAGGTGGGCTCTTTGCCTTCGGCTTCGCCTTCGGCTTCGCCTTCGGCTTCGCACCCGACTTTGTACCCTTATCAAAGACACCAGTCACGTAAACTTGAGTATCTTTGTACATTTTTTCAACTAACTCTTTCGCTGTGTCGTACCCTTTCAGCATGTCCCCGGGTGACTTCACACCTACGATCTGGATGTTACCACTTTTAGAAAAAATCAAAGTCGCGCCTTCGATGGGTACATAAAGGAAAGGTGTGAGTTCTTCGACGATCGACATGTTCGTCATACCGTACATTCGTTGGCGACTCGCGATCACGGATAAACTCTTAAAAGTACCGTTGATCCTAAACTGACCACTCAGATTGTTATACGTGAAGGGATTATAGAAAAATGGCTGACGCTCTGTATACGTATTCACGATGAAACGTCGGATCAGTTCGGGTTGATTCGTGATATTCGTCCCGATAAATCCGTTACGAATGACCACTTTACCATTCTTATAAATATTACAGATTCCACCTTGGCTTTCTACATCATTCGAAACAGTTATCGCGATTTGCACACTCGCGAAGTTCCTATTCATATTTCCCTTGGGTCCAAACTCTTTCGTGTGAGAAAATCCAGTCTGAAACCTCCCATACACACCTCGTATCTCTTTTGTGTCCAGATAAAGACCTTCACCGATAGGCGTTTTTGGGAGTGGACTCTTTACCAATATTTTTTTAAGATCGATGACAGCATCTTTTGGTCCAAACCCAGAGTCAACCAATACGTTGAACATACCTGGGTTAAATTTACTAAATTGAAGTGGGACGGTATTTTGATCAAATTCACGAAGAATGTTGTTGGCAATTTGTTCTTCATTCACATCCGAGAATTCATTTTCGAATTGTCTAAACGCACCTCTGTAGTTCGTCTCACTGATCAAGTTTTGTTGAAGTCGTACAGGAAATTGGACCGGACGAGGTACTCGTCTAGGGGGGGTGCGAAATCCCGCAGCTCGTTCACGCTCTCTTCGGAGCATATTCTCTTCGAGTTCTCGTGCAAACTCGTCATTTGAGTTTGAGTTCGACTTTTGAACTTGGACACCAGATTGTCGGACAAATTCCTTGACACTCTGACTCATATTACTAAAGATATATTTTTTTTAGGTATCGTCTGTGAAGGTGAGGTCATCGGATACTATGTCCAGACCATAAATGATCGGTTGATTTTTACAGATTCTTCCTCTGTATTTAACCGTATCGTTGCGTACCTCGATATCATGCGAACTGAAAGGTCCCGCATAGAAGTCCTGGTGAAACTTGTGACTTCCGAGGTTGTTTTCCTTACAGTGTTGATTGAATTTGGCTACGAATTCCTTCTGGGGGACGAAAGAATCCTCACTGATGATCACATACGTAGATTCCATAAAGTTCGTAAGGCTACTGGCCACCATCGCCACTTGTTTTTGGATCGTCTTGAAATATTTAGGTACAACATTCCAAATATCTTTGTTCCTGTACTTGTTAGAATAATCGAGGTACCCCCTGACACATTTCAGAAGAATGATCGGCAGTTCATTGTGGAGTTTCTCGTCGAGTTGAGGATCAGCATCCTGTACCTGCTTACCAAAGTTCCAAGGGAGAATACGACGAAGCACGGACCCCGAATTATCCTTCCAGTTGGGAATTTCGTTCCCACCGAGAACACCTGGGACCTTCCATTCGAAGGACATAGCAGTCTTGTTCTTCACCGCGATCGATACATCTTCACCAGATACGATAGACTGGAACTCCGCCTGTTCGAGTGCGAGGTCACCCTTCACCTCTGGGGCGATGAACATGAAGGAATCTTTGATCGCCGAGAGACCAAACTTCTTTTCGATATTGTTCGAGAGGGTACCTACATCCTCGTTCTCATAAAACTTCTTAAACACCTTGGTAATGAGGGTTGATTTACCAGATCTCGCGATCCCCTTGAAGAATGGGATAATTTGCCACCCATCGAGCTCACCGACATCGAAGCATAGGCGACCAGCCATGACATACGCCCAATTACACACCTCATCCTCAAACTTTTGATACTTTAGCACCGAATCAAAAAAAGGTGTAGGAATCTTGGTCCAGTCTTCGATATGAGAAAAGTCATCAAATTGTTGGTCGAAGTACTTACACGCGACGATGCTCGGGTCGAGGCATGCGAACTTCTCACTCTTGTACGGGTAAAAGCGACACCCATAGGCCCCTATCTCGGGGATCCACCCCTTACCAACAAAGACACCGTTCTTGAAGGCCCACACGTGACGTCGCTTCTTAATCTCGGGGAATTGTGCGTCGGTACACTTCGAGATGTTGTCGATCACATCTCTAAAGATCGAACCCTTACTCGTAAAATTCTTCCAGTTCGTAAAATTACTCTCCTTCTTCGGGAGGGAATAGACAAACTCTTCGATCGTGAAGAGAGGGTTCCAGGCTCGTGTTCTATACCCCTCGACCGTTTTGATTTCTTCACAACATTGCCCTTTGTAGCGACGATATCCAGCGCGATACGCTTCTTTGAGAGTGATCATCAAACACTTCTGAAAAGGTGAGGACTTTTCAATCTCTTCATCGTCCATCGTGGATGGGTCTGTATAGACACTCACCTGGGGGAGGGCTGTGGGGGCGATTACCCTCTCGTATGAAATCTGGTGGCGTCTCACATTCTCGAAGCCATCCTCGATTTGGAGGATGACATTATTGAGTCGCTTATTAATCGTGACCTCGTCATCATATGTATATTCTTTCATATGGATCTGAACGTGATTGTTCAACTGAATGAGGTAATTTATCATTCGGTTCTTGATACCACGGATAGCCATGATGTCGATATGATCGGATTTCGGAATACCATCCTCGTTGAAATTATCAGGGTGAATAAATTGATGGTACCCCAACCGAGTCGCCCGTTCCATACAGGAAGAGTATCCTTCTGTGTCGTGAAGATACCACCTGAACTCGAAGTCTTCGATGATCTTTAGTACCTGTTCTTCATTCATTGATTGGACATTTCGTTTCTGAAGCTCCGTGAGTGCTTCATAAATATTTGGATCCTTATCAATGAAGTGAGTGACTTTCATTGTTTTACTTACACATTTAATCCTTAAGCCGAATTCATCCTGCTCAGCATCTTTATCAAAATTTTATTTTGGGTCTGGAGTTGGTTCGCGATGTTCACGAGGGCCGAGCAGACTGTGTCACCATCATCTGTGGCCAGCAGGGAAGTCATGAGTTCCGCAATATCGATACTATCCTCCATGGGTTCTTCCTCCTCGGACATGGAAAGTTCATCCTCACTTTCGGATACAACTTCACCTTCCTCTAGTTCGTATTCATCAGGCTGTGTCGACATTTATTATTGACTGAGAAAAATTGGGGTCAGGAAATGCGCGTTCCCCCAAATTTATTTTCTCCGTATAGAGTACAACAACTCTCAAAATGGCCGGTGGTCTCATGCAACTCGTAGCTTACGGCGCCCAGGATGTTTACCTTACCGGTAACCCTGAGGTGACCTTCTTCCAGGCGAAATACAAGCGCCACACTAACTTCGCCATGGAGAACATCGAGCAGACCGTCAACGGTACTGCCGCCAACTCCGGCCGCGTGTCCGTGACTGTCGCCCGTAACGGTGATCTCGTCGGTGACATGTACATCGAGCTCAAGTCGGCTTCCTCCAACACTGCCTCGTCTTCCCTCGTCGATGACTGCAACTGGGTCGCCGAGCGTGCCATCAACAACGTTGAACTGTCCATCGGTGGTCAGCGCATCGACAAGCACTACCAGAAGTGGTGGCGCATGTACTCCGAGCTTTACTTGGATGAGGCCAAGAAGGCTACCTGGGGTAAGATGACCACTGCCTCTGCCGGTAAGACTGTGTACTTGCCCCTGATCTTCTTCTTCAACAGGAACCCCGGATTGTACTTGCCTCTGATCGCCCTCCAGTACCACGAGGTGCGCATCGACATCGACCTCGCGTCCGATTTCAACTCCTTCCTTGATGTGCAAACCTTCAAGGTCTGGGCCAACTACGTGTACCTCGACACCGAGGAGCGTCGTCGCTTCGCGCAGAAGGGTCATGAGTACCTGATCGAGCAGGTCCAGCACACCGGTACCGACACCGTCACCTCCGGTAATACCAAGCAGGTCCGCCTCTCGTACAACCACCCCGTCAAGGAGCTTGTCTGGTGCTTCTCCAACGTTGCCACCAACAAGAACACCCTCTGGAACTTCTCCAACGTCTCCACCGACTCCTCCGTTGTTCTCCAATCCAACCCCAACTCTTCGGACTCCAACTGCTTCGTGTCCTTGTCCTCGGTCGGCACGCCCCTCCTCGCGATCGGTAGCGAAGGTGGGTCCGGGACCTTCACTGAGGAGGCCGCCGGTCCCCTCAACACCTTCAAGCTCATCCTCAACGGCCAGGATCGTTTCAAGGAACAGAAGGGTAAGTACTTCAACCAGGTCCAACCCTACAACCACCACTCCGGCAACCCCATGCCCGGTATCTACTCGTACTCTTTCGCGCTCAAGCCCGAGGAGCACCAGCCCACTGGCACGTGCAACTTCTCGCGCATCGATAACGCGCAGGTCCAGGTCGTCCAGCACCCCGCTGGTGACGCGACCAACATGCACATGTTCGCGACCAACTACAATGTTCTTAGAATTCAATCGGGGATGGGTGGATTGGCTTTCTCAAACTGATCTCATTATGGTCTAAAATACCATCATATCATACTCATAAAAATTAAGATACTCAACTATCTTAATTTTTACAATGATAGGGGCGGAATAGCTATGTGTTTTACAATTAGAAATAAAATCCAGGAGAATGATAGATGGAAAAGGTGTGCACAATATGTCATGAAACGAAGTTAGTTGAACATTTCGGAAAACATAAACAAACAAAAGATGGACATTTGAATCAGTGTAAGGATTGTAGAAATGCGTATATAAAAGAATATAATCGAAAAAACAAAGAACAAATTTCAGAACGAATGAAAAAATATTACGAAGAAAATCAAGAAAGGGTGAAAGAGCGTGTTAGAAAACATTGGGGAGAAAACGCTAACAACATAAATGAAAAAAGACGGCACCGTTATGAAAATGACGATGAATACAAGAAAAAGATTCTGGAACAGACTTCAAAATCAAATGCGAAATGTCGCACCGAAAGACGCAAGAATGCCAAAGAAAATAAGACACCTTCATATTTTCTGGAATTGTGTCGAAAGAGAATGTGGCACGCGTTCAATGGACGGGCGACTAAGTCTGATAAAACTATAAACTTACTTGGATGCGACAGCGACTTTTTAAAAAAATATTTGGAAAATACCAAAGTTGAAGGTAAAGATTATACCGACGCACACATAGATCATATCATCCCATGTTCGTCTTTTGATATGAGTGATGAAGAACAACAAAGAAAGTGTTTTCATTACACAAATCTTCAATTACTACCAGCGCATGAAAACCTCATAAAGAGTAACCACATTAATTAAACATGTTAGCTCTGTGTCAAACCCCAATCCTTATTTATGCTATTAAACGACGACGAACCTATCGACAACGGAAAAAACCTTGTATCGCGAAACCCGATACACTCACATGTGCGATACGTCACAGACGTTGTGAAGGGTGTCCATTTAAGGACTTCTTCAAACCTGACAACCCACTTAAATACACACCCCCCGATATAGATAATGTTTAAGAAAGTATTTGAACTTTTCGTTAAAGTTGATAAACCCAAGTTAGGACGTTGGTCGCTTAAGTCGTGTAGTGAGGTGGCAACATCCATAAATTCTGTGTATCAAAATAGGGATCATTGTGGTGACATCATCTGTAAAACTCCAAAGAAAGCTTCAGAATATAAGGATAAACCCAGTAACTAACTATGTATGAAGTTTACACTGATGGCAGTTGTTTGGGAAATCCTGGACGTGGTGGCTGGGGTGTGGTTAGTGATCTGTTTAGATTATCTGGTAAACAGGTTGACACAACCAACAATGCAATGGAAATGACGGCGATTCTCAAAGCCCTCGAGGAATGTTTGAAGAGGGATATCCAAGAAGTTTGTATATTCACGGATAGTCAATACGTGAAGAATGGTATCACTTCATGGATTATAAAATGGAAAAAGAACGATTGGGTAACTTCCACGGGCACACCGGTTAAAAATAAAGAGTTATGGATTGCTATTGATGACGTGCGTAACAAGTTGAAAGTCGTTGAATGGAAATGGGTAAAGGCGCACAACGGAGATCCCAAAAATGAAGAAGTCGATACTTTAGCATTCGAGACTGCCGGTGGAACAAGCAAACCGAAGGGACAAAAGTTTTATAGTATATTCAAGGGACACACCCCGGGTATATATACTACATGGGACGAAGCTAAGGAACAAGTGGATGGGTACCCAGGTGCGGTATATAAATCATTCAAAACTGAAGAAGAAGCGAAGGCGTGGATGACTCGCGTATATCTAAATGTTCCATTTGACGAAAAAGACGTTGCGAAATCCCATGGGGCGAAATGGGACCCAGAAAAAAAGAAATGGTGGGTACAGGAAATGAAACCGGAACTTGAAAAATATATAGACTAAGTGTAAGTGTAATGGGTGAAGTGGATGTGCCCCATGAACATTTTTGGTGCGATAAACAAGAGACGCTTCTCGTCAGGTGGGCAGAGAAAGCCGCTGGGTACCGATGGCTTCACAACCACGCTCGACTCTATTATAAACAACAACACGACTACTTGTCCTACCCAAGTATAGTCATTGCGAGTATCACAGGTGTAGGTGGTTTCGCGGTTCTCAATCCAAGTGGAAACGACGATGTAGATTCAGACACGAAGACAAGGATTATGATTGTAATGTATTTTTTCGCATTCCTAAATGTAATCGGCGGTATTCTCACATCCGTCAGTAAGTTTGGTCAAAGTGCAAACTTAGAAGTGGCACATTCTGCTATGTGCAAACAGTATTCAAAGTACTATCGAAATATAGATATGGAATTATCCCTAGATGTTGCACATCGTGCAGATATTACAGAGTTGGTCAGGAAGTGTCGTACAGACTATGATAGATTTTTAGATGAAGCTCCCGATATACCTTCAATTTCTATTAAGGCGTTCAATGAAGCATTTCCAGATAAAGATAATAAACCAGATGTCTGTAACGGTCTCAGTATAATTAATTGTGACACGACTTCGACTATAGACATATCTAACCCCATCTCCAGGTGGCTGTCAAGTATGAAGAGAAAAAGTCAGGATAATTCTATTGAGGTATAATATACCATGAAAACCTTCTTGAATATACTCGTGATCACCACACTGTACGGTCTTTTGTACAGTCAGATGAAACCTGGGAGTTTTGGATTCAAGTCACCAATTGATCCTTTCTATTTTTCATTCACCACGATGAGTACCGTGGGATACGGGGACATGTCTCCTAAGACAGATGCGGCGAAATTAATGGTAATGTCGCAGCAAATGGTGATGATAGGTGAGCTCGCCAACATGCTCAAGTTATTTTAAATTGATACACACTTAAAGATCTTATGACTCATTAAGATGTGGGGTGCCCCACCGTTATACAAGTTGGTTAGTAATATAATCAAGTTGCACCGTTCTTATAGCTCAGTTGGTTAGAGCGTAGTGCTTATAACGCTAAGGTCATGGGTTCGAGCCCCGTTTGGAACATGTTTTAGAATGAGTCTTCCTCATTGTAAAAATTAGTATCCCCATTTAATGTCATCGAGTGTCGCTGAGGGGTTATGTCTCGTGAAGAAGCTGGGACTCCCGTGATCATTGTGACCGATCATACTTTTATGACTTCTATCGATGATCATGTATTCCCGTAAATCTTTATAGTACACCCGAGCACCTTTCTCGATGAGGTCTTCATGTTTCATATCCACGTGGTTATCCATCGGGTAAAAATAACGTTGGTACTTCTTCATGTTTTCCACATTCACGAGATAACATTTCGTACTCGAGATCCATTTAACCTTTTCGAGTGTTCCCTCCTTCTTGTCGGGTAACCTGGAAAGGCAGTGGAAGAAACACATCTCAAAGTCGTTCCCCTTCTCGTCGATGACACTCTGAATTTGATCATACAGTTGATCTGACTTGATGATAACGTTGTCTTCGAATATGACAGCATATTTGAGGCCTTGACTGAAACATCTCTTATAAAAATCCATGTGTCCCATGAAACACCCGATAGCACCCAGATTGAAATACGTGATGTCAGGTCTTTTCACACTGGGATCGTAGTGCATCTCGATCGCTTTCTCGAAATAATCGGGTTCTACGTGTTCCTCGAATTCTCTGGCGACTTTAACTTTTCTCGTATCTGCACCATAAATGATTTCGATTGGGATATCATCTTTGTGACTCTTGAAAAATCGCTCCTGTCTTTCCGTTTGGTCCTTGACCGTGAGAAGAAAGCATTTGTAATCGTACCTCGCGTTCTGTCGTCGCCTGCGTAAAAAAAAATACACGAACAACAAGAGTACGATGATGCTAGTGATGAGCACTCTCATATCTACTTAAACTTTAGAAAATAGTATCATGTAATGGAAAGGGTTATCAATAGTATTGGTCTGACAAGTTCTATACTCATCGCAGTCATGTTTGTTCCACAAGTCATTCATGTCTATAAGACAAAGGATACTGCAGCTATAAATTACACTTTCCTGGGACTCAATATGGTGGCAAGTTCCCTAGGTCTCGTGTATTCTATTTATTTCGATGTAGTTCCTATGATCGTCGCGAATACATCTGCGGGACTGTTCTCAATTTCTCTCACATGTATGAAACTCGTCAATGATAGGTCTAAAAGTGTCGATGAATCTCCAGTCTAAAAGGACTTAAAGACTATATGGGTAAAAGTACTATATCCGGGGCTCCCATGGTCTAGTGGTCATGACTAAGGTTTCTGATACCTTCAGCCCAAGTTCGATTCTTGGTGGGAGCTCGTATATCCCTTCTTTAGCTCAGTTGGAAGAGCGAATGGTTGTAATTGCAATTATCTTTCATCGTAATTGATGACAAAGCCCATTCGGTCAGGTGTTCGATTCACCTAAGAAGGAACCCAGCGCCGTATATCAATAGCGCAATCATAGTTTGTATTTTACAGACTAAGTTCCTATAGCTCAGCCCGGCCCAGAGCGATGCACTGTTACAGCTTATTTAGTCTTGTAATTTTGCGAAATAAAAATCGTATAAGTGTCAGAAATGCATAGGTCAAGAGTTCAAATCTCTTTAGGAACGTTTTTAGTGTGAGTTTTCCTCATTCTAAAATCGTATCTTTTTATCTAAACTTGGTGAGTACTTCCCGAGCCTCTTCTTCCGTTTTGTATTGTCCTAAATATACATTTTTTCCGTCGATCCACGGTGAAACTTGCCATTTATTGCGTTTAGACTTATACGAAATTCCACCTCCCCCGGGTGATGATCTTTGTTTCTGTATGATGAAATTTTCAGGGTCTTCTAAATACTGATTTCTCGCATCTATCGCTTCTTGTTTTGTTTGATATCTTCCGATAAACTTATTTGTTTTGCCATCAGAATATGCAAATAAAAAATAGTCATTCCCAACTTTTATTTATTCATAGATGGAAAGTTCTTATAGAGTTGTTTTAAAAAATATTTATAAGTTGAAGTGTAGTAGTACCGAAAGTGATAACTTTTTTAGAAACTTAAAAACCCAAAACATAACACTAGTAATGGCCACTCTTGTTAAGTTTTTGTTTGCGCCCCTTGTCCCAAACGCGCGAAAGAAGAGACCGAATAGGTCATCCCTTCTCGATGCCCCTCCACCCCCCGTCGATGACACAAAAATGTGGGAGTTTGGAAACTATTCATGGAAGGCGACGGTCGAGGCTAAGGATGCGGATGGTGTAGTTGACACGACCTTTATTGGGTACAGTCAGAATATGGACATAACATCTAGAACCCAGGTTGCGTGTGATCGTTACAAGCGACGTGGAACTACATGTGGAGAAGTAGAAATGGTGATGAAAGGGGGTGATTGTGATGAGGTTATTTTTATGAAAATGAAGACTGGAAATCTAATGCTGATTCCAACCTTTTAAACTTATTTCACTCTCTTCACACCATGGGTACATATCCTCACCTATGAAATTTACAGCAGTCATACCAGATTCTATACACTCATCACATATGGATTTATTATCATCTATGATGATACCAATGTTTAGGGCTCGACAAATATCAACTTTCTTAACTTCATTGGGTGTGTAACTATTCGTGAGAATAACATCATCGAAAATACCTGGGAAGAAATAATCGATCCACAACTCTGTATCTTTCCGCACAATATCTTGACGACCCGTGACAATGTACATCTTTTCTGCATTGCGACGGATTATCTGCATAGCTTTTTGCGACCCCTTGATCGGTTTAAGAACTTGGAAGTGTCCAGACTTATAAAATTCTTTAACCATTTTTTGAGATTCTTCTTCTGTGACATCAAAAATGTCCCGATAGACGTAACTATACTTTGGTTTGTCGGTTTTCTGAATACCAGACTTCTGTTTGTGATACCGAGCCATGGGATTGAGAAATGCGACAAGAACTTCATCGATATCGATTGCAACTCTATTCATTTATTTATTATAAATATATTTCATAATCTCTAAATAATAATATATCAATGAAGTATATATGGGTCTGGGGATTTCATCTGTGGTGAAAATGACATCCATCGTGGGTAAGAGGTTTTTATATATAGGAAGGAAACATGGTAACAAGTCTATATCAGCACGTGTTTCCCCATATATTATCGATATTTTGAACAATCCAATACTATCATATGATCATATCCATAATATATGTAACATGATGGTAGAAACGGAGTTACTTGCGGGTGTGATACGCTTCGTTTCTGTAATTATGTCCATCAAAAGATTTTTATAACTCAATAATTAATTTCTCAACTTTAAATAGATGTCTGGATTACCAGTTGTGAATTACGGTAGAATGGAGCGACTTAGGCCTCCAGAGAGTTCTCCAGTTCCCTTGACTTTAAACACGTTTTGTATCGCCTTCATCATCGTGGTCACCTTACTCATGTATAAA
>Ga0222629_1000549_pt1 | contig 11195 bp, 7 predicted proteins | sample AntAcemetagenom1_FD_179847 | JGI IMG/M metagenome (GOLD analysis project Ga0222629, IMG submission 179847) | Saline water microbial communities from Ace Lake, Antarctica - #1 | ecosystem: Environmental > Aquatic > Non-marine Saline and Alkaline > Saline | place: Antarctica: Ace Lake | collected... | reverse complement strand
TGAAAACGCTTCGGATGATAATGCGTTTGATTTTACTGGGTAGCAGTGGGGTTGTAAGTGATGGATTATGGAAACGGCTGCCGGGAGGTGGCCGTTTTTTTTTCCAATTATGAATTGGTTGGGTGGAATTTTAGCGGCGGTTTAACTGGGTCAACTATTTATGCGGTTAGGAACAAAACGGCACTATTGGTCTATAAAGAAGCTCGAAATAAGCTTAAGGAACTTGAGAAAAACATCGGAGTGGCCAGCAACACGCTAAACTCCTCATTGTTCGTCGAGTGTATTGGGCAAAAACTGTTCAATCAAACTGTCTATCTAAAACGAGGAAAGAGCAGAAAAAAGGTGAATGGTTGCTTGATGTAATTTCATCAATACAAGTTCAGGTTGAAGAACATGCTGCTAATAACACTACCCCAAAGCATTTTTTTACAACAGGTATTACCGAGAAGGACTGAGAAATAACAAGCGAAAGAATCAAGATCGAGAGCGAAGGAACGTTGAAAGTTGAAATCTTTAGCCTCACCCATTCAAACCGGAATGAGCTTCTAAACACCCTTAATTTGAAGCCGTTAAAACGATACCCAGCTTGATTTTTGTCTTGAAGTATTTTAGCAATTCGGATAAGCGCGTTCATTCCCCTACGGCCATTTGACGTGGAAGATAGGGTGTTTTCATCATAAATTTGATTGCCCTAATAAAACCATCACCACTGTAGTTTCGATTGTTAAACCTGTAGTTGAACTCGTTCAAATACCTCTTCATGTGTTCTTTGGAAACATGGTGATGTGCTCCTTTAATCCAGTTCTTTAAGTTGAAGATGTACCAGTGTAGGTCTGCGAAGTTGCTTAGTTCTGAGGAATGAAACACGAGGTGATCCCTTTTTCCAACAGCTTTCGGATAGGCTGACCAGGCATCTGTAGTTATTAAGGCATCCTGATCAACGGTGTTGTTGATGGCCTTTTCCAACTGCTCAGCAGAATAATTGTCAATGACTTCAGCCGAGGCTGCTTTGATCACCGGTCTCTCTTCCTCTTCTGGGTATTCAATTTGAAGTGCAACCATAACTTTTTTCTTTTTCCCATCACTTCGGCCTTGAGCACCTGCCTCAGCTCCGCCAACCACCGTCTCATCTACTTCTACACTTCCATCTAGTGTCAGGCGACCGTTAATCGTCATCATTTCCTGCACTTTGCGCTTAAAGAACCACGCGGTGTTCTGATGAATAGCATGTTGTCTGGCCAAATCATGGGTTGACATCCCTTTCTTTAATGTTGTGATTTGGTGAATCATGAGGAAAGCCTTGGTGATCGGGAATTTAATATTATGGAACAATGTATGTGCTGTACATGACTCATCATACTTACAGACTTGACACTTACGATAGCTCCATTTACGGCCTTTCACACAAACATCATGACCGCATTTCCTACAAGAATAACCCTTGCTCCACTTGAGTTTCACGAGATAGGAATAACATTGTTCAGAGGTGCCAAAATCCTTGAGGAAACTGTGAATATCTGAGTACTTCTTTTTTGTGTTTTTCATAGCTTGCTGTTTTATTGATACAGCAAAGCAATTTCATCACAACGTAGCCTATTTACGGTGCTAGGGGAATATCCGCGCTTATCCGATTAAAATATCGAAAACAACCTTCATGAACTACCGACTCTTTTTTTGTGTCATTATTACATTTTCAGCGATTAATCTGACAAATGCGCAGGGGAATTTAAAGTGTGGTACTCACGTGAAGTCAATGAATCCTAGCTTTCAGAAAATGTTGCAGACGCCCGCCAATGAGTGCAATTATATTCTACAGGCGCGAAAAAAATTCCAAATAACAGCGCACATTGCAAGTGATTCTTTGCAGCCTCCTATCACCTCGTTGGCCCAAATTAATGAAGCTATCGCGGTGTTAAACGCTGCATTCGAGCCGAATGACATGTCTTTTGAGGTTTGTGAAGAGAATAATATGGCAGATTTTCATTTCTATGAATGGAATCAAGCAGATGACCAAGCCTACGCTTTTATTTACCATTACATTCCAAATACCATTAACATCTACTTCGTTTCAACGGTTGAAACGATCGACGACGGAGAAGTGGGCGGTTATGCCTTTTTCCCTGGAGGGCCAGAAGCAATCGTTGTAGCAGTTGATGATGACGGAACGGTCCCGATTACGACAGTTGTTCATGAAATGGGCCATTTTTTCGGCCTTTTCCACACCTTTGAGACAGATTTTGGGGTCGAAAACATCAGCCAAGACAATTGTGCCACCGCAGGTGATCTCATTTGTGATACTGAAGCAGACCCACAAGGCAGCGTAGACGATGAATGTACTTATGAGTCTCCTCTTGGTAATGGTGATGATTTCTACACCCCTCCAATAGATAACTGGATGTCATATTATACCAGTTGCGCTTGCAGGTTCACCATTCAGCAATACAATCAAATGACAGAGAATTACCTCAATTCAAATAGGTTTAACCTGTGGTAGAATGAAGAGACAAGCTTCGGTTATACTTTCTGTCTTTGCGCTTCTGCTGGCCATTAACGGTCTTGGGCAAGACATCCATTTCTCTCATTACCAAGCAACGCCTTTGCTTCAAAACCCTGCATTCGCCGGGGCTTATAACGGAGATTTTCAATTTGGGTCAATTCACAGAAATCAATGGAATGCATTAGGTGAACCTTTTGTAACAACGGGAGCTAGTTTTGATCACAAGCTGTTTGTAGTTCCTTATGATTTTGGGATAGGTATCACTGCTGTGAACGATCAAAGTGGTGTCTTAGGATTCAATCAGAATAGGATTCTTTTGAGCTCTGGTATTCATCTTCCTGTGGGAAGAGATAAGATTGGAATTGGCATTCAAAGCGGTATGACGTGGAAAACTTACGGATTGAATGGGATCACTTACCCAGGGCAATACAACCGCGATATCGGTTTATTCGATACAACTTTACCAAGCGGAGAAGCCAGTGTTGTAGATCAGCTTTCTTTTTTCGACGTAAATATTGGTGCCCTTTATCGAATGCAGAGATCTTGGGGAAATATGCTAGGAGGCGTGGCTGTTCATCATTTGAATAGTCCGGGAGAGTCTTTTTTAGATCGAAGCATACAATTAAAACCTCGGCTTGTGCTTGAGTCAAGAGCCGAAATAATGATCAATGAGAAATCTTTCCTCATGCCTTCGCTCTATTGGCAACAACACAACAAAGCGCATGAGTTTGTCCCCGGTGTTGGATGGGGAATGTATATTGCCAGCAATAGCATGAAGCTTGAAAAATTATTTTTTAATGCCGCAATGCGCACCGGAATTAATCGGATGGGCGATGCAGTGCTTGCTAGCGGCGGATTGGCATTCAAGCAATTGCTTTGTGTGGTAACGTATGACTACAATTACTCTGATTTCTCAGTTGTTACCCAAGGAAATGGAGGAATCGAATTCGCGCTGGTCTTCACCGGTTTATCTTCAGAAGTCAATGATGTAATCTTGCCATGCGACAGATACTGATCCATTTATTCGCCCTTGCAGGCATCATGCTCCTTTCGCATGCTGTGACTGCTCAGGTGTATTCAGAAATGTCGAATTCCGCCCTCAAAAAAACGGCAGAGGGTGCGCTAAGATTCAGTGATGCTCACACGGCTGTTGCTTGTTATGAAGAGATTCGAACGCGAAAACCAGAGAGCATTACCAATCTAGACAAACTAGCCAGGTTGCAAGCTTCCATCCACAATTATGCAGCTGCCCTTGATGCGCTAGATCAAATCCTTGTATTACTTCCAAATGGAGACCCCCAACGTTTGTTCCTCAAGGGCGAATTCTTAAAGAAACTCGGTAAATACACAGAAGCTTCAGTAGTCTTTGATCAATATATCGATCTGATTAAGCGGGATCAAAAACTGAGGGATCAGAAGAAACGTGCAAGGGAAGCCAAAGAAGGATGTGATTCTGCACTCGTCATGATGGACAAAAAGCTCAATGTAGATTTAATGAGGTTGCCCACCTCAGTAAATGGTCCGCATATTGAATTTAACCCCATTGAAATCAATGCGAATACGCTTGTATACGCTGCACTGAAAGAAGACTCAGTGTCCCGTTTCCATAGAGACTCCTTGATGCCCAAGCGCGCATTCTACTATGCTGAGAAAACAGATGATACTTGGACAGATCGCGGCGTATGGAACAAAGCGCTTTCAGGAGAGCAATACGATGTTGGAAATGGAGCCTTTAATGCTGACACTTCTCTGTTTTACTTCACCAAGTGCGCCCGAAATTGGAAAGGAGAGGTGAATTGTAAGATTTGGGTTGCAGATGTAAGTTTGAATGGAAAGATTACCAACGCTAAAGTGCTGGGCGACATTATCAACGCAATAGGAACTTCAAACAGCCAACCAACCCTTGGTACGGAAACGCGCAGGGGGTATGACATTCTGTACTTCGTTAGCGACAGAATTGGCGGTAGAGGCGGAAAAGATATCTGGGCCGCGGTTTACGACGAGGGTAAATCGAAATTTAAGTCGCCGAGAAATCTTGGCCGAAAAATCAATACGGAATACGATGAAGTTAGCCCCTCTTATCAGGAAGCAAATCGTAAGTTGTACTATAGCTCTGACAGGCCCATTGGAATGGGTGGCTTGGATGTATTCCAGTCAAGAGGAGAAAATAGGAAATGGGTAACATCTGAAAATGTTGGGTACCCTATCAACACCAATGCTGACGAATTGTACTTCACAACGACCTCAGACCCGTCAAGAGGATATTTCACGAGCAACCGCATGGGCACCTCCCAAATGTTTCACCCTACCTGTTGCGATGATATTTTCAGCTTTCACTTTAGAGATTACATCTCTGTTCACATTGAAGGACTGGTAGTGGAAGTGCCTGACAGTCTCTATGTCAAAGGTTTAAGCGACGAGTCTGAAGCAGAAAATCTTGGTGGATTCCCTCCGCTCAAAGGATCTGAGATTGAACTTTACATCATCGAAAATGGAAAAGAAGTCCTATTGAAATCCTTTGAAGTGGACGACTCAGGGGAATTTGCTTTAGACCTCGAAGGAGATAAAGAATACCGCATGGAGGTTTCCAAGCTTGGCTTCTTAAATAACTACATCAAGATCAACACCATTGGTCAAACCTTCTCAGATACCCTCGGAATTGATCTCGGATTGGCCAAATTAAATGATGCCCCAATTTTGATACCGAACATCTATTATGGATTCGATAGCGCAGTTCTAACAGATAAAGCTAAGACCAGCATCCAAGGAACCCTGCTCAAAATCTTGGAAGACAACCCTGACATCAAGATTGAGATTGGTGCTCATACAGATTCACGGGGCGAAGATGCATACAATCTGAGGTTGTCCCAAGAACGCGCTCAGTCTGTAGCCAATTACTTGATTTCTGACGGAATCTCGCCGAAGCGATTGATTGCTCGGGGGTACGGCGAAGAGCAACACATTGCTCCGAACACCTTTGAAGATGGAAGTGACAATCCCAATGGTAGAAGTAAGAATAGAAGAACAGAGTTCACCATTATAGGTAATACGAGCCAATTCTGAAGTAAGGCATTGTCAAGCTTTATGTCCCATTCATGCGATTCTTTGTGCTGTCTTTTCTTCTCAAATGAGTTAGACCTAATCTTTGGACCTCTCTTTTTTGTTCCTTCTTCTTACCAGCCTCCTTCTTCTTCCGCTTCTTTTCTCTTGAAATACCCTCATCCGAAATTGCCTTCCAAACTCCATTTGTTCTCATTTTCAGCATGTTTTTCGCCCTTCAGACCAACCCTAGATAGTGAATCGCTCAAGGTGTGTTAGTGCTAAGGCGTCATTGCCCATGCCTACTCTATTGGCCAAGCCCCTTTTACGGTAGATGTTTTCGGATGCCTAGACACAACTGCTTGCAATTATTTAGCCCTGGCAACTATAGATGATGGCTCATGTGATTATAGCTGCAACCAAAATTATTCTAACCTAGGCCTGGATTTCTGGGACGAAATAGACCCAGGTTTCTATCCAATGCAAACTACGGTCATGGAATTTGGCGTTTCCCACGCTTCTGAATTGGTATTCAACACCACTTTCCAATATTTACGATCCGGGCTCTCAAAATACTTTTGAAATTGATTCTGTTGCGGTCAACTCCGTGAGCATGTTACCTATGGGCATTGGTCTCGCAACACCTTCTTCACCAGTGACTGCAGGAACTCAGTATTGCATGCCACTCACAGGGGCCCCACTCGAGGAGGGTGTTTTCACGGCTGAATTGAATTGCACAGTCTATTTCACATTCTTTGGAAGTGCAATCGAAATCAATGATGTCATCTACACCCACGTTATGGAAGTAACACCGAACATTAATGGTATTTATGGATGCATTTATTCCTTCTCACCGAACTACAATCCACTGGCGAATTTCGATGATGGCACTTGCGTAAACTCCGGTGGCCCTGCTAATTGCGGTCCTGGAACCGAATGGGATGACCAACTCGGAATGTGTATACCGAACGCTGCAACATGTCTTCAAGACATCAATGGCAGTGGCGCCGTGAATACGGGTAATCTCTTGAGCTTGCTAGCGGCCTATGGAAATATTTGTGAATAAGAGAGGGAGTCAATAAGTTGAGACAAAAGTAGGCGCAAGCCAAGATGTATTGTGATACTGAGACCCTTTGATGTTCTGCTTAGTCATGCTGCATAAAAACAATTCGTGCACAATAAACATGCGCAATATCGATTTGAGAATCCTAACTTTGTACTCTACTGAAAAGCCAGTTCTCTCATTAAAATCAGCACACAAATGATATTCTTCACTAGGCTATTGAACCTAACTTGTCTTTTGGCATTGATCATTCTCACAAATGGATGCGAGGAGAAAACAGACCAACTTGAATTTGCGGAGGCGATCTATTTTAACGGCGATATAGTAACCATGATGGAGGAGCACCATTCTGTGGAGGGCATTGCAACCAGAGATGGGTCAATCATGGCCACGGGCTCAATGGCTGAACTGAACGACCTAAAAGGGCCTGACACCAAGCTCATTGATCTGGATGGCAAAGCATTGCTACCTGGGTTTATTGACTCACATAGCCATGTTGCGCAAGGAATTAATGCCCTAACAGAGATCAATATTTCATGTCCTCCCGTTGGAAAGTGCGAGCGCATTTCAGATATCATTGATGAATTGAAAAGAAACGCTCAAGGCATTGAAGCTGGAGAATGGATAATGGCTTGGGGCTATGACAATGAGCTTATAGAAGAAAAAAGACATCCAAATGTGAATGACCTGGATGTCCAGTTCCCAAACAACCCCGTGATCATGGCACATGTATCTGGTCATATGGTAGTTTGTAACAGCATGGCGCTTGAAATTGCCCACATTGATAAAACGTCTTCTGAACCAAGAGGAGGAGTAATAGAAAAGGATGAAAATGGCGAATTAACCGGCCTGCTTCAAGAAAATGCGGCCTTCGGTTTGATGCCGTTCATCCCACAATTATCTGCTGAAAAGAAACTGGACCTGATAGATGACGTTTTGGTGCAATATGCACAAAATGGATACACCACGGCGCAGGAAGGATTATCTGACATAAGGACGAGTGAACTCCTTTTGCAGGCAAGAGATTCAGGACTATTCATAATTGATGTGGTCTCTCTACTAGATGCAAATAGTTTAGATCAGTATTTATCTGACGAGCGGTTTCAATTCAACACCTATGATAAAGGGTTAAAGTTTGGTGGCGTGAAAATAATTGGAGATGGATCTCCACAAGGAAAAACTGCATTTTTCAGAAAGCCTTACTGCGCTCATGGAAATTGTACATTATCCATGGGTTTCAGAGGTGAATCAAACCTGTCACAGCAAAAACTGGATTCCATTTTTGGTCAATGTTACTCAAAAGACATCCAAGTATTCATGCATTGCAATGGGGATGCTGCAATTGACATGTTTATCGAATCCCACAAAACGAACAAAGAAATAAAGCCTAATAAAGATTACAGACCTGTGATTATTCATTCACAGTTTGTGACAAAAGATCAACTGCAGGTATACAGCGATGAGCGTTTAATCCCTTCATTTTTTACCAACCATTGCTATTTCTGGGGAGATGTCCATCTCAAAAACTTAGGAGCGGAAAGGGGCAATTTCATAAGCCCGATGGCCACCGCAGACTCATTAGGACTGATCTTTACAAACCACACTGATTACCGCATAACACCCCTTGATCCCATGTTTGTTTTATGGACCGCAACGAACAGATTATCTAGAAGCGGGGTTGTGATAGGAGCGTCTGAAAAAGCCACGGTATACCAAGCATTAAAAGCCTTAACCATCAATGCAGCTCACCAATATTTTGAAGAGGACTCAAAAGGCACGCTTGAAGCAAATAAGCGTGCAGACCTGGTTATTCTCTCAGCAAACCCTATGAAGACTCCTATAGAAAAGCTGGCGGACATAAAAATTCTTGAGACAATCAAATCTGGACAGACAATCTTTAAGAAATAGTGCTTCAAACAGCTTTCATCAACCATCTTTTCTGTCCTCATAAATAATGAATACCAGGGTTCAACTCAGCATCAGTCGCTAAGGTGTGCCACCCTCCTTTTAAGAGAGGAAAAGCGCTTGTACCAAAATGCGAGAATACGAGTTGCATCAGAAACTCACTCTTCCCCAACCCCAATCAAATCAACCTCACTTTCCCTGATGACCGCGTTGTACTTCTTCAACTCCTGATCACGGATCGCATACCACTTTTCTAATTCCGCATTAATCTTAATGGTGAGGTTATCTTTGACGCCAATCATTTGGTCTGTCGGACGGTAAATCCCAATGCTGGCAAGCGAAGCCGCATGGGCCAGCTTGTTGTTCAAGCGAATGGGATAGTTCAGCATGTCTTGGTTGCTCTTCAGCTTGGTTTGATAAAGTACCTTTTCGATGTCAAGCATGAGGGAATCCAATCTTTTGCCTTCTTCAATTACGGCAGTATAAACCGAGGTATCAAGACGTGAGCTGAGGTCCTTTATCTGCTTTTTAACCATGCGCATGTGACGGATGGCATCATGGGTTTCGTCCACCTTATTTCTAATCTCCAATAGGAAATCAAACTGCGCCTGACGGTCTTCTAGGGTCCCTTCCATGCGCGGGTCAGCCAAGATCGTTATGGTGGTTTCTGCGCTGTCATTCTCAGTTACTAATCGCGCGATATAGCTTCCTGGAGGCGCTGTAGGCCCTTCGGTTGTGCCAAACCACATTAAGAGGCCTTCAAATTCATCTGCCTTTTCATAGCGGGTGTCCCAGTTGAAGACATTCATGCCTTTCTTGATCTTTAATTTGTCAGACTTCTCTTTCGCCTTGGTGCTGAACGTGCGAATCAGTTCGCCCTGCGCATCCATAAACTTGAGTTCTGCTTCTTTACTGGTCTCTGGAAGGTTGAAATACAACTGAACGCCGGCAGGATGATTGGTACCTGCTGTCTCAGATGTTTTGCCTCCGCCGCCATACCCTGCCGTAGGATGAACGCTGAACAAACGCACCGTTTCCTTCGCGGTAGCAGCCCCTACTTCATCCCATAAAATGTTCAGATCATCAAGCACCCAGAAGCTCCGGCCCTGCGTTGCCAAAATGAGGTCGTTGTCTTTGAGCGCCATGTCGGTAATAGGAACTTGCGGGAGATTCAGCTGGAAAGGCATCCACTTCGCCCCATTGTCTGTGCTGATATACATTCCAAATTCGGTTCCGCAATACAGCAAACCTTTCACTGAGCGGTCTGCGCGAATAACCCTCGTAAAGTGGGTCTTTGCAATCCCTGTGGTCATCAATCGCCAAGATTTCCCGTAATCGATGGTGTGGTAAAGGTACGGCTGGTAATCTCCCAGCTTGTAGCGGGTAGCCGCAACATACAGTCCGCCTTTCTGGAAAGGATCAACCTCTATGCTGTTGATCAAGGTCCATTCCGGAAGTTCCTTCGGGGTCACGTTCTGCCATTCTTTTCCGCCGTCACGAGACACATGAATGAGTCCGTCATCAGAACCACACCAAATCAGATCTTTCTCATAGGGCGACTCTTCTGCCGCGAAAATCGTAGCGTAATATTCAACTCCCGTGTTGTCCTTGGTGATAGGTCCTCCAGACGAAACCAGCTTGTCAGGATCATTCCTACTGAGGTCTGGTGAAATGACCTCCCAGCTCTCACCACCATTGGTTGAAGTGTGTAAAAACTGTGAACAGGTATAAAGCTTGTTCTGATCATGGGGCGAAAAGAAAACCGGAAAGTTCCATTGAAAACGGTACTTCATGGCGTCTACTCCATCGCCCAACGTATTTTCTGGCCAGACATTGATGGCGCGGGTCATATCTGTATGGTGGTTGTAGCGGGAAAGAAATCCGCCGTAACTCCCTCCATAAACAATATCGTTGTCGTTCGGGTCGGGCGCCAAATGAGCGCTTTCGCCCCCAGCTGTTGACTCCCAATTCTCTTCGGTAATGTTCCGCCCTTCAGATCTCGAATCGATGCGAATGGCTGAATTGTCTTGCTGCGCGCCGTAGATGCGGTAGGGAAAATCATCATCAGTGGTCACACGGTAGAACTGCGCGGTTGGTTGGTTCATGTAGGTAGACCAAGTTTTCCCCGCATCATAAGTAACTTGAGCGCCGCCATCATCCGCAATGATCATGCGTTCAGGATTTTCTGGCGCCACCCATAAATCGTGGTGATCACCGTGCGGTGCGCGGTTGCTTTTAAAGGTCTTTCCACCATCGCTAGAAACGTGGTAGTCAACGTTCATGACATAGACCTTGTCTACATCTTTTGTGTCGGCGTAAATACGCGAATAATACCACGCCCGTTGGCGCAGGCTCCGGTCGCTATTAACAAGCGCCCATTTCTTTCCGCCGTCATCTGAGCGGAACACCCCTCCTTTTTCATTCTCAATAATGGCCCATAGGCGATCAGGATCTGCAGGCGAAACCGTTACCCCAATGATTCCCATATCGCCTTTCGGCATGCCTTCATTTTCCATGAGCGAAGCCCACGTTTTTCCGCCATCGGTAGATTTCCAAAGCACTGACCCCGCTCCTCCAGAAGAGAAATCATGCGGTGAACGTCGAACGTTCCAAGTGCTGGCATAGAGGATTTCCGGATCTACGGGATCCATGATTAGATCTACTGCTCCTGAACGTTTATTGGCGAAAAGA
>Ga0222629_1000548_pt1 | contig 11208 bp, 19 predicted proteins | sample AntAcemetagenom1_FD_179847 | JGI IMG/M metagenome (GOLD analysis project Ga0222629, IMG submission 179847) | Saline water microbial communities from Ace Lake, Antarctica - #1 | ecosystem: Environmental > Aquatic > Non-marine Saline and Alkaline > Saline | place: Antarctica: Ace Lake | collected... | reverse complement strand
GGCGTGTTTGATGGGTAAGAGCGTTGGTTGTGCCCGTCTTTACATAACGTGTGTATCGGCTCGTGTGACTGGCAAGTGCGACAGGTTGCGTTCATTTCGCCTCCATTATTGCTTGCAAGTTGGCCGCCATCAACGCTTTACTATGCTGGTCTGCGGCTTTTCTTGTTAAATGAATTAAGCCTGCATCAAGAATTTTACAATCAATAGATTCATCATACCAAGACACAGAATAAGAATGTCCAGATGCGTCAGCTATAAAGTATAGGGCGTGTTTAGTTAATGCTTTATTGTTTGGCGCAGGAAACTTTACCCCTGCTAACTCGCACATCGTGACTTGTGGTGCGGTTGGCTTTATGCCTATTGCGTAACTTAAATTAGGGCAAACAAGCACCTCTTCTAAGTAAGATGCTGACCAAGTTTTTGAATCTGCTAACAAAACCCATATACACTGGTCGGTATCCTTAAGCCATTGCTTGATTAGTTCTGCTTGTGGGTGTTTCATATTATTTCCTTATTTTTTGATTGTGTAGTAATGTTGCTCTTGCTTTTATATCTTCTATCTTGGCAATTATGTGATTGCTTACATCAAAGCCATGATTTTCAATTATTCGTAGCTTGATTTTGTCAATCTGCATGTGTTCATAATCCGTGCCTTGATATTTATAAAGCAAATAATTAAGGAACTCCATATCGCTTTTTAGCTTAACGCGGGTCATCTTATCCCCTGTATATGTTCCAAATATCGCAAATTAGCGACACGTTGTTGCTTCATGTTTCTCGCAGGTACAAGTGCACGATTAATTGCGTCATACCGAGCGCCAATTGTTTGGGTAATTTTTTCTTCTTTCGTAACTTTGCGTTCTTGGTATTGCCTAGAGATAGGCGCAAACTCATCGGGTTGGTCGCCTATACTGAACTTTGCGTGTGGCCTTAACTTTGGCGATTTTTCCCAACCCGAAACGTAAATAATTCGATTTCTGCGTAACGTTGCAACGGTTGCGTTAATCGCCCTTACCAAAACGTTTGGTAAATGCTCTGCAATGTCTTGCCTAGTAACTGTTTTCTTAACCATCAACAGTTGCAAAATATTTTTTGCGGTTGAATTTTCTTTATCTAAGTAATCTTGTATCGTAGTCATGTCATTACCCTCGTTATCCATGCGTCTATATGTTCATGTGTCCACAGTACTGCGTGGCGTTGATTTAGTTCTTCAAGCTGTTGCAAAAACATTTTTTGTAACTCAGACAACTTACCTCCTTTAGTCTTTAGTTCCACAAACCACGTACCGCCGTTGGGCAAGCAAGCTATCCTATCTGCTACCCCACGTTGTGCTGGCGATTTAAACTTCCAAGTCTTACCGCCATGCATCTCTACTACCCAACAAAAATATTTCTCAATTTCGCTTTCGCTAATTTTTTTCATTATAACCTTGTTAAAAAGTTTTGCACAACATTTTTCTGCGGTATTGCCTAGCGTTTTCTGCGTTAAAAATTATGGTTACGTTTTCTGGGCTGTAAGGGCCTTCGTCATTGTCTCTTGCCATGCAATAGCCAGCGCCGCGCCCGCGTTCGCACCATTTGCCCGATGTTTGCCATTTAGCCCACCAGGTTGAAAAAGTAAAATTCCAACCAACCCCACGTCGGTCTGCGTTTTTTTGCTGCACTCTATATCTTTTAAATGGCGATGATGGAACTTCGCTAGTGCCGTACTTGTCGCGTATATCAATGTAATCTTCTACGCTTAACCCCCATGATTGAGCCGCCGCCTCAACCATGCTTCGTCGCGTTACCTTTGGTTTAGTAATCTTTTTAGGCTTATCGACGCCGCGCAACCAATAACCTACCGCTGCATGAGTCACGCCAAATTCTTGCGCGATTTCGCGAAGTGACCACCCTTGCAATCTTAATTCTTTCGCTTTTTCTCTTTTTTCTAGCTGTTCTATTAAAGTGCCTGCCATGTCAAATTCCTAATTTGTTGGTTAAAACAAATTTATCTTACATTAGTAAAAAAAAATTTTCAACCTATTGCACATAAATAATTTTTGACGTAATATTAAATCTCAAACAATAAACTGGAGTTCACTCAAATGTTAGATATTCAACTTAAACAAATCACCCAATGGTCGCAGATGCTAGACAAGTGGGACGTACCTTACAAGATCATGCTGCCAGATGGAAAGGAATTTGGTGCGCTTGAAGTTGTTACCAAGAAAAACCGCGCTCGCGCAGTAAGATCGTATCCTTTTGGGTCAGTAAAAAATCATTTTTTACCTTTTCTTAACAAATTACACCCCGGCGAAGTAACCGTTGTTCCAGCCGGTGAGTTTGATTTGGAAGTGTTGCGTGGTTCGCTTGCTAGTTGGGCGTGCAAAGAATGGGGCAACAAGTCCCACACCACCTACATCAACAGAAAAACCCAAACAGTAGAAATACTGCGTTTGTCATAAGGAACACAAAATGCTTCACTCATCAATTGTCGGCGGTTCAACCGCCTCCCGTGTCATCAACTGCCCAGGCTCTGTTGCGCTTGTGGCCAAGATGCCACCCAAGCCATCATCAACCTACGCTGACGAAGGCACACTCTTGCATGACGCTATCGCGCTAATCTTCGCCGGCAAAGAAACACAACAATCTGTTATTGGTATGAAGTACGAAGGTATCGAGCTTACCCAAGAATTGTTTGACGAAAAGTTAGCGCCTGCACTTGCTGCGCTTGAAGAAATTGACCCAAACAATGAAATGGAATTCTTGGTTGAAACGAAAGTATCGTTTGGCGACTTAATACCGGGCGCGTTTGGTTCTACTGATCTTATGGGGCGCTTGGGTGACCGTGCCATTGTCTTGGATTGGAAGTTTGGTTCAGGCGTTGCTGTAAGCGCTGAGAACAACTACCAAGGTATGTACTACGCAGCCGCTGCCATGCGAACGCTCGGCTGTGACTGGGTGTTTCGTGACGCTAAAGAAATCGAGATCATCATTGTGCAACCCCCAATGGTTAAACGTTGGGTGACAACGTTTGATCGCATTAAAGAATTCGAGCGCGAGTTAGTGTTAGCCGTTAAGAAGTCGGCTGATGTTGACGCACCGCTTAACATGGGTTCGCATTGCCGTTGGTGTGCAGCTAAACCTACCTGCCCACAGATGACTGGCGCTGTTGATCGTGTCGTTAAAAGTCAAATGCAAAACATTGACGCCGCTAATCTGTCGCGTTACCTTGAGCAAGCCGACTTGGTAGAACAATGGGTATCAGACGTTCGCGCATTAGCGTTTGACTTGTTAGAGAAAGATACGCCTGTGCCTGGTTACAAGTTGGTAGCCAAGCGCGGTGCACGTCAATGGGTAGATGAAAATAAAGTAGAGAGTGAATTAAAAAGTTTTATAGAATCTGATTTAATGTATACTAAAAAAATAATATCGCCTGCTCAAGCAGAAAAAATACTTAAGAAGGCGAAGCTAGAATTACCTGAAGGGCTTACAGTATCGGTGTCTTCGGGTAGTACCTTGGCGAGGGATTCTGATCCCAGGCCTGCAATCGTGAATATCGGTAAACAACTTACCGATGCGCTTATTAAACTTCAATAAAGGAAATTACAATGTCTAATATCGCAACTTTCTCTGGTGCCAACCTCCCTTCAGTTAAATCTTTATCAAGCGCTTTGCGTTCGATGGAAAAAGAAGTCGGTGGTGTTGGTAACGTTATCATCAAGATGGACAAGACAGGCCATTGGGTGTTCGGTGCAGATCAAACTGAAGTTGAGTCTGAAGCAACCTGGGCAGTCAATCCGTTCTCGTTCATCCACGGCTTCATTGCCTGGGGCGATGGTGAAGTGTTGGGCGAAAAGATGGCGTCAGTATCAGAGCCATTACCTGAAATGTCTGAAGCACCTCCTGCCGCGAAACGTGGCTGGGAAACACAAGTAGGCACAAGTCTTAAGTGCTTAACGGGTGAAGACAAAGGGCTTGAATCGCGTTTTGCAACAACCTCAGTTGGGGGTAAAAAAGCAGTACAAGAACTTGCCGTGGCAATTGCTACACAAGTCGACCTTGACCCTACTAAGCCTGTACCTGTGATTAAGTTAGGTAAGTCACATTACTTGCACAAATCTTATGGCCGTATCTATACGCCTGTATTTGAGATTTTAGATTGGGTATCAATGGATGGTGAAGCGCCTAAAGTTGAGTCAGTAGAAGCACAAATTGAAGCAGAAACTGAAGCATACGAAGAAGCGTCACAGCCAGCACGTCGTCGTCGCGCTGCCACAGCGTAACGTTTAGGGGGTGGTTAGGTAGACGTTCGAGGATGTTGCAAGCGCACAGTTTTTCTACCTTCCGGTGCGTATTCGTTAGCAACCAAATCGACACCCCCGCCTTTACGGTAAAACAAAAATGATTCTTTGGATTGACTTTGAAACCCGTAGCCGATGCGATTTACGCGCACACGGTGTTTACAACTACGCCCAAGACGCAAGCACTGATGTGTTGTGCATGAGCTATGCGTTTGACGATGGTGAGGTGCAAACGTGGCTACCCGACCAACCTTTCCCCGACGCAGTACGCAACCATACGGGATTGATCTACGCCCACAACGCCGCCTTTGAGCGGTTAATTTTTTGGTATGTGTTGCAGATTGATTTTAAGCTAGAGCAGTTCTACTGCACAGCTACCCAAGCTCGTGCCAACTGCGCGCCTGGTGGCTTAGAAGATGTTGGGCGATTTGCGAGCAGCAACATGAGAAAAGACCACAGAGGCGCTCAATTGATACGTCTGCTGTCGATACCTCAGAGTGATGGTACATTTAGGCATGACTCTGCACTCATGGCCGAGATGGTGGCTTATTGTGAGCAAGATGTCAAAGTCATGCGAGCCGTGTCAACTGCGATGCGCCCGTTATCAAAAATTGAGTTGGCTGACTATCACGTCAACGAACGAATTAACGACCGTGGTATTTTAATTGACACAGCACTTTGCAAGGCCGCGGTCGAATACGCAAGCGATGAGCTAGGCGAAATTCAATCATTAGTTGACGAGCTAACCGAAGGCGCTGTTAAGTCGGTTAGAAGCCCTACCATGCGTGACTGGGTATTTGAGCGTGTGGGCGAGCAGGGTAAGAAGCTCATGACAACATACAAAGATGACGTTAAAAAGTACAGTATTGATAAAACCGTTCGAGCCAACTTATTAGTGTTAGCTGAGGAAAACAATGAAGAAATACCATCCATCGTTGCAGACGTTATACAATGCGCCGATGATCTATGGGCGTCGTCGGTTGCGAAGTTCAGCCGCTTGGCGGGCCTTGCCGATCACGAAGATCATAGAGTTAGAGGCGCGTTTGTATTCGCTGGAGGCGCAGCTACGGGACGCGCATCAAGCTATGGCGCGCAAGTACACAACTTTACTCGTAAGTGCGCCACCGACCCTGATGCAGTAAGGCAAGCTATGGTTCGTGGTCACGCGATTGTGCCTAAGTTCGGGCGCCGTGTGACTGATGTACTCAAGGGTATGCTTCGCCCAGCTATGATCCTAAAGGCAGGCCATGTGTTTGTAGTAGCCGACTGGTCTGCTATTGAAGGGCGTGTACACCCGTGGTTAGCTAACACCCGTGACGGTGAAGTTAAACTTGATGTTTTCCGTAGTGGTCTTGACCCCTACAAAGTTAACGCGAGCGCTACCTTTCATGTTGCATACGATGATGTGACAGGCGAACAGCGTCAAGTCGGCAAGGTGCAAGAATTAGCACTTGGCTTTCTAGGCGGTGCGGGTGCCTTTGAGATGTTCGGTCGAGTGTACGGTGTGCGAATGTCGGAGGCCGAGATTAAGCGCGCTGTCAACGGCTGGCGTCGTGCTAATCCGTGGGCGATGGAACACGGGCAAAAGCTAGAGAACGCGTATACAAAAGCTGTACGTAACCCCAGTATCGAATTTAGTGCAGGTCGTGTAACATACATGTTCGACGGTCTGCACTTATGGTACGCGCTCCCCTCTGGGCGTGTACTTTGCTACCCTTACGCTAAATTGGAACCTGATGGACTCTCGTACGCAAAAGCCGCTTGGAAACCCGCAGCCGATGCGACCGAATGGCCTCGCGCAAGATTGTGGCGCGGTTTGGCTTGCGAGAACATCACCCAAGCCTCAGCCAATGACATACTACGGTATGCCCTACGTGAATTGGATGCACGACAATTGGATGCAGTCCTACATGTGCATGACGAAATTGTGGTTGAGTGCCCTAAACAAGACGCTGACGATGTACAAGCTACCATGAGCGAGATCATGTGTACTGCGCCCGACTGGGCGACTGGCTTACCATTAGCCATAGATATTAAAGTAATGGAAAGATACGGTAAATAAATAAAAAACCCATACAGTTGAGGGAACTGTACGGGCAACGTTCACACTTGGAGACATAACTTAATGAACACCTCAATTATACCTAATCAGCGAGATTTTGTAGATTTTTTGTTAAATTTAGCGCCTGAAGGTGAAACTTTGTTGGTTGTTCGGCAAAAACCACAGCTAAAAGACCGTGAAATACAGCTTCACGCTGATGGTGCAGTCAAATGCACATGGCCAGCTTTCTTACCGACAGCTAAACTGCAACCTGATTGGGCAGTCTACGCTAACACGGCTTCATTTATCATTGATCGTTTTACCGAGGGCAAACCTTCAGCCGCGAGTGCCAACTGCGAGTACGTGTTGTGCATGGTACTTGATGATGTGGGCGACCCTGACAAGGCGCCCAACTTGCCCCCCTTAGCGCCTACTTGGAAAATGGAAACGTCGGCTGGTTCATACCAATGGGGTTACGTCTTTAGCGATCAGCCAACTAAGGCCAAGTTTAGCGCTGCCATTCGTGCAATTGCCGATGCGGGCTATACCGACCCTGGTGCTTGTAACCCAGTACGTAATTTTAGACTGCCAGGGTCGGTTAACTTAAAGCCGAACAAAGACCGTTTTGCTTCGCAAATGATCGAGTTTGACGCCAGTTTAGAGTATTCACTCGATGACATTTGCACAGCGTTTAACGTCACCCCAGCCCAAGATACAACAAGCGAGTACAAGCCCATTCGTGTGGCCGATGATAACGGTGATGATATTGTCGAGTGGCTATCTACAAACGGTATGGTCTTATCTAAGCCTAATTCGCAGGGCTGGATGGGTATCACTTGCCCAAACAGCGCCGAGCATACCGATGGCAACCCAGAGGGGCGCTATAACCCCGCAACGCGTGGCTTTTGTTGCTTGCATTCGCATTGCGTAGATTTTGACAGCTCAATTTTTTTGCAATGGGTAGCTGACCAAGGCGGGCCTAAACATGAACAGGGTTTGCGTGATGAGTTGCTCGCACAAATACATAGCAACACACTATCTAAATTAACCCCGAACGCGTCTTACCCTGACTCAGCAGCGCAAGTTGTGGCTGAAGTCGAACGTCGGGAAGCTGGGCGAATCGAGAAGGCTGACTGGTATACAAGGTTTGCGTACATTCAAAATGATGATGCTTACTTTGATCTAGAAACGCGGGGTGAAATCAGCCGTGGTACGTTTAACGCTTTATTCCGTCATATCCGTTGCGTGTCGATTCACAATGGCCGCAAGATTGAAGCATCAACCTGTTTTGATGAAAACAGACAAAAATATGGCGCACCGGCTATTAGTTCAGTTACCTATGCAGCAGGCGAGTCAATTCTATGCACCCGTGATGGTGAAGTGTACGGCAACCGATGGCGTGACGCTCGCCCCGTCATACCGTCGGGCACCCGTACAACCGATATAGGGGTATGGCTTGCCCATTGCCAGCGCTTAGTGCCTGAGCCAGTCGAGCTTGAACATATATTTAATGTCATGGCCTGCAAATTGCAACGCCCGAACGTTAAGATTAACCATGCTGTACTGCATGGTGGTACCCAAGGTTGTGGTAAAGACACCATGTACGCGCCATTTATATGGGCAGTGTGTGGTGAGTTCGGGCGCAATAAGGGTTTGCTTGACGGTGATTCACTTAGTGGCCAATGGGGCTACCAGTTAGAGTCTGAAATACTTATACTTAACGAGTTGCGTGAACCTGATGCCCGTGATAGACGTGCTATGGCTAACCGCTTGAAGCCCATAATCGCTGCACCCCCTGATATGTTACCCATCAACAGAAAAGGCTTGCACCCGTACATGATGCTTAATAGGCTCATGGTTCTAGCGTTTTCAAACGACCCTGTACCTATTGTTTTAGATTCAAGTGATAGGCGCTGGTTTGCCGTGTGGTCTAACGTGCCTAGATTAGACACTGAACGCGCGACAGCCCTATGGTCTTACTACCATTCGGGCGGGTTTGAAGCAATCGCGCAATGGTTATATGAACGTGACATTAGCGCGTTTAACCCAAGTGCTACACCCCTTATGACTGAATATAAATACACGATGATTAGTAACGGCCTAAGCTCTACTGAAGAGTATTTGATTGACCTGATAACCCGTGAAGCGGGCGAGTTTAGCAAGGGTGTAATTGGCGCACCGTTTCATGCCCTTAGGGATAAATTACTAGCCGGCGCGCCTATAGGGGTTAAGATACCCCAGGGGGCTTTACTTCACGCGTTAACCGAAGCGGGCTGGCATAACTTAGGCCGTGTTTCATCACGTAGACACCCCTCTAAAAAACAGGTCTTTATTAGTCCTAATATGAGATCTAAAAATTACAGCTACAGCGATTTGCGCGACATGATCGAGATAGATTACAGCCCTAGTAAAGTAGTAGCAATTAGGTAAAAAAAAACCCGCTGTATGCGGGTTTTTTTATGAGGTTAAGGGTAGCGTGTCAGTAATCGAAAAACACGCATAGAGCGATCACGGCTAAAGTTATGATTACAACAATCATCTGATTGTAGCCATAACACGTTGATGCCGTTCGTCATTAAATTCTATTAACGTGTCGATGATAAGCGAATGTATACGTAGGATCTCAATCTTAAGGTCAACCCCTCTGAAATAACTTTCGAACGGTTCCTTGGGTACCAAATCACCGATTAGATCACCGTGACTAATGCTTGACGGTATCATGTTTAAGATCTCGTTATACGTCATATCATCAGGGTATCTAGCGAAGACAATATCTAATGTTGCCCGCTCTGCGTGTGTCAAGTTGTTCATTCTGTAATCTCCATTATTCTAAAATCGCTCATGTTGTACCGCTCAATAAAACCGCTCTCGACGTCTTCGGTAAGTTCGTTATAATGATTATTTAGAGCTTTTAGGGCTTCATCATATGATGCGAACGTAACCGGCGCGTCGGTATCATCGCGCCAAGTGTTGACCCAGCCGTCGCATAGCGTGAAGTGTTCAATCTGATAGCGCATGATTTGCCCCTTGCACGACTGTTTTAAACGCCGTTACAGCGTTGGCTAATGTTTGCGCGTCTTTTTCCCATTGCTCTATCATAAAACCACTGGCATTATCTTGGATAAAATAGTTGGCTAAGGTTAGGCCGCTCTCAATGGCCTGTAATTGTGCTTTAGTAATTAAATAGCTTTTCATGTCATTACGCCTTTAAATGTTTAATTTCAGTTGAATAACCATGTTTATTTGTTACAAAGACCTGAACAGTATTCCCGCCCATGTCTTTGGCATTGTTTAACATATTGTTCCAATCAACAAAATTCAAAGCTATTGCAAACTTGTTTAGAGCTTGTTTGATGTTCCGCGCCGCAATATGATCGAGTGCGACCCCTTGCGCTTCAAAGTGATAGGTTTTCATGATGTTTTACCTTTTAAAATTTCGTTTAAATAACTAATAACTTTTTCGGCCTGAAATTCGTTCGCGTCTGGATCCTCTAGCAGCGCTAACGCGCGCTCACACCCAAGCCTATAGGCGCCATACTCTGCTAGTATTTTCAACATATCATCACTCATTTTATGTTCTCCAAATTGTTAATCGTTTCTATAAAAACGTCATCATAGCCATCTAATATGTATTGATCGGCCAATTTTTGCGCCTGTTCTATATTTAAATGGCTGTCGTTTACTTCAACGCCGCCAACCCATACAGTAAAATTTTCGTTCATGTTGCAGCCCCCACTGATAAACCCGTGATTCGGTAAAATTTTCCTGATTTGTTCATAACGTCAATTGTGCCGTATTCGTAAACACGAATAACTTTAAACAATTCACGATTAGAACCATATAGTATGTAATCGCCCTCTTTCATTTTAATTTCCTTTAAATGGCCGGCGCTCAGTGTAGCGCCGGCCTGAATGGTTTAAGCCAAGCGGGTTAAAAACTTAGCAGGGGCGCTAGTTGGTGTCCAGTTAATTTTGCTCTCTGTTCTAATTGGCATTGCTACACCTATAAATAAGTCATCAATATTTAAACTGATCAGCGCAGCGTTGTCACCGTTAAACCCGATTTGAGGCATACACGCGCCATTGCCTATGTCTTTACGCGCCTTCATAAATTTAGTGATCAGGTCTGGGTTAAATTGAGCGGCTTCACCTGATAATGTTTTCGGTATGATTCGCATGTAATCAGGGAAGGTCTCAAGGCCCGCAGTTTTAAAATTGATCGACATTCCCCCGTAGACGCTGATCACGCCCCCAATTAGCTTAGGCTCATCACCGTCTTTCACCGGCGGGGCATATTCGGGTATTAGTGTGCACTCATCAGCGCCCCTCACGGCCTTGAGGGTCTTAATGATGTCGGTAGGAACAGACAGCGCTATAGACTGGGTATTAAGTGTATTTTGCTCTAATCGCTCATAGACGCCTGCTACGTGCCCATCAGTCGCAAGTAGGCGTGTAGCGGTTGCCGTAGCTTCGATTCGCACCACGTTTATGTACGCTCTAATATCTCTGTCACCGGCTAAGTGCGCGACACCTTTAAGGGCTGAAAACGCGAAATTGATTTTTTGAATTGGGTTTGTCATTTTAGATTACCTTTAATTTTAGTTTATTAAGTAGGCCAGCTGGCCACGGGTTTACAGCGATAAAACAAATACAGCGAAAATATACAGGCCGGCCACGCCTGCGACAGCGCCTGCGATTAGGCTTAACGCGCTCGGGGTTTGCGCGCGGTTTAGGTCTTTAAACGTTTGATCATATTTTGACATTATGTTTTCCTAAGACTTAGTGAGTATTTGACAAGGTAACTGCTAACTAGATACCAGTGTAATGTATTTTATAGCACTTGTCAAACAATTTATTGCAATTATTGTGTTGTCATTTTGTAG
>Ga0222629_1000547_pt1 | contig 11267 bp, 10 predicted proteins | sample AntAcemetagenom1_FD_179847 | JGI IMG/M metagenome (GOLD analysis project Ga0222629, IMG submission 179847) | Saline water microbial communities from Ace Lake, Antarctica - #1 | ecosystem: Environmental > Aquatic > Non-marine Saline and Alkaline > Saline | place: Antarctica: Ace Lake | collected... | reverse complement strand
GCAGCAGGCCTGCCATTGCGCACTGTATTGCGAGCCAGTTCGATAAGATTCGCGGTGCTGGTAGCATGACTGGACTTGCTCTTCATGCCACCGGCGCGCGGGGTCTGCAACTCGCCGGCACCGCGCTCGTGCAACAGGGTGGTCATCGCGACCTGCCAGCCTTTGCCCAACTCGTCGAGCCGGTAGCCGTCCTCCACTTCCAAATTTTCAAAAATTACTTCGTTAAAGCCAGTTTCTCCAGTGATCTTGATCAATGGCCGCACCATCACACCCTTTCCGAGTGCGCTGCGAATAGGCACCACAAAATAGGATAGGCCGTCGTATTTGTGGGACTTATCCGTGCGCAGCAGGAGGATCATCCACTCGGCAAAATGCGCCAGTGAAGTCCACACCTTATGCCCATTAATCACCCACTTGTCGCCTTTCTTTTCGGCAAACGTCTGCACGCTGGCCAAATCCGAACCGGCACCGGGCTCACTGAAACCCTGGCACCAGATATCTTCGCCGGAAAACAAACGCGGCAGCAAGCGTTCCTTCAGTGCTTCCTGCCCGTGATAAAAGACCGTGGGAGCCGCCATCCCCAACCCAATCACATTGGGCATAAAGGGCGTTCGTGCGCGAATCATTTCTTCATTGGCAACGCGCTGGCAGTCAGTGCGCCCGCCGCCACCGACCGCAACCGGGTAATCACAACCCACCAACCCCGCATCGTAGGCTGACTTCTGCCAGTCCTGCAGATACGACAGTTGTTCGTCAGTCATGATCTCCAGCGGCGAAAGCGGCAGCCTGACGGGAGGTTCTCCCGGCTTGCTCGCCTCCAACCAGTGGCGGCAATACTGGCGAAACGCCGCTTGTTCGGCACTATCTTGGCCGGCACTCTCTGACATCACTCGCTCCCTGACTGTTATCGCTGACTGCAATTAATAGTGTGGTGGTTTTTCGTCCAGCGGTGCGTGTGGCGCGCCCGCGTGGCTGTTTCCTTCGTGAGTTGCTTCGTTCTCTTGCTGGCGCTGGCGCAGTAACTCCACTTGACGGCGCAGTAACAATATCTCTTGCTGCTGCTGCGCAAGCGCTGCATCCAGAGTACTTACTGCATCCTCCTGAAACGCGAGCTGCGTCTGTAGTTCCATCATTTGCTGTTGTAGCGTGTCGATATCTGTAGACATTCCCGACTGTCTCCTATGAATCACGGCTTGCGCGCGCACGGGCGCCTAATATACTGCCCGTTTTACGATAAATACACGGCTATACGATGAGTAAACGAAAAAACACGGAAACCCGACTGGTTTACTCCACCGATGGCGGACGACTCTGTCCACAATGCCTGCGTGCGGTGACCGCTTGCGTGTGCGGCAACAGCAAGCCCGCTGCTACCGGCGACGGCATTGTGCGACTGCACAGGGAAACCAAGGGCCGTGGCGGCAAGGCGGTCACGCTGATCAAAGGGTTGCCCTTATCGGGCGACGCATTGAGAACTCTGGCCAGTCAGTTAAAGAAAAAATGCGGCGTAGGAGGCTCTCTGAAGGATGACGTCATCGAAATCCAGGGTGATCAGCGCGATCTTCTCCAATTGGAATTGCAAAAACTCGGTTACACCGTAAAGATTTCCGGTGGCTGACCACAATATCGACTTTTACGCTGTTCTTTCTCACTTTTAGCGACTTGTTCGCAGATCTTTATCTGCTTGGTCATTGCAGACGCTGACCGTTCGGGCGCAACAAAAAGCAAAGTTAGCGGCGTTTCCCAAAAACAAGATTAATTAACCACACTAACACTCTATTTTTATTGGATTTATTACTTTTGTATGCTAAAAAGCATCCAGCGAGCATGGAAAAGGCGCGAAAAGGATACCATCTCCCGTCGCGACTCACGATAACCGCGCCGCTCAAGAGCCATAAGAATGAAACCGCAGTAACTGAGGGATGCGTCATCCCGGCAAGGAGTTGGTTTATGTATGTGACCGCAGAACACCTGAGAGATCAGGTCATTCGACCGACCCTTGAGTACATGGGCGCATGGACCGCTGCCCGCGAAGTCTTTCTACTCAACGCGGCGATCGGCGCGCCTGATGTCGGACTATTTTCCGCAAGAAAAGGCGGCCTTGGCCTCTTTAACATCACGGCAGCACAGCACCGTGACCTCTGGGACCGGTATCTGGCGTTCAATCCTGATCTGGCCAGCAGGGTACGTGGATTGGCGAGCCAACGGGCTTTCCTGAGTGACCCCGACGGTGAACTGCAAACTAACCTCAGCTATTGCACGGCCATAGCGTGGCTGATGCAGCAGCGCGTTGGCGGTATTGTGGAAGAAGCCGCAGTCAACACCGTCGCCGCCCACGCCTGATACTGCTCGGGCATCACGCAGCAATCGCCCCTGCCTCGCGCAGCGGTAGCTCTGTATCATTCAGTGCACCGCCTAAGTGCCCCTTGTGGGGTTAACGGGGAGCTTTTCTAGCGGCCCCCATTTAAGCGCCATCAGGATCAGCATCATGCGGTCGCTGCAGCGCTCGCCACAGCGGCAGGTCCTCGGGACGATCAATATCCGTGAGCGGCGCTAACGCCTCCCAACTGACACCGGCTTGCGTCAATCTCAACACGGTTGTGTGATAAACCTGTGCACTGCCCCAAAGAATATCCTGAAAGAACTCGCGTTTGATGGCGCGCGCGCCGATCAATACATAACCGCCATCAGTGGCCGGCCCCAGCACGACCGAGACTCGCTGTAGCGCATCCACCGCCTGCTTCAGGTAATTCGCATCAATATCCGGGCAGTCACTGCCCACCAGTATGACGCTGGTGTAGCGCGTCAGGGCGCAGCCCATGGCGCGATACATTCTCTGCCCGAGATCCGTACCTTTCTGCCGCAAAATGCGCCTGGCACCCCTGTCCAAACATTGGCTGAACAGCGGGTGCTGGGTGTTGCCGCTGACAGCCAGCTCCATCACTCCCAAGCCGCTATCAACCAGGCGACTGCAGGTCCACAGCGTGAGTTCACTGTGCAGATCGCAGGCCTGCTCGGCGGTGAGATGCGGCATCATTCGGGTCTTCACTTCGCCGGCGACGGGTTCGCGCGAAAACTGCAGCAGCAATACCTCATTGCGCGCTGCTGATCGCCCCTTACTGGCCATAGTAATACCGCCATAGTCTTTGTGGCGCCACGCCAACAAAATAACCCAGACGCAGCAGCCACATGCGCACAACCGTTTTCACCACGCCGCCCTCCTCCCAGCGCCGACTGGAAGTGTGCACCGGCTCGGGCATGATCACTGGCCTCGCCAGTTGGCGCAGGCGTTTGCAATAGGCCACGTCTTCCATCAGCGGGATCGCATCAAAACCGCCGGTGCTATCAAATACGTTTTTCTGCACGAACAGCATCTGGTCCCCGGTGGCGACCGAGGTCAGCCTGGAGCGCTGGTTCATAAACCATTCGATGACCCGAAATGAAAACTGCCCGCCACTCAAGCGCACGCACGAAAAACCCCAGAGCGGCTGGGCCGACAAATGCAACGCCATAGCATTTGCAGTGACACCCGGATAACTGTCTGCATGCAGGAAAAAGACATACGCTGATGATGCTACCTGCCCGCCCATATTCATCTGCGCTGCGCGACCGCGCTCACTGAGTAACAACTGATTGCACAGCGGTAGAGCACAGGCGACGGTGGCATCGCTGCTGCCACCATCGACGACAATCAGCTCACTGTCAGGAAAGCGCAGACGCAAATCACGCAGCAAGCCTGCAACACGCAACTGCTCATTTAATACCGGGATGACAAAACTCACACGACCTGACATCAGGCGCCCAGCGCGCCACCGCAGCTGCTGCCCTGGCCTGCGGTGCATCCATAGCAGTGTTCCGCCGTAAAGATTGCGTCGCCTTCGACAGCCGGGCTGCTTAACAAATCACTGATATGACGCCGTCGATCACTGGCCAGCATCGGCATGTCCAGCATCTGGTTAAAATCACAATCGAACAAATAGCCGCGCCAATCGACACTCACCAACGTGCGGCACATCAGCGTTTCGACATTGGCTTCGCTGTAGTTATCGCGCAGCAGGTGCATGTAATCGTGATACTGATCCTGCGCCAGCAGCACCGCACCGAAGCGGCTGATGGGCATATTCGTGATGGTAAGCAGCTGGTTAAAGTACACGCCAAAGCGCGCTTCCAGCTCGCGCCGGTAATCGGCTTCCAATGCCTGCTGCGGCGGCGGCAACACTGGCCCCACCGGGTTGTAAACGAGATTCAGCACTAACTCGCGGCCATACCCTAGCGCGTTGAGCTGCCGCAGTGCCTCGATACTGGACGAGTAAACACCTTTGCCGCGCTGCGCTTCTACGTTGTCCTCCAGATAACACGGCAATGACGCACTGATCTCTACCTGCTGCTCAGCGAGAAATTCCGCAAGGCCTTCCTGCCCCGGCTCCAGTAACACCGTGAGGTTGCAACGATCGATGACACGCACGCCCTGCGCGCGCGCTGCAGAGACTAAATAACGAAAGTGCGGGTTTAGTTCGGGGGCACCGCCGGTCAGGTCCAGCGTGTGGATTGCTGCACTGCCCAACAGCGCCAATACCTGATCGACGGTTTCGCGGTCCATTTGCTCGGTGCGTGTTGGGCCCGCGTTTACATGGCAATGCATACAACTGAGATTGCACAGATACCCCAGGTTAACCTGCAAGGTATCCAGCGCCGCACGCCGTATCGGCGGAAAATCGCTGTGCAGTAAAAGTGGCCGTGTATCAAGCATTCTATTTGTGTAACCCTTGAAAAATAAGCACCAGACACTCGGCCCAGCGGCATGACTCAGTAGCTGGCCTCACGCTCCAGCGGTGTCAGCAGTACCTGCTGCTCACCCTGCATCTATTGAAATATCACATTGTAAGACAGCACTGCCTGCACATAGTTGCGGGTTTCGTAGTAGGGAATGGTCTCTACCCAGAACTCCACCGACAGCCCATCTCCCGCAGTATTGCGCCAGCGATCGACGCGGTGCGGTCCTGCATTATAAGCGGTCAGCGCGAATATCCGATTGCCGCCGAAGCGATCCAGCATCTGCCGATAATACGCACTTCCCAGTGCAATGTTGTGCTCCAGATCGAACAAGTCGGATTGGTTATGCTGTTTAGACAAAGACGCTGCAACCGCTTTGCCGGTGGCGGGCATCACCTGCATCAAGCCGCGCGCACCGACAGGAGATTGCGCTCCGGCGAAAAAGGCGCTTTCCCTGCGCGCAATAGACATCAGTTCAGTACTGGGTACGTTGCGCGCTGCCGCATTTTTCTGAAACACGTCCTGATACGGCGTAGGGAAACGCTGATCGAGTGCATCCCACGCCTGAGCGCGACTGGCCGCATCAATCGCCATACGGTACCAGCCTTTCTGCGTGGCCATAATCGCGAGATCCTGCTGGCGAGTGGTGTCCTGCGTATTCTGTAACAGGGTGTACCACTCCGAATGCGCTAACATATCCTTGCCGTGGAACTTTAGCTCCTCAATCCTCGCTACCGCTGGCAACTCCATCACTGCTGAAGCATCAGACAAAACGAACTTCTGGTGATTCAGGGAATAAGCCTGGCCCAGTTTGTCTGCCGCCAGAAAACCGTAGTAATCGCGTTCCCCTGCCACTTGCTGCAGAGCCGCGATTGACGCGTCCTTATCACCAGCGCGTTGCAGAATCATCGCCCGCCAGTAGCGCCACACATTTTCCTGCTGCGCAGTTTCCGATAAAAGCGGCAGCGTGGATTCAAACGCGTCCCAGTCCTGCTCGCTGAGCGCCCAGCGCAGGCGAATGCCGACCAGCTTATCGTCCTGCAGGCTGGCCAGCGCGGCGTCCAGCCATTGCGTATTTGATGAAGTGCGCGCAAACAGACTCTGCAAGGCGATGGCAGATTCCACCTGACGTGTTTGCTCTGGTGTGAAGGGTAATTGCGCTTGCAGTGCGTCCCATTGCGATAGCGCCTCTTCTGGATTGTAGCGAGCAAACTGCGCCAGCCCGCGAGTAGCGATATCGGTAGCGTATGGGATGTCTGAACCCAGTGCGCGCCGCGTCACCGTCTCGGGCTGCTTGTAGACCGCCAACAGTTGCTCGACCGAGGGCCGCATGTCAGCACTGCTTTTTTTGGCAACGTACTGCAACAGCCCTTCCTCGCGAGCTTCGAACGCATTCAGCAGACGGGTCCACACGATGGCATCCGTGAGCTGGCCATCACGCTGCCACGCCGCAAACAGCGGATCGCACGCGCTCGGCTGGGATTTGCCTTCAACCCACAGGGCAGCTGCACCCTCCCACGCGAGATCCTTATTGCCCTGCGCTAACTGCGCACGGAAAAAATAGCACTTGAGATCGCCGCTGTTAGGCACCTCTGATCTGGCCTGCAGAAAATCGTCCCAGCGCTGGTCTTTGCCCGCCGCGCGCAGATACTTGCCCACAAAGCGGTTGGCCAGTGGCGTATCTGCGCTGCGCGTTATAAACGCAGTCGCATCAGCGCCGGAGACTCTGTTCACCCTGCGAGACAGCTGCTCATAATCGAGATAGAGGGCCAGCGGATAGTCATTCAGACCAGCACGTAATCGTGCAAACTGCGCAGCATTGCCGCGCCGGAGGGCCTGGTCAGCCTCGACATAAGCGCGACGTTGGTCGCTCAATGTTTGGGTAGAAGAATCGGGCGCCGCGACAGCCACTCCGTTCAGGCAAAACAATACGGCAGCAAGCGCAAATCGTCTGATCAGGTACTGCAAAAAAAGCGTCCTCTTTTACGGGTGGATTACGCGGGGTTCACCACACGGGTGCGTTAAGAATAGCCGCGCTTTTCGCGCGCGCCAGCGAGCTTCCTAGAGTGATATGCACGCCAATGGAATGCAATAGCGCAGGGACTGATTGCCGCTAAAAAAACAATCCCAGCGTCGGCAACTCAATAGTGGCGTAATCCAACACCACCTCGCGACGACAGAGGGCGAACTTACCCTCGTGCAATTGCAGAATGTCGCGGCGCTGACCACTGTAGATGACGTTATCAGCGCCGGGCCTCGCGTAGTACAGATGAAAGTTACTGAGCACCGACCAACGATTGCCCTCGCGCGCCATTAATTCGATATTGCCCACCAGGCGGCGGGTACGCGCCGGCGGACTCTCGGACCAGGAATTGATTTTGTAAGCGCGCTCGGCGCGCAAATTCAAAAGCAGGTAGTTTTCCTCGCGCAACGGACACCCCAGCGAATCCTCGCCCTCCAGCTCGCGCTCAACAGCCAGCATCCCCTCGTGCCCGCGCTCGCGATTGTTCACGGGCACATTGATCCGCGACGGTATCACGTAGGAAATATCCTCACTGAGCAGTGTCATCCATTGCAGATACTGGCGATTATCGAGCAGCCGCGCCTCGTGAAAATAAAAGCGCTCCAACTGCCGCTGCTCTTGCAGCGACGCCTCAACGGACAGCGTGCTCATAACTCGCCCTCCACGGCCATCAGTTCATTGCGCCAGCGGGTGAAAAAGTGGCGGGCATAAAATTCATTGGCCGTCACACTCACCAGCCCCGGCATGTCCGGGTGGGTTTTTTCTTCACCCAGACCCAAGCCATAGTAGTAGGGCCTGTCATCGGCAAAATCGATGTTGGATCCGATGAACTGCTGGGTCCACACCTCGGCATCCTCTTGCTCAAGAATCCCTGCAGGCCCAAAAAACGAACTGTAGTTGGTGCGCAGGATTTTCTTGATCGCATCTGGCGCATCGGCGGGCACGACCGCCCACGACCAATACTCCACCTTACCCGGCCCTCTGGGGTGCGACACCTTGAACGACGTGTTGGACCAGAGAAACGACAGATTGGGATAGATGCCATAGGTCAGGCCCTTCATGCGCGCACGTAATGGCCCTACCCGCTCGGCGGCTTGCGCCTGAATCTCTCTGAGATAATTCTGCACCTCGTCCCCGCCGAATATCGACCCCACCGCTTCCATACCCCACGCAACATCATCGACCGGGGCGTCTTCCGGCATCAGGCGAAACGTCGCGCCATGACCCGGTGTGGTCACCACGCTATGCCCCAGCTTCTCGATAATATCCTGCGCTTCGCGGGGAATAATGGCGCTGTGCAGAAAGGCGCCATGGTTCACATCCCCGAGTTGATTCTCTACCGGCAGTTTCCAGTTGGCGTGGAGCAACCAGCGCTGCGGCGCGCCCATAAACTCGATGCCTGCGGGAAAGCGGTCAAGAAAGGCATCCAGATAAAAGCGCATATCGCCCAGATACTCAGCCAGCGGCATAATGCTTTCATCGAAACTGCCAAACACCAGGCCGCGCCAGGACTCCACCCGCGGCACGCGCTTGAGCCCGAGCTGGCTTTTGTCTGGCTTATGCTCCAGTTCACTCTCCTGCGGAATCGTGACCAGATCACCCTCCACCGTGTACGACCAGTTGTGGTAGGGACAGACAAAACGCCTGGTGTTGCCGTGGTCAGAGCGGCATACCGGAAGCCCGCGATGGGTGCAGCTGTTGATGTTGGCGTAAATGCCTCCCTTTTCACCACGCGACAGAATGATCGGGGTTTCGCACATATAGGCCTGTACAAAATCGCCCGGCGACTTAATCTGCGATTCATGCCCGAGAAACAGCCAGGATTTACCAAATATGCCGATTTTTTCCAGCGCATAGACATCTGGATCTGACCAGCAGCGGCGGCTAATCAGTGACGCGTCTGTATTGACCAGCTCAGTGATCTTTCGCCTCACAGTCATTTCTCTGCCGCCTCTATGTGAAATCTATGTGGCGTTTTTGCCACTCACATAAATTATCATTCATTAATTTTTTTGCAGTATAAATGGCTTCTAATCGAAAAATGAAGGGCTTTGTGCTATTTTTTGCCTGTTATTTAGCAATCGACTGATAATTTATGCTGATCGACACGGACAAACCGGCCGCAATAACCAAGGGCGAACGCACGGCACAACGCATTCTCGATGTCGCCGAGGACCTGTTCGCCACCCGCGGCTATGACGGAACCAGCCTGCGGCTTATCGCGGCAGGCGCAGACATCAAGGAACCCGGACTTTACAACCACTTTGCCGGCAAGCAGGCGCTGTATGAAGCGGTGCTATTTCGAGCGCTCAATCCCATGGCGCAAGCACTATCGGAACACATGGATAAGGCGTCCAGCCTGAGGGAGTACACCAACCTCCCCTCTATCATTACCGACTTACTGCTGGCACATCCGAAGATAGCGTCGCTGTTTCAGCGCGCGATGCAAGGCGACAGTAATTCGGTGGGCAATCAATTAATGAATTCCTGGCTGGAAAAACTCTTTAATCAGGGCATGCAAAGCCTCGAAGAGTTTGGCGGCGCTAATGCCGGAGGCAGTGCAGACGGTAGTGCAGAAGAAAGCGCAGAAGAAAGCGCAGAAGAAAGCGCAGAAAATAGCGCGGCAGACAGTGCAGACAACAGGGCAACATTGGCACTGAACCTCATCGCCATGTTCAACCTCACGACCGGTTACTTTTTATCGCAGCGCGCCTTTGCCGCCCTTGCAGAAGGCGATTTACTGGAGCCCGAGAATATTGCCCGACAAAAACGCCTACTGCATAAAGTCATACGAGCCATGCTGATCAATTAGTGGTGGTCAGCGAAGGTGCTATTGCACGCCTTCTGCGCCCGGCAGATAACGCTGTAAGCACGCGTTTACAGCCCCTATAATCGGTGATACGACAGCACCGAGAATCTCGACAGCACCGCACATAATGTCACTGCATAACAAGGTTGCACCCATGAATCCACCCGAAAACACTGCGCCCCAACCTCGCGGCCAACCCTGGGCTGTGACAGGTCGACAGCCGCGTATTGCAATTGTCGGCGCGGGCATGTCGGGCATTGCCGCCGTCGTAAAGCTGGAAAAAGCCGGATACACAGACCTCACGGTTTACGAAAAGAGCAACAAAGTGGGTGGCACTTGGCGAGAAAACACCTATCCCGGACTGTCCTGTGATGTGCCCTCGCGCTGGTACTCATTCAGCTTTGCCCTTAAAGCCGACTGGTCGCACCGCTATTCCTACGGACCTGACATTCAGTCCTACATGGAAACGGTTGCCCGTGATTTCGGCGTCACCGAAAAAGTAAAATTTAATACCGCTGTAACCGACTTACGCTACGAGGCGCCGTGTTGGCATTTGACAACAAGCAGCGGCGAACACGAACAGTTTGATATCGTCATCAGCGCCACCGGCATATTGCATCAACCGGTTTATCCCGACATTGAAGGCCTGGATAGTTTCGCGGGCGATGCCTTTCACTCCGCCCGTTGGGACCACTCTGTCGACCTGACCGGCAAGCGCGTTGGCGTTATCGGCACCGGTTCTACCGCGTGCCAGATTGTAGGAGCCATCGCCGACCAGGTCTCCGAGATGTCGGTATTCCAGCGCACCCCGCACTGGATATCACCGCTACCCCAGAAGGCGTATTCGAAAACCTGGAACCAATTTTTGTCTGCCTTTCCGTTTATGCAGCGCTTTATCTACCACTGGTACTTTCAGCTATTGGTGCGCACGTTCAGCGCCGCTACCGTCGGTAATAAAAGAATGCAGCGCTGGATGACCCGTGTCTGCCTGCAGCACCTGGAAGACTGTGTGCCGGACCCTGAGCTGCGCGCCAAACTCACGCCCGACTATGAGGCCACCTGCAAGCGCATGATTTTTTGCTCGGACTACTACCCCGCGCTCTCTCGCCCACATTCAGAACTGGTGACCGACGCTATTGCCAACATCGAACCCAATGGCGTACGCACCGTTGATGGCAAGCTGCGCGAGTTCGATGCGCTGGTGCTGGCTACCGGCTTTAATGCAACCGCGTTCATTTTACCGACGCGCGTGACCGGCGAGAATGGTGTCGACCTTGAACACTCTTGGGACGGCGCACCCCGCGCACATCGCGCAGTCGCCATGCCCGGATTCCCGAACTTCTGGATGCTGGAGGGCCCCACCGGCCCCGTCGGCAACCTGTCCCTGATCGCCATTTCCGAACACCAGACCGATTACATCATCAGCATGCTGGACCGCATGAAGGCGGACGGCCTCGCCGCCATTGCCGCCAGCCAATCCGCTTACGATGAATACAACGCGGCAATGCGCGAGGCCATCAAGTCCACCACCTGGGTGACAGGCGGCTGCAAAAGCTGGTACATCGACAAAAGCGGTGTGCCCAACCTGTACCCATGGCTCCCAGTGCGCTACCTCAAGGAAATGCATAACCCGGTGTATACAGAATACCGGCTGATAAAATA
>Ga0222629_1000529_pt1 | contig 11547 bp, 21 predicted proteins | sample AntAcemetagenom1_FD_179847 | JGI IMG/M metagenome (GOLD analysis project Ga0222629, IMG submission 179847) | Saline water microbial communities from Ace Lake, Antarctica - #1 | ecosystem: Environmental > Aquatic > Non-marine Saline and Alkaline > Saline | place: Antarctica: Ace Lake | collected... | reverse complement strand
ATAGGAAAACTACCTCCCCTATATCAAATTTATTATCTATTAGCATAATTATCTATTTGTGTCAAAAGTTAATTTTGTTTCTTTTTCTTTTTCCTTGTTAGCGAAGAATCCTTTCCAACCGTTCGAAATCGACTGGTTAATTATTTCAATTGCTTGATCTTCTTTTTGGTTTGCTAGTTTTGATAGTTTAGCTAAAGCGGCCTGTTCGCTAATGTTTGTTTTGTAATTAAATTTGTCCTCCCCTTTTCTGTACTCCTTCCAAATATTCCATTGAGTTAAAAAAGTATCTGAATCAAAAGGGAAGACAATTCCTTGTTCCTTGGTTATTGGTTTATTGTTTATTGTTAATGGTTTATCTATACTATCAATGCTTTCGCTAGTGCTTTCACCTTGCTTTGTACCTTGCTTCGTCACGTGCTTTATAAATGCTTTGTCTAGTGCTTTAACAAGTGGTTTGTTAATATTTGATAGGGCAATTATGTTAGCTGAATATTGATTAGTTGACTTCTCAATCATTTCAAAAGCCCCCCAAGCCACTAAGTCATTCATCGTATTAATGTATGTATTGTATGACTTTATACCGATAGCCTCCATTGCCATTGTTGTTGGAAAGCCAAATTTCTTTTTCCAACCTAAACGGTTACAATGCTCAATTGCAAAGAAATATAAAGCCGTATGATTTGGCTTGATCTTTTCTGGATTTTCAAAGCAGAAATCAAACCATGATCTTGAAAGTTCATAACTATTCATGGCGTTTATTAAAAATAAAATAGGCGTACAAATCCGACCATCTCACCTGCCTTCATTGTACGCCTACGCGTTTCTTTTTCGCTTTATATTGTGAGATGTAGCGAATACAAATATACTAAATTCCTACCGATTAATAACACGAAAGTCAAATAGTTTACTTAGCCATTTAAACATCTTGCTTCTCAAAAGGCGAGTGAATAGGTTGCCCCTGCGCTTCTGCTTCTGGTTTATCTTCAGGTCTTTAAATTTGTCTTCTTCGTATTTGCGTATCATCTGTTTCTCTTTTTATGTAGGAACGGGAAACAATCTCAAAGGTTGTGAAACTTTAAATGGTAAGGCTCGTATCTATACCTATCCCGAATGGTTCGGGGTCATTATTCACACGACTGTGGTAGTTAAGGAATAATGGATAGCGGTTACATGGAGGCGAACCTGAGAGCCTCCACTATCATTTTAAAACAAAGTAAAACTATGAACGAGATACAAATTATTAAAGCTTCCGACTACGGAATCGAACAAAAAACAGGCAATGGCATTGAAGATTCATTTGCCCCAATAGTAGCCGAAACAAAGGAACTTACAAAAACTTATGCTTTACTTCTTAGTGAGGAGATGAGCGCTGAGTTGTGCGAAAAGGCAAAGGCTTTTGATAAGCTGTTATTAGCCACTGAGAAAAACATTATAAAAACGCACAAGCTGCAAAAAGATTTTTCTTTGCAATACGGTCGCCTTTGTGATGCTCATAAGAATCAAAAGATGAACCCAATTACTCAGATGAGAGAAAAAATGGGGGCTGTAAAAAAGCATTTTGAAACTATCGAGGCAGACCGGCTCAAGGCTTTGCAGTTACAAAGAGCCGAAAGGTTAGCTGTTTACGTAGAAGATGCCCATGAGCGTAATCTTATCAAGTTTGAGGAAGACGAGTTCGAAGCATTGTACACTATCAAAAAGAAAGAGTACGAGATTAGAATCGAACTAGAAAAGCAAGCGGAGGCGGATCGAATAGCAAAAGAAAAAGCGGAGGCGATTGAGCGTGAAAGAATCAGATTAGAGAACGAAACTTTGAAAGCAGAAGCAATAGAGAGCCAACGCTTGGCCGCTATCGAAGCCGACAAGAGAGCGAAAGCGGATGCAGCCCGATTAGCTAAAGAAGAAGCCGAAACCAAAGCAAGAGAAGCCAAGGAAGACGAAGCGCAACGGTTACGCGATATTGAGGCAAAGAAGCAAAGGGATGCTTATGAAGCGGTACTGAAAGCGCAAAGAGAGGAACAACAAAAGCTATCAGACCAACTGAAAGCTAAAGAGGAATCGGAAGCGAAAGCGAAACGAGACGAAGCGCAAAGATTACAGAGTGAATTGAGCAAAGGAGACGAAGCTAAATTGATCGACCTGTTAAAAGATTTGACAACCCTAAAGACAAAGTACACGTTTAAATCTGACAAGAACGTCAAGATGTATGTTGACGTTTCTTTGTTAATCGACAAAGTAATCAATCACATAAAAAAGTAACATGAAAGATATAGCATTAATAACCAGCGATGATTTGTCGCTGGTTAATAACAACGCGTTAAACGAGTTGCAACTAAAACAACTACTCAAGGCAACCCCCTTGCAATACGTTAAGACTAGACCCGCGAAAGGTGGTGGAACATGGAAGTATGTAACAGGTGGTTACGTTCGAAAGTGTTTGAATATAATGTTTGGTTGGGACTGGGATTTTGAAATCATTGAGCATACGATCGAGCATGGCGAGGCGATTGTTAAAGGTAAATTAACTTGTCGAGTAGGTGATAGAACTATCATCAAAATGCAGTACGGGAACAAAGATGTAATGTGTAAGAAAGCGGACGGTAAACCTTTGTCAATAGGTAACGACTTGAAAGCGGCTGCTACTGATGCCTTAAAAAAATGTGCTGCTGAATTAGGTATAGCAGCGGACATCTACAACGCTGAGGACTTTAGAGAGGTGAATGTAACTACTGGGAATCAAATACCCTTAGAAGACATTGAAATGCTTTTTGAGTCCGTGAAAGAATCCTTAAGCGATAACGATAAAGCAAGCATTCAAAGAATCATTGAAAATGAGGAAACAACTTCCTACGCTAAAACGTACAAGAAATTAAATCAATTAGCTAACAAACTATGAGCAACGAAATTTTAACAAACGAGAAACGAGTCGGAGGCTTTACGAGTTCTTTAATTTTTAAGCTATGCACCAGCGACCGAGCAGGAAACGATTTTGGCGCACCCGCTTTAACTTATATTCAAGAAAAGAAGTATGAGGTTAAGCTAGGCCGATCCCTTGATACGGGGGCTAATTCGCAGGCGATTTCATGGGGAACATTTATGGAACAAAGAGTCTTTAATTTGATCGGCTTTGAGTACTTGATCACATCAGACGAAACAGACGAACACCCAATAATAAAAGGATGGTCTGGAAGTAAAGATTTGATAGTACCAAAGGTTAAGGTATCGGACATCAAGTGTTATCAACTAAAGAACTTTTGCGCCTATGCAGATGCGTTGGCAACGGAAGATTTAGAGCATATTAAAAAGAATTTTCCAAAGGAGTACTGGCAGCTGGTATCAAACGCTATCATTAATGAAGTGCCAAACGCGGAGGCTATTCTATACGCTCCTAATGTTTCGGAACTTGAAGAGATTAGACAGATGGCATTTGATTACGAAGGGGAAGATCAATACAAATATAGATTTATTGCAGAGTTGCCTTGGTATGAGCTACCTGTGATACCTGATGAGTCAGGATATAAAAATCTTAATACCTTTGAATTTGTAGTCCCTGAAAACGATATTGAATTTTTAACCGACCGTGTAAAAATGGCTATTAAATTACGTGATAAATGCTAGAAGAAATTGACAACATCAACCAAATCGTTTGCAAGCTGGAAAAGCAAGCGCAAGAGATTTATAGAACCAAAGAGCGAAAGGAAACTTACACGCAAATCAGGTTCTTAAAGCAAACGTTGGCGAGGCTTGATCGGCTAAAGAACGTGGGCGATCAAAAGAGTATGATCGAATGAAGCAAACGAAAAAACAATCATTCATTGAATCGCTGACCAACGTGGCCATTGGTTACGTTGTCAGCTTGATATCGTTATTCCTTATCTTCCCTTTAATGGGAATTGAAAGTAGCATTTCCAAAAACTTATTGATCACTTTATACTTTACGGTTGTCAGTATTTTACGGAGCTATGTAGTCCGCAGGTGGTTTAATAAAAAGACCGCCTCATGATCACAGTCACGAACGAGGACAACATGGCTTTGATGGCTAGGTATTCCGACAATCATTTTGAACTTGCCATTGTTGATCCTGAATATGGCATAGGTGAAGCAATGGGTCAAGAAAAAAGCAGGAATCAATCAAAAGGTAGAGCGCAAACAAAAACAAAGTACACACAAAAGGCATGGGACAAAACGCACTCACCTATAAAATACTTTCAAGAACTTAAAAGAGTTTCCAAAAATCAGATTGTTTGGGGTGCAAATCATTTTATTAGTAAAATACCTTTTGATTCTAGCTGTTGGATTGTTTGGGACAAAGATAATACAGGAGACTTTGCTGATTGCGAACTTGCTTATACATCTTTTAAAACAGCGGTTCGAAAGTTTGTGTTTAGATGGAACGGAATGCTGCAGCAAGATATGAAGAACAAGCAAATTAGAATCCATCCGACAGAAAAACCCGTTAAACTATACGAGTGGCTTTTGATGAACTACGCAAACAAAGGGGACAAGATAATAGACACTCACGGAGGAAGCCTGTCAATAGCCATAGCCTGCCACAATCTAGGCTACGACCTTACCGCTTGCGAACTCGATAAAGAATACTTTGACGCATCCATGAAGAGGTTAAAACAGCACCAAGCACAAACGCAACTATTCTTATGATTAAAATAAACATCAAGCCTTTGAGCGTTAACGGAGCATTTAAAGGTAGACGTTTTAGAACGGACGAGTACAGAGCCTTTCAAAAGCTGCTGACATTATCCCTCCCGAACCGTTTAGACGTGCCAGATGGTAAACTAAGGATTATATTGGAGTTTGGCCTGTCGTCTAAAAATGCAGATTGGGACAACCCGATTAAGCAAGCGCAAGATATCATCAGCAAGAAGTACGGCTTTAACGACCGCATGATTTACCAAGGCATTGTAACAAAGGTTGATGTTGCCAAAGGTCAAGAGTACTTAGCCTTTAAGATTGAGAAGTTTGAAATATGAAAAAGAAAGCGCACCAGTTAGAGTTTATCTCTTGGATTCATAGGGATGGAAAAGGAACTGAGATCGTGCCTTTGGATATGCTTGAAGACATTCTGGAAAATAATGAGCAGTTTGAAGTTAACAGACTATCACTAAAGCATAACACATTTATAGCAAGTGGATTTAATTCATTTGTCGTGAAAGTAATCGGAAAAAAAGACAACCCTAAAGCAAAACCAAACGTATTAAAGGTATGAACATAGACAAGATGAAAGAGGCACTAGCCTCAGTGACAATAGAAGTAGTTGACAGCGACCACTCGGAGCGGATAGGCCACACGTACACCCGAAAGGTTGAGGTTTGCACAGATGACTATGTGTTTGATGTTGAGGCAAAATTAGAGTGTCGATACGAATACGATAAAGAGTCTGGGCAATGGTTCAAAGTTGACTATAGAATCATTTACAAAACAGTGACAGACATAAGAGATTCATTTGGTAAAATCCATTTGACAGACGAAACTTTACAGGAACTAAGTAAAAGCATAAACATAGCAGAATGAGCGAGGAAGAGAGAATAATCGAAGAGTCACGGAAGACCATGCAGATCACCTGGCAGTGGATTCAAACCAATACAGGAGCGGACGTTCACGAAGGAGTTTCAGATCTACTCCTTAACAACCTAGTGCAAATTCAAATACATCAGAAATCTAAAACCAAATAAGATATGGACATTCAACTAACAGGTCGAGTAATAAAGATCGGCCAAACGCAAAAGTTTACCAAGTTTCAGAAACGTGAATTTGTTTTGGAGGTATCAGAGAACCCCAACTATCCAGAAACGCTATCTATTGAGGTGGTTCAGGACAAATGCGACAGCCTTGATCACATGAAAATAGGCGATACACTAACCGCTCATGTAAACCTAAAGGGCCGCAAATGGCAAAACCCAGAGGGTGAGTTTATCTACTTTAACACGATTCAGTGTTGGAGGTTTGACAAAGGCGAAGCGGCTCCTAAAGATAGCGGTGCCAGTTCTTTTGAAGACGAGGGAGACGGCCTACCGTTTTGATTACGCTCACAGAAAAGACGTGCATTAAATGTTCTATTACGTACCCTCTAAGCGATTACAAGCACAATACACACGCTTGCAGGTTGTGCAGGAACAAATACGTTAGAGAGCATTATCACAAACTCAGGCAAGACCCCGACACGTTGCGGATGCTTAAGAAAAAGGAAAAGGCAAAGAATAGAAAAAGATACATGACATGAGCGAAGATTGGAAAACGAAATATAGAGTTGGGCGAGTGCGAAAGTGCGCTCGCTGTAAGATAGAGAAGGGAAAAGAGGAAATGAACATGAACTCCTCTTACTGCAAAGAATGCCGCAACGCTTACCATCGTGAACGCTACGCCATCCTTATGGATCAACCAAAGAAAGCCTTTGAGATGAAACTTAAGATGTCGGAGAAGAACCGCGAGAACTACCAAAAGCGTAAAGCAAACACCGCCTATAAAAGAACCTTACCGACTGTGTAAGATAGCGCAACCATTAAAATTAGATTGCGTTAATTTGGGTATACGAAACGAAAGAAACTATGTATTACATCTTGAACACAAAGACCGACCAAAATTACGACCTTATTGAAGACAAGTTTTTTGCCTCAAATTGGGAGCCTCAAAGAGAAGACGACAAAGAAGGTTTGCAGCACATGATCGACAGCAACCCTGAGAAGTTTGAGGACTGTATAGTAACATCATAATGCGCGAACTAATAACAACCATAGCCGCATTCGCTACCTTAGTGGGCGCGGTGGTCTGGCTACTAAACAAACTAGAATCATGATAGACTTAGCGATTAAATTAGTACTTGGACTCTTCTGCCTTTGGATCATGTTGGTCATGGCCTCGCATTCGTCCGCCATGATTACAGGAGTTGTAAGCTGCACAATCTTTATAACCATGTTTGCGGCTCTTGGAGGCGTTGCAGTGCGTTCGTTTTACATGGTGCGTAAGATGATCAAACAATGAGGTACGTGATCGCTGGCATCGTGATTGCGTGCGTGGTGTTTGTTATAGCCGCGCTCGTTGGTGCTGCTTTCAATGCGCTTATTTATGTGTTATTTTTTTAAATAAAAAAAATAGAAACTACAAAATTATGGCAAAATATTATATTCAAAGTTACGAAAAGGTAAAACAGTCGTTTTTATCAGGACTAAATACAATGGTTACGAGTACGGGCATTAATGAACAATTAAGAGGAATACAAGAGCCTTATAAAATCACACTAAAAAAGATTAGTTTTTTTGGGCTTGTAAAGACAATTACAATAAAGAATGTTAGTTTACCAAAAGGATTTAATCATCGTAAGGAATTAACTAAAGGTAGAAAATGGGTTGGCAAATGAACGCTAACATCCTTATAAACCCAACCCTTTAAACAAACGAAATGGAAAACAAAATTAAATACAAAGATATTATCGACCTTGGATTTAAGGAAGAGAAGGTAGACGATCGGCATTATTTTAACCAATACGGCTATGACTACGTTATAATCACTAAGAAACTCTCAAAGAGAATAAAGTTAGACTGGGCGAAGGAAACGCAAGTCTGCGAAATGATCAGAACTGATAGAGACGGTTTTATAAAAGGTCGTTTAGTTATCAATAACATCAAATCAATAAAGGCGATCATTGAATTTTACACCGATAAAAAAACCATAACAACCAAAGAAACAAACCCATATAAAAATTTAGCATGATAATTAAAACCGAAGTAGTAGAAGCAATAGAAGGTTTTCAAGTATTCCTAAATATTGGAAATCAACAGTTCAGGCTTGAGGTAGAAGAAACGATAAACGAAGCAGCATTCATGAAGGGCTGCTTAGATAGGGCTTTGGAGAATGTTCTACCCAAAACTCCACCAGTGTAATTATCTTACCGTTCGTATAAGTGAGGCGAACAAGTTTTAAAAGGCTGCGTATATTTACTTAACAAAACGATAAGACTATGACAAATTCAGAAATCAAAAGCCAAGCATTCTCTCTAATTAACAACGTAATTACATTAAAGTATAATGTAGCTAACGGATGCTTCTCAGATAGACAAGAAATGATTAGCCAAGAATCAAGAATAGAAGGGATTGCTAAGTGGGCAAAAGCAAATGACTTACTACAGGATTTTAGACATTACTTTGCTGCTAAGTCTTTTGGTATGGGTAAAAAGTTTTACGCTGAAGAAGTGTCAAGATCATTTAATATTTAAGTAATAACCGAATTAACAACGGCATAACTAGTTTGTTAATTTTTGAAGAGACCATTCTTGACAGTGGTCTCTTTTTTTATGGCCTATTTATAACACGGTTGTCTTTTTTCTTTGTACTTTTAGGTTATAAATAGAACTCATGCTGAAAAAACTACTACCCAAAGTATTACCGTTCCTTGATAAACTAGTTTTAGGCGGAGCGTTCTCAAAGAAAAACAAAGACCTACCCAACAGTCCCGCAGGGCAAATGGATAACAAAAGCCTATTAGCCCACATGGGAGGTCGTTTGTTGATCGCTTACCTGATCTATTTATTCTCGACTGGCAAACTTAGCTTTGAGCAGTTGGAGGCCTTAATGGGTATAGTATAATGCTAGGCCGAATGACTGCCTCGCTAGTCACTGCCTATCATGACAACTTCAACCAAGGAACAGCTTTAGCTTTACTTGCTTTTAGTGGTACGTTTGCGGAGTCCTTGGATGTCACTCTTAAGATCGTGCAAATCACATCAGTAGTAATTTTACTGTTCTTCTCTATTTACAAATTCATTAAATCTTTACCAAAAGACAAAGACCCCGACAAACCAAAGGACTAACCGCTCACCCTAAAATCCCCGTTTACGGCACGTAGATTGCAATTATGATTGTGAACTAAAAATTTATAATCATGAAAAATCAGAAATTAAAAACCAATTTAGAGATTACATTATTCGTAATTTTGTTATTTGTACCAAGTGCGCTAGCTGTCATTTTTGAACACAGCCCTTACATAGAAATCATTTACATCGGTTCTTTCTTGAGCGTGCTTAGCTTCCTTTTATTTATGTTTAGAAATCGTTAATTTTAAACTATGAATAGATACAGCACCAACTCCGCCTCCAAAGTATGCGAATGTGAAATCGATTTGCAAACGATACTTTTTGAGGCGATAAAGTACAGCCCTTACGATTATGGCATCAGTGAGGGTCACCGCGAAACAGATAGGCAATTCGATCTATTTAAGAAGGGCAGATCGTTTCTTAATGGTGAATGGGTGGTGGTGGATGATCTAAAGGTAGTCACGAACGTAGACGGTATTAAAAATAAGAGTTACCACAACTACACACCCTCAAGAGCCTTTGACATCTTTGCATGGGTTGATGGTAAGATTAGCTATGAGCCAAAGCACCTGTTGCCAATCGCTGGCCACATACTTAAGACAGCCCGAAAGCTAAGGGATGAAGGGAAAGTAAGCCGCCACCTGGACTGGGGCGGATTCTTTAAGACCATCACGGACATGCCTCATTTTCAGATTGACGTTTAGTTGCTCAGCAACATTACTTTGTCGTACATTTGGTCGATTACTTTGCTAAATATGTTTATGCCTTCAATTTCTTGAGCCAACATTTGGTCTAGTAGTTCTTCGCCCATTAGGTTAGAAACACCATTGTAATCAAAACTAGCAACGCTTTGAATAAACATTATACGTTCAATGGATTCTGCTTTAGCCGCCTTGTCAAAGTTGTTCTTTGCAAAGGAATCAAACGCCTTTACTTTTGTTTTCCATGCCTCTAATGCTTCTAAATAAGCCTCCTCTTCAATACCCTCTTTAACCGGTGCAAAGTGGTATTTTAATCTGAGTTTATTGGATAAGATTTTTCGAATCGTTAAGCCTATTTTGGCGTTAACAATTAAGCTGTTTATTTGTTCTGGTGTAAGTTTCATATTATTATTTATAAGTAGCTTTTAATATCCGTTTCGTTTGCATAGAGGTCTTCATCCCAAACCAAGAAGCCAACAAACAAACCATTAAATTCATTATTTTTAAAATCAGCAGAAGCTCCGACCGTTAAATTATATGTGGCGTTACCAGTATTGGGTGCGTTCGATTGCGTATTTGTAGCGTACTCTGTGGTGTTAATTTTTACTTTTAACTTTTGATTGTTTGTTGCATTACCAACATCCCATTTTTGGAAAATGTCTGTATCTGTATTTACAGGAAAACTTGAAGAAGGGAAAACAAGCGCAGAATAACTTGCAATACGATAAGTACCTGTTAAAATTCTATCCGTTGTCTGATAGCGTATTCTAAAACCATTAGAACTACTCCCTGGTGCGTTGTTTACAATATCCGTAGAGGTAGCACCAGTATCAACCAAACATCTTGTTAAAGTCGTACCGACAGACAACCCATTATGTATAAAGTTATAAGAAGTACTTGAGCTTGCTAATTCTCCGTGTTGCGACCCGTCAAATCTTAACGCTGGCAAACTATTATAAACGATTAAATTTCCGCTCGCATCCACGATTAAAGGTGATTGCGTTCCTGTTCCGAAATCCAAATAAGTACCTGCTCCAGTTGCTTCGTATAGCCGCCTACATCTAACCGCGCCACCATCACCAAAGGTAACGATCGCAGCAGAAGGGAATGAACCGTCCGCCTCAAATTCAAATGCTAAAGTTGAGTTATCAGACATTTTTTCACATAATACTATGTCACCCGTGAAGCTGTTTTTTAGTTTATTCCCAAGCCAGAAATTGGGCGCGGTCGTTGGATAAGCATCAAATAGACGATCCCCAGAAACAGCCCCCATTAATTTATAATACCCTAAAAATCCTCCGTTCATCTTATCTAATTTCTATTTTGCAATCGAAAATACCGTTCATCTTAACCCCGAAAAGGTTATATTTTACCGCGCTATCCGCTGGAAATGTCAAAGCGTTTGATGCGAAAGATACGCCACTTGGTAGTTGGTCCGCATTAAAGTGAAGCGTTATGCCCGCAAAGGTTAACACGTTCGCGTTCGTATTTGTTATTTGTTGCGTGAAGCTGTTAAGGTTTGTCGCATTGGTTAATGTCTGAGTAGTTGACGCGGTGTAGGTGCTTATCGACCTTGCAAAATATCTATTTGTTGCATTAAAGCCCGTTCCGTTTGTTCCTATATCAGTCTCAGCCGCACCGTTCACACCTGACAAATCAGAAGTAAACAAGTCGGCAGGATCGGAAAACACTAGCTTACTAGTTGCTGTATTGAAGTTTACTATTTGAGTGTTTGACGGTGATCCAAAAGTAACATCGGTTAAGTCTTCAAACTTATCAACAAACCCAAATGTTCCTGCATCTAATAGGAAAGCGGCACCAGAACGGATGACAAAAACCTCATCGCCCGAAACTAAAGAGGTTGCCACCTGAACGCCTGCCAATACATCCCCGCGTGATTGCGCAGCATACATTTCAGTCGTCATAGAGTCGTTTACAATCCTATGCTTAGACGCTGGTATTTGCGTTTGACTTTGTAGCTGAAAGTTTGAAATCGCTACTAGTTCTGCTTGCGTTGCCATT